>WBZP01001414.1_pt1 | contig 29690 bp, 24 predicted proteins | sample 5204301 | NCBI WGS metagenome assembly WBZP01 (sample SAMN12412401, study PRJNA552823) | activated sludge metagenome | isolation source: activated sludge from nitrification reactor of wastewater treatment plant... | place: USA: Pennsylvania | collected 2017 | reverse complement strand
TCGGCTTGCTCGAGAAATACAAGTACGTTGCCCATGGCATCACCCCTCAAATGACTTTGGCTTCTTTTTGCAGCTTCTCCACCAGCTCTGCGACCGAGCCGACCTTCTTGCCCGCTTGACGAGCCGGAGGCGTCTCGACCTTGAGCACCTTGGTCTTCGGCGTCGCAGACACGCCAAGCTGAGCCAGCGTGAGCTGCTCAAACGGCTTGGAGTTGGCGGCGCGAATACCCTTCAGCGACGAGTAGCGTGGACCATCGGCATACGCAAACTCGGGCTTGGTGCGCGCATTTTTGACCGCATGCGGTGACACGATGCGCAGATCGACCGTCACCACGGCGGGGAGCTGAACCTTCTTCAATTCGACGCCCGCGTCGACTTCTCGGCCTACGATGACCGCTTTGCCGCCGTCGACCACTTGAATGCTACAGGCGAACGTGGCTTGCGGCCAACCGAGAATCCCGGCGACACGCTGCCCGACGTCGTTGCCTTCGTTGTCAGCAGCGAGCTTGCCCATCAGCACCAAGTCGGGCTGATCGCGCTGGACCAGCTTCACGATCGTCTTGGCGACGATGCTGGCATCCAGGTCATCATCCTTGGCGTCGACGCGGATGGCTTTGTCGGCCCCCATCGCCAGCGCTGAACGAAGCTGAGTCGCCACATCGGCGGGTCCGAGCGATGCCACGGTAACCTGACCTTGGCGCACGGCCTGATTGGCTCCGTCTTCGGTGAGACGAAGTGCTGCCTCGACCGCGTATTCGTCAAACTGGTTTAGCTGCCAGTTCGCGCCGCTTAGGTCGAGGGCATTGTCCTTGAGCTTAAGTTTTTGGGTTGGATCTGGAATCCGCTTGGCGGTGACAAGGATCTTCACGGCCACTCCTTTTGGGTTAGAAGCGTGTTGGAAATGGGTTCACTAGATAGCACTAGATAGAACTAGATACTAGCACTATCTAGTTGCCTTCGCTGAGGGAAGTGCTGCCGGCCATCCGCTCGTTGAGGCTACAAAAGTCGGATGTCTGTCGCGAGCTTGCCGTTTCACGATCTAGAAAAAGGTACCGTCGTCGCGGTATACTGGCCCTAAGCCTTTTCGTGACCCTTCATATCCGAGGTAGAAGTCGATGACACGCAAGCTGTGGCCTTGGTCGCTCTTGTCGCTGCTGCTGTTGGCGGCACCGTCGGTTGCGTCCCCACCGAACGTTCCTCCAGCTCTCCAGAGGAAGAGTCGCTACTTGGGGGCCCACCCGATTACCAACGTCGTCAACGGCTACTGTCAAATTGACGTGCCGCATACCCACGGCTACTCGCCTGACAAACCAGCCCTGTACCAGCGCGTTGGTGAGGACTACGTGTTCACCGGCGATCCAGTTCCATTTGGATACGACGGTCAGAAGACGGTCTTTTACGGTCACCACCCGGTGCCGGTCCATGTCGAAGCACTGCCCGGTTCGGTTCCGCCCCCACCGACGTTCTGTTTCCTGAAGGGCCCGCACTTTCACGAGTATCCGGTTGCGCACGAGGCACCCGGCTACAAAGTGCAAAACGACGTGGTGTTCTACGTGGGACCGATTCCTCCCGAAGTGGCTCGGGCTCGTCCGCAGGTCGAAAAGGCGATCGAGGTGGAGTATCGTCCGTACGTAGCGCAGCGCCCAAAGGTGATCGTTACGCCACCGCCGGAGTGGCAAGGGACCGTCTGGGTCGAGCCACCGCCGCAGGTGGTGGTAGCGCCGAGCAATCCCACGGTGGTGGTAGCGCCGAGTAACCCCGCAGTCGTGGTAGCGCCGAGCAACCCAACGGTGGTGGTGGCGGCACCAGCTCCAGCGGTGGTGGTAGCGCCTCCGGCACCGGTCTTTATCGGTGTACCGGGCACGGTGATCATGCACGGTCACGGCCACGGTCACGGAAAAGGTCACTTTTTCCATCCTGGCAAGGGCAAGGGTCACTGGAAGCGCTGGTAAGACCGCCCATCAACTTCGTTGACGCTGCACACGCTCGGCGTACCATCGCGAAGTGAAGTCAGTCGTTTTGCGTGCGGCCACGTTGCTGGCCCTCTGCTCCTCCCTTCCTGGTTTCAGTGCCGCCGCTGCCGCCGGTAAGCCTGCCAAATCGAAACTGGCACCGGTGCATTCCAAGCCGACACCGTCACCAGCCCCAATGCCTGCTCTGCCCAAGCCGAGCGCGTATGAGCTGCTGCTGACCTTCGACGATGGGCCCCGGCCCGATACCACGCCGAAGGTGCTCGCGACACTCGATCAATTTGGAATAAAGACCGTCTTTTTCGTGAACGGCGTGCGCTTCATGGGCAAAGGAGCGCAAAACGAGAAAGCCAAAGAGCTGATGCGCGAGTCGCTGAAGCGCGGCCACATCGTCGGAAACCACACGGTGCATCATTACTTTCTGTGTGGCAAGCGCGGGCCGATCGTCGGAGAGCGAGAGATCCTCGACAACGCCCAGCTCATCCAGGACGCGACCGGGGTTCCGCCACCGCTGTTTCGGACGCCGTTTGGTTCGCACTGCGCATCGCTGACGGCGACGTTGAACAAGCTTGGAATTCGTCCGATCGGTTGGGACATCGATCCGCAGGACTGGAAGCTGCAAGATCCCGACAAGATTCTGGCGGTGATGAAGGACGAGCTATTGCGGGTACGACGGGCTCGTTCGATTGTGCTCTTCCATGATGTCCAGCCTGCGACGGTAGAGATGCTGCCCAAGCTACTCAAGTGGATTGCGGATGAGAACGAGGCGCGCAAGGCCCGTGGGGAACCCCAGTTCAAGTACGTCGATGCCAGCTATCTGCTGTCGGCACCGCCGAATCAGCTCGGACAGGTAGGCTCGCGGTCGGCATTGACTGCCCCGGGGGTTGCGGCTGCGCCGACTGTACAGCCCACTGGGACTCCGGCTGTGGGGACCGCTTCGGCTCCGATACCTGCCGTCGCTCTTCCTCCCGCCAAGTGAGCCTGCTGCCGTGATGTCAGGGGCGTACGGTCGGTCGCTGGACTTTGTCCGTGGCGACTTCCTGGTTCGAGACGCGGTCGCCGGTGAGCGGCTGCACTCGCATCTCGGCAACGCCCTGACGGACGACGCGAACAAACTGGGCAGGAAGGCTTGATGCGAGGCTGAGCGTTGGACTATCGGAAAGCTGAAAGTGCAGGTGCGGTGCCGTCGAGTTGCCACTGTTGCCGCAGCGGGCGATCACTTGGCCTCGGCTGACCCGATCGCCGACGCGGACCTTCGCGCTGCCAGGTTGAAGATGCGCGAGCACTGCGTATTCCCCGCTGCCAATCGAGAGCGTGATGGCGTTGCCGAATCGGTAGTAGATATCGGTCACTCCCGGTGGGTTTTCGGGCACACCATCGACAACCTGAACCACGGTGCCGTCTGCCGGGGCCAAGATGTCTTGCCCATACGCGTAGTAGTCACTGTTCTTGCTGCCGTCGCCCTTGTGATTTGAGCGCTGCCCCTGAGCCACATCTACCGAGATTTGAAAGTCGATTGCGAATCGCTGGTTGGGATTTAGGTAGTGCCCGTTTCCAGCACCGGGGGTTGCATTGGTGGCGGTCCAAGTGCCCTTAAACGGCAGCGACAGCTCGGTCTTGGTTGCGTAGTTATCGTGGCGATCGTAGCGCTTTTTGGGGGAGGGAATGACCTCACCGCCGACGGCAGCTCCCACCACGTGACCGTAGTGATCGATGGTGACGCGGACGCCCAGCTCGATGTTGTCTTTGTAGCTGGCGGTAAAGTAAAAGGTCTGTACCTCGGCACCGACGGAGGTCGTGAGATACTGGATGATCTCTTTGGGCTGACCGTGCTCGGTGGTGAATGCCTCGACCTGCTGGGTAAGCTGCGGCCATTCGATGCGACGCCCGCCCACTTCATCGTGCAGGTGATTGGCTTCGTCGTAGCGCTCGGACAGCAGGAGCTGCACGTACCGTCGCGCAATCGCTTGACTACGGTTCTGCGATTCGAGCACAAAGTCGACCAGCATGTTCTTGGTCAGCTTGGTCACCAACGTGCGCGCACGCGGGGGGAGCTGTTCGTCGTGAATTGGCGGGAGTCGGGTCGACTTTTCGGTCGCGGCGGGTGGGGTGCCAGCATCAACGGCTGCGGTCGATTCCCCCGCACCTTTGCCCCGATCTGCCGCCGCGCCGGTTACGGCCAGCAGTACCAGCGCTCCGGCCACGGCTGGTATGGCGGGATGACTTCCACAAATCGATCTCGCCCAGATCGACAATCGCAACATACCAAGCAGCCTACCATGTAAGTCACGTCGTCGTGAGGCCGACCCTATTGAGATTGCTACCAAAGTTCAGCGAGCGACCAATCGACCATGAGTGGTAAGATTTACAATCGTGCCAACCTTTTCTCCTGTCTTTCGTCGGTACCACCCGACACTTGGTTGTTTGCTGCTGGCCACAATGGTTGCCAGCTTATCGGTTGCGTTCGGAAGTGAGCCTGCGAACCACGCGGGAATGGCTCCCGGCGCAGCTTCGGCCACTGGCGCGCGTCCTGCTACGGTGCCGTCAATCGAAGGCGAGCTACTGCGGGTGGTTACCGCACCCACCGATGAGCCAGCCGGTGGTGTGCGGCGACACTACATGTGGTCGAACGAGCGTCGCCACGACATCTTCTTTGACGATCTCAAGGGGGTAGGTGGTGGTTATCTGGGGGTCGGCGGTGACCAGAACTATACCGTCGCTGCGGCGGCCGGATCACAGGTGTTGTGGCTGATCGATATCGACTTGGAGGTGGTGAAGCTCCACAAGCTGTATTCCGCGCTGCTTGCCGCGACCGAGACGCCGCAGTCGTTCGTGCTGCTGTTTGAAAAGAAGGGCGCTCCGCTGGTGGATGCGGCGCTGGCCTCGATGGACCCCCGTCTGCGCAAGCAACTTCTGGTGCTCTACACGCAGTATCGCGAGGATCTGCTCGCGCATCTCCGAGACGAAATTTCGCAGTCGCACACCTGGCTCGGTGATGTCGAAAAATACGCCTACATTCGCAAAATGGCGCAAAAGGGTCTGATTGTGCCGAGGCTAGGCGACTTAAACGGACCACGCACGGTCATGCAAATTGCTGAGGCTGCGAAATCGGCCAAGCTGCCGGTTCGGGTGGTCTACTTCTCAAATGCCGAGTCGTGGTTTGGCTACGGCGAGGGCTTTCGTCGCAACTTCAGCGCCCTTCCGTTCGACGAACAGACCAGCGTGATCCGCACGATCAAGTCGAACCTGTTGCCGTATGTGCGCGGGGATGTCTGGCATTACACGATGCAGCGAGGACCGCACTTCGTGGTCAAGCTCACAGAGCGCGGCTATTCATCAATTGATCAAGTCATGCTCGATGCCGTCGAAGCGAAGGTGAAAGGGCTGTCTCATGTGGGCTTTGCGCCGGGACCGACTCCACCGAGCGATGAGAAGGCCGCGCAGAAGTGGCGGCAGGCAGAACGTGTCAGGCGGCAGAAGCTCCTGGAAGACGGTCTGGTGACGCGGCCTGCGGGCAACCGAGAGTGCGCGGAGCAGTTTGACAAGGACCGCAAGCTAAAGGCCGAACAAGAACTCAAAGCGCTCGATCGACGACTGCAAGACGCGCCCAAGTAGCCGAGTTGGGCGACCGTCGCTTCTGCCGTGAAATGCGAATTGTCGACGACGACGTGATGCAGTGCGATGCGGTCTGATATAGACTGCGTCTCCTCATGAGCGGAGAAACGCTAGCGTCCAGCGGGCTGTGGCAAGGAGTGATGTCTCTGCTGTCACACATGCTGCTGCTCGTGCCGCTGTTTCTGTCGGCCGGCTTTTTTTCGGGCACTGAGACGGCGCTCTTGTCGCTATCTCGGACTCGTCGAGAAGTGCTGCGTCAAAATGCTGCTACTGATGCAGCGAGTGCGCGGGTGTTGTGGCTGCTGTCCGATCCGAGACGGCTCATTACCACCATCATCATCGGCAACGAGCTGACCAACATCCTGCTTTCCGAGGTCATGACCGAGTCCGTGACGCGGCTGTTTCAGCTCTTTCCTCGTCTGATGTTTGGTCTAAAACCAACGTCATTTGATGTCTTGGTGGCGATCTGCGCGACGCTGGTGACGGTGCCGCTGTTGGTCATGTTCGGTGAACTGATTCCCAAGACCGTTGGCATCAAGCTCGCCGAGCGCTGGGCGCTGCTGGTCTCGTGGCTGCTGAAGATCCTGACTTGGATTCTGTGGGTGCCTCGGGTGCTACTCAGCTCGGTGTCCGATTTGCTGCTGCTTGTGATTGTCGGTCCCAAGGGTCGTCATACCGAGGCCGCACCGGTCTTGTCCGAGCGCGAGATTCGCACCTTGGTTGATCTGGGTCAGGCAGAAGGGGAAATTCGCGGAGCCGAGCGGAAGCTGATCCACAATGTGCTCGATTTTGGCGATCTTACCGTCGGAAATCTGATGACCCCAGAGCGCTCGGTGTTCGCTGTGCCGATCGCCATGCCACTGGCTCGAATCGTCGAAACGGTGTCCAAGCAGCGCTATTCGCGAGTGCCGGTCTTTCGAGGTCGCCGTGACAACGTCGTCGGCATCTTACTGGCCAAAGATCTGGTCGGGTATAACTACGGCGATCTGGAAGGTCGACCGCTTGCGGATCTGCTCCATCCGCCGCTGTTCGTGCCCAAACGGGCCAAGTGTGAGCGGCTGTTGCGCGAATTTCAGCGTCGAAAAACCCACATGGCGATGGTGGTCGACGAATACGGACGACTTGCGGGTCTGGTGACGATGGAGGACTTGCTGCGTCCGCTGTTCGCCGATTTGACGCGCACACCCACGCTGCAGCCGTCGACTGAGTGCGGTCCTACTTCCACAGGAAAGGGCGAGCCCTGATGCTGATGCCGCTACTGCTGAGCTGCGTCTGTCTGCTCATCGAGGCGTTCTTTTCCAGTGCGGAGATTGCCATCGTCAGCGCGGACCGTGCGCACATCCGTGATCTGGCAGCAACGGGTCATCGTGGGGCCAAGCTCGTCGAAGACTTCCTGATCGCTCCGCATCGGCTGCTGTCGGCCACGCTTCTGGGAACGCAGCTTGCCGTTGTCATCCAGACGGTCGTGTGGACGCTGTGGCTGCACGATCATCATCCCCGTCATGTCGAGCTGCTGCTGCTGCTGGGTCTTACTCCAACGGTCGTCGTGCTGGGCGAGATTGTTCCCAAGGCGATCGTTCGCCAGCACGCGAACCGGTTGGCTCCGATGCAGGCTCTGCTGCTGTCCGTTTTGATGAAAGTCATGGCCCCCGGGGTCTATCTGCTCGAGCGGGTCTCAAAGATGGCGACGGCGAGGCTGGGCATTGATGTCCATCACAAGCTGGTGACCCGCGAGGAAATCGAGAGCTTGGTCAGTGCACCGAGTCCTCCCGCTGATAGCAGCAGCGTCTCGCAGTCGGATGTCACTGAAGGCGAGCGCTCGATGATCGCCCGAATTTTTGATTTCCCGACGATGCGGGTCGACGACGTCATGAAGCCACTTTCTGATGTGGTCGCGCAGGCGGAAACGGCTTCGATTGCAGACCTGGCACGGGAGATTGCCGACAAGAAGTACAGCCGTATCCCGATTTATCGCGAACGCATTGATCAGATCGTCGGAGTGGTCCACGCCTTCGATGTCTTAAAGAGTGGACGAAGCGACGGAACGGCCAAAGAACTGATGCGGGAGCCGCTGTATGCCCCGGAGTCGTGCCCGGCACTGGATCTGCTGGTGCGGCTCGAGCGTGCGCATCAAGGCATGGCGATCATCGTTGATGAGTACGGCGGTGCAGTCGGACTGGTGACGGTCGAGGATTTGCTCGAGCAGGTGGTTGGCGAGATCGAGGATGAGTACGACGAGGAGCCTCCAGCGCTCAGTCGACAACGAGATGGCTCATATCGAGTCCAAGCGCGCATCGCGGTAGAGCAGCTCAATCGAGAGCTGAAGCTGGATCTGCCCGAGTCGGATGACTACGAGTCACTCGGTGGACTGTTGCTCGAGCGGCTCAAGCGCATTCCCCGTCCTGGCGAGGTGGTTCAGATCGGCACGGTGGCTTTTGAGATCGCCATCGCCAGCGAGCGCCGCGTTGAGGAAGTGATCCTACGACCGGACCGCAAGTAGGACGGATCCCGATGTTCCGCGATCGTCTTTTGCGGCTCGACCAGATCACCTGGGGACTCATTGCGGCGTTCTGGATTCTTTGGTTTGCCGTTGGTGCAGCGACGGACCAGGCTCGTCCTCCGTTTTTTGTACTGAGTCCGTCAACGCTGCTGCGACTCGGGGCGCTACGGGGACCGCTTTCATCGTTCGGTGAACTGCTCCGGATTGCCACGTGCTGGCTTGTTCACGTTGACTTGCTGCACTTGCTCAGCAATTTGTTCGTGCTGCTGGTGGTCGCACGGCTGTGGCCGTTGGGTGCGCGACTGCTCCTGGCATTGGGGCTTGGGATAGTGGGTGCGGGGTGCGTGACGCTACTGCTGGCACCGAGTCGAGCGATCGTAAGCTGCGGCGGCTCAGGGGTCTTGCTGGCGCTGCTTGTGCCACTGGTTTTCTGGAGTACATCGTGGCCCAAGCGACTCGTGCCAGTTGGGCTGGGGGGACTGCTACTCGGTGGCGGACTGGTGTCTTCTGTGGACTGGGCTGCTCACCTTGGCGGTGTTGTGGCGGGCCTTGTGTTCACATGGATCGTCAATCGTCCATCTATTAGAGCGTAGCGCGGCTTTTGTCGTCGCGTGGTGCCGGACGGCTTGGGGTCTGCGTCGGTGCGGATGGTGCCGCTGGCGTCGGGTTATCCAGTCCACTGATCAGTTTCTCAAGCTCGCCAAGTTGTTCCGTCGAGCGCTCAACCCAACCGTTCTTGACTCCGATTCGCTCGGCCATCTTGACGTTCGACTCGAGGACATCTTTGGCTTTGGTGAGCAGGTGCCGAAGCTGTTCTCGTAACAGCAGGTCGTAGATCACCCGGCTATCACCTCGGTTCACATCCGTCGGTACCGGTGCGCTGATCATCGAGTCGTACAGCTCCCGATAGAGCGTCCCGACATGATAGCCAGCCGCCGTCGCCCAAGTTGGATTTTTGAGCTTGATCGTTTCGACATACTTGGTGTTCGCCAGCAAGAATGTCTTGGCCTTGCCGTCGAGGTCGAGCGCGAGTTGCTTCTGAGGCAGTCGGAGCGGCAGGTCGCGAAAGCGCTTGTGCGCGATATGGGCCAGGTAAAAGTGCGACATCGCCAGGAAGAAATTGTTCTGGAGCTGGTCGCCTTCTTTGCGGGCTTCGTAGACAGACAGCGTTTGCTGGAACTTCGCATCGGCACCGCTGAGATCCTGCATTTCAAACAGTGCCAGTCCGTGCCGCGTCATCGTCTCGAGCCGGTCGTTCAGGTTCAGGTCATCGCGTTTTTCGACGAGTGCCAGCGCCTCGGCGGACTGTACCCAGCGCGAATCCTCGGCCAAGCACGCGGCTTGGCGGAGCGCTGCATCTTTGGCGTGCTTGCTCGTCGGAAACATCGCCAGCAGTCGTTTATAGCGCTCGGTGGCATCGGTGAACCGTCCCAGGGCCTCGTAGCTGAGCGCGGCGTTGAACAGTGCCGGTGGGGCCCACGGACTGTCCGCAAACTCGACGACCAGCTTTTCATAGCTCTGCGCAGCGTCGGCGAACTTGTCGCCATCGAACAGCGCATCAGCCTCGCGAAACAGGGTGGGGGCGTCGTAAGCGACGAAGTCTTCCTCGCCACCCTTGGCACCTTTGCCGACGGTGATGTGAAGATCCTCCATTTCGATCGACTGCACGGACTGGTTTGGCAGTCCGCTCGGCCGGACATTGCGACCGCTACAGCCGGTGCTGAGCAGGCCGATGCCAAGGCAGGCCCAAGCGACGACTTTGCTTGCGATACCACGACGAGACAGGGAGCGCTTCATGATATGAACTCCTTCAAAGAGTCTCACAAATCGGACCACTTTCGCACCTATGCCTACCGTGCCGAGCCTTCCACACACGCCTCCGTTCCGGCTCATCGATCGCATCGTGGAACACGATCTGGTGAGCGGTTGCCTCGTCGCGGAGAAGCTACTATCAATCGACGATTCGCTGTGGCCGGCTGGCCTTCAGCTTTCGCCGTTCCGAGGCTTTCCGCAGACGTTGCTAATCGAGGCGTTATGTCAGGCGGCTGCGGCGTTCAACATGCTGTCGGTGGGGCTGTCCGAAGCCGGTGATTCGTCAGCAGCGGTGCATCGTGGCTATTTAGTGGGCGCATCCGACCTCAGGTTCCCAAATTTTGTTGAAATCGGTGAAACCCTGCGTCTCTGCGTGAAAAAGCAGCAGTCCATGGGGTCGTTGGTGTCGTTTGTTGGCGATGCGTACGCAATCTCGTGCGATCGCAGCATAGCTCCTCGGCAGGTCGTCTCTGGACGGCTGCTGTTTTCGCTTATGGCGGCGTGATATGCTGGAACTTCTCGAAATGAGCGATGTGTCCCGGTTGGAGAGCCCTCTGGTCCTTGTCCCTGCGTACAACGCTGGCCCCACGGTCGGCGAGGTGGTTGCGCAGGTCCGGGCGCTTGGGCTCCCAGTGGTAGTGGTCGACGATGGCAGCAGCGATGACACGAGCGAGCGAGCGGCTGAGGCCGGTGGGATCGTGCTGCGTCATCCGCAGAACTTGGGCAAAGGCGCAGCGATCCAGACCGGCTTTGCCTATGCCAAGCGCTGTGGCACCTCGGCCTTGATTACGATGGATGCCGATGGACAGCATGCTGCCGCTGAGCTTGCCAACATGCTCGAAGCCCACCGCCAACATCCGGAAAGCCTGATCATCGGCGTGCGCAGCTTTGACCCGCAGGTGATGCCTCGTCGCAGTCGCATCGGCAATCGGATCTCGACGTACTGGATCTCGCTGTTTGCGAAGCGGCTGCACCACGACACACAGTCGGGTTTTCGCATCTATCCGCGACGGCTGTTTTCGCTGCCGCTGAAGACACGACGCTTTGACACCGAGACGGAAGTCTTGCTGTGGGCGGCCAAGCTTGAGGTGCCGCTCGTCGAGGTTCCGATCGCAACCATTTATCATGGCGGGCACCGCAGTCACTTCCGTAACTGGGAGGACACGCTGCGCGTGATTCGCTTGGTTCTTAGCTCGCCGCTGTGGCGGGTGGTCCCAGAGGCGGGCGAGATGCCCCACGGAATGACGGAGGCCCTGTGAGCATGTACGAATCGGTTTCGCACGCAGACCGTGCGCAGAGTGCTGGTGGCAAGCGTCGCGGCGGGTGGCAGAGTACGCTGGCGGGCGCTCTACTGGCAGGTGCCTGCGCGCTGCTGCTCGGCCAAAGCGGCTGTGACAACGCCAACAAGCCGATCATCATCAGAGGCCCATCGGTGCAACCGGTGCAGGACATTCGCTGGGGCACGATGCGGGCCGTCCACCGCGTCTCAATCGACGCCGCGAAGGGCGATGGCCGCGAGCAGGTTAGCGTCCGAGGCGTTGTTGCCGTCGAGCGTCCCGATCGTTTCCGGCTGCAAGCCAAAGGGCCTGGCGACATCACGCTGTTCGACCTGATCAAGGTCGGTGGCGATGTCAAAGTCGTGCAGAGCATGGCCGGGGCCGACAGCAGCTTGCAGCAGAAGGTGCTGCTCTCGATCGGTGCCGATCTGTCTGCGATGTTTGACCTTGAGCCAATCCACCCGTCGCACAAGAAGTACGTGGATCTCAAGGTCGGTGAGCTGCGCATCGTCGAAAACGAGCGGACGATTCGTGCCCAGCAGTTCAAAGAGGTGCAGGGCCAGTCGCTGCCGACCCACATTGACATCGACAACACCGCGCTCAACTACAAGGTGTCGATCGACGTCCTCGAAGCTTCGCTCGATGAAAAGCTTGATCCCGCCCTGTTCCGTATGGGCAAGTAAGCCCACGTTTTGCCTGGTGCCTCGGCATTTTTGACGGCGCAACAAGGCGTGCTACCGTGAGCGCGCTTTTCTGTCGCTGGCACCATGAATCCACAGAACCCTCGCTATTCCGAAGAAGACATCGTCGTCCTCGAAGGACTTGAGCCCGTCCGCAAGCGCCCCGGTATGTATATCGGCGGCATTGACAGTCGTGGCTACCACCACTTGCTGTGGGAGATCCTCGACAACGCGATCGATGAAGTCATCAACGGTCACGCCAAGAGCATCAAGGTCATCCTGCATCGCGATCGTCGCTCGGTCACCGTCGAAGACGATGGTCGTGGCATTCCGACCGGCATTTTGCCCAAGTACGGTAAGAGTGCGCTCGAAGTCATTTTGACGACGCTGCACTCGGGCGGGAAGTTCCAGCAAGGCAGCTATACGCACTCGGGTGGCCTTCACGGCGTCGGTGCCTCGGTGGTGAATGCGCTGTCTGCCGAGCTGTGGGTCCGCATCCGTCGCGAAGGCAAAGAGGTCGAGCAGGGGTATCAGCGTGGCGTCGCCGTGACCCCGCTGCGGAGCGTCGGCTCGGCTCGTGGTTCGGGCAGCAAGGTGTTTTTTCGTCCAGACCCCGAGATTTTTGGTGAGAAGGCGGCCTTTGACCTCGGCTTGGTGCGTGAGCGGTTGGAGGCCAAGAGCTACCTTCACAAGGGGCTGCGCATCCACTTCACCGATGAAGAAAGTGGAGAAACGCACGAGCTTTCGCATCAGGGCGGCATCGCCGATTTCTTGCAAAAATGGGTCGGAGATCGTGGCAAGCCGTCGCTGTGTCCGGCGGTGTATCTGTTTCGCGATGGTGGCGATGGAGGAATTCGCTTCGAGCTGTCGTTTGTGTGGACCGAGGGGACGGACGAGGCGATCAAGAGCTTCGTGAACGGTATTCCGACGCCGTCGGGCGGAACGCATGAAAACGGGCTCAAGTCGGGCATCAACAAAGGCGTCCGTAACTTCATTGATACGCACGGTCTTCTCCCGAAGGGCATCCAGCTCACCGCTGAGGACATTCGCGAAGGATTGGTCGCGATTCTGTCGTGTTACCTCCACGAGCCGCAGTTTCAAGGGCAGACCAAAGAGCGGCTGAACAACACCGAAGTGACGGCAGAGCTAGACGGTGCGATCCGGACTTTTGTTGAGGGCTGGCTGAACAACAACCAGACCACGGCGGAAGCGATTGTGCAGCGAATCGTTGCTGCGGCCCGGGCTCGCGAGGCGATGAAGGCGGCCAGCCAGGCGGTGCCGCGCAAGTCAGTGGTCGGTCAGAGGCTGAATCTGCCTGGAAAACTCGCCGACTGTACGGCGACCGATCCGCGCCAGGCGGAGCTGTTTATCGTCGAAGGTGACTCCGCAGGTGGTTCGGCGAAGCAAGGTCGAAACCGCAAGAATCAAGCGATTCTGCCGTTGCGTGGAAAAGTGCTCAACGCCGAGCAAGCGTCGATGAGCAAGCTGCTGTCGAACCGTGAGCTTCAGGACATCATCGCGGCGCTCGGCTGTGGGATGGGCGATAAGTATGACGAAAGCAAGCTGCGCTACGGGCGGATTTTCCTGCTGATGGATGCTGACAGCGACGGACATCACATCTCGACGCTGCTGCTTACGTTCATCTATCGCTATCTGCCAAAGCTGATCGAAAACGGTCACGTCTTCATTGCGCAGCCGCCGCTGTATCGCGTCGATGTTGGCAAAGAGACGTACTGGGTGCTCGACGATCAGCAGAAGGATGAGCTGATCGCGAAGCAGAAGCCGAACGCCAAGATCGACATTCAGCGCTTTAAGGGTCTTGGCGAGATGATGCCGCAGCAGTTGTGGGCGACGACACTCGATCCGAAGAAACGGGTTGCTCTGCGCGTGCAGATTGAAAATCGCGAGCAGACCGACCGGGTGCTCGGGGAGTTGATGGGCAAAGACCCGAGCGCTCGCTTTCGCTTCATCATGGAGCACGCGAGCGAAGCGCAGGCCCTCGACGTGTAACGACGGGGGACTTGATCCCCCGCAGTTTGATTAGAACGCTGCGTCGGGGAATGTCATCGGAGCGAGGTCGCTCGCTTCCACCTGGCGACGATCGACGGCGATTCGGGGCAGCACTTGGGTCGCGAAGTAGCGGGCCGAAAAGACCTTGCCTTGGTAATAGGCTCGTTCGCGGTCGGCTCCTTCGGGCAGCGCTGCCAGCTTGCTGTGGGCGAGCGCGGCATGGCGAATGAGCAGCCATGCGATGAGAACTTCGGCGAGCGCGATCAGCACCCGGTTGCCCTGAAGACCGACGTGATAGAGCGATTCGCCCATTTTGCCAAGCAGGGACATCAGCATTGCTTGGACGTGTTCGAGCGCTTCCGACAGTGCTGTTCGTGCCTCGGCCAACTCGCTGCCACCCGCTTCTTCGGCGAGCGTTGCGTAGGCTTCACCGAGGATCTCACGCAGCGTCTGACCGCCGTCTCGGCCCACCTTGCGCAGCAGCAGATCGAGCGCCTGAATGTGAGTGGTTCCTTCGTACAGCGAGTCGATTTTCTGATCGCGGATGTACTGCTCGATCGGATAGTCCTCCAGGTATCCCGAGCCACCGAAGCACTGGAGCGACACCGCAAGCAGCTCGTAGGCCTTTTCGGAACAGTAGCCTTTGATGAGCGGCAGGAGCAGATCGTTGCGTCGCTCGACAGCCTGCGCGGCTTGGTGATCGGTCACGGCGAGAACCTCGCGCTGATCTTGGAGCGACGCTGCGTAGAAGCACAGGGCACGCATGCCCTCGGCATGACACTTTTGCACCAGTAGCATTCGCCGTACATCGGGATGAGAGAGGATTGCGACGCGTGGCGAGGCTTTGTCCATCACCCGCAGTAGATCGGGGCCCTGGATGCGTTCCTGTGCGTAAGCAAGCGCGTTCAGGTACGCCGTCGACAGGGTCGCCATCGACTTTACGCCGATCGCCATTCGCGCCTGTTCGATGACGTTGAACATTTGGCGGATGCCATCGTGGACATTGCCAAGCAGCAGGCCTCGCGCCGGGGTCTCATCGCCGAACACCAGCTCACAGGTCGATGAGGCCCGCAGTCCCATTTTGTGCTCGACCTTGGTGGTGCGGACGCCGTTGCGCGCACCGATCGAGCCGTCCTTTTCGACCCAGAACTTGGGAACCAAAAACAGCGAGAGACCCTTGGTGCCCGGAGCTGCCCCCTCAGGGCGCGCCAAGACGAGGTGGATGATGTTTTCGAAGTAGTCGTTGTCACCACCGGTGATGAAGCGCTTGACTCCTTCGATGTGCCACTCGTCGCCGGCGATGTGCTTGGCTTTGCTCTTCCCGGCTCCCACGTCGCTACCAGCGTCGGGCTCGGTGAGTACCATGGTGCAGTTCCAGCGACGGTCGAGCGCTGCGGGAAGGAACCGTGCTCGCTGTTCCGGCGTCGCCAATCGGTCGATGATGCGGAGCATGAACTGCGTGGTCAGATAAAAACCTGCCGCCGCATTGCTACCGGCGAGAAGCTCGTAGCCAGCCCAGTTGAGAGACGGTGGGGCGTTCATTCCACCGAGCGACTCGGGCATCTCGAGCAAGTGATATTCGCGATCGTGGTAGGCGTCGAGAGAAACGCGCAGCTCTTTGGGGAGTCGCACCGCTCCATCGCTACCCAGTTCGACCCCTTGGCGATCGGCGGCTGCAAAGCTGGCTGCCAGTTCGTTTGAGGCGAGCTTTTCAAGCTGGACCAGCGTCTCTTTCGCGGTCGCCGTATCGAGGTTCTGATACGGACCTCGTCCGAGGGTACGGGTGCCGATGTCGTGGAACTCAAACAGGTTGAAAAACAGGTCACGCAGGTTGCTGCGGTAGTGGCTCGGTGCCGTCACGTCTCTCTCCTTGGTTCGGTCGAAAAAATTGGGCCGCAGTCTACTCGCTCACCCATCGTTTTGCATCAGTCCGCGTACGTGGCCGCTGTCGGTGAGGGAGATGTTCCACGCGGCGGGCTTCTGCGGCAGGCCCGGCATGGTGACGATCTCACCGGTGAGCGCGACCAGAAAGCCAGCTCCGGCGGACAGTCGAACTTCGCGTACGGTCAGGGTGTGACCTGTTGGTACGCCAACTCGGCTGGGATCGTCGGATAGTGAGAGCTGGGTTTTGGCGACGCAGATCGGCAGGTTACCGTAGCCCCAGCCGGTCAGTCGCTCGAGGTCTTTGTGGGCGGTCGTGGTCAGCGCTACATCCGCTGCCCCATAGACGGTGCGTGCGACCTTGCCAAGCTTGTCGACGAATGGGTTGTCAAGGTCGTACAAAAATTGTGGCTGTGGGGGAGCTGCGTCGGTGCGTTCGGCGACAGAGGCCACAATCTGTGCCAGGGTTTCTGCCCCAGCTCCACCTTGGGCAAAGGCCGTGGTGCGTGCGACGCTTGCACCCTGCGCGGTCACTGCGGCTTCGAGCTGCTGCAATTCCCGTTCGCTATCGTCGGGAAATACGTTGATGGCGACCACCGCTGGGAGCCCAAAGTGGTGCAGGCTACGCAAGTGCTGTCCCAGGTGCGCCATGCCACGATCGAGCGCCGACGCATCGGGCTTACTCGCGCTGTTCAGTTTGGCGCCTCCGTGTAGCTTGAGAGCCCGTAGTGTTGCTACGAGCACGACCAGCCGAGGCCAGACTCCGAGCTGCCGACACTTTAGATCGAGGAATTTTTCGCCGCCGAGGTCGAATCCAAAGCCAGCCTCGGTAATCAGGTAGTCGGCCATACCCAGCCCGAGTCGCGTTGCCAGCGCCGAGCTGCAGCCGTGAGCGATGTTGGCAAATGGCCCGCAGTGGACCAGCGCCGGTCCACCCTCCAGCGTCTGCACCAAGTTCGGTAACAGCGCATCGCGCAGCACTGCCACCATCGCGCCGGTTGCCTGCAAATCATCGGCGGTGACTGGCTGGCCCGACTCGGTTGCTCCAACGACAATGCGCGACAGTCGCGACTTCAGATCTTCGTAGCTCGTCGATAGCGCCAGTACGGCCATGACCTCGCTGGCTGCGGTGATGTCGAAGCGTGCCTCCCGAGGCGTGCCGTGAGCCTTGCCACCCAAGCCAATCACGCAGCGACGTAAGAATCGGTCATTCATGTCGAGAGCACGGCCCAGTGTGATTTGTCTGCCGTCGAGCTCACCCTTGTCGCCGAAGCGTTGACGATAATAGACGGCGTTGTCGGCCAGCGCTGCGAGCAGGTTATGGGCCGTGGTGATGGCGTGTAGATCCCCGGTGAAGTGCAGGTTGATGTCATCGGCCGGATAGAGCGAGGCGCGTCCTCCGCCTGTCCCACCACCTTTGACGCCGAACACGGGACCAAGAGACGGCTCTCGCAACGCGAGTAGGGCCTGCTTTCCAATCCGCTGTAGACCCATTTGCAGACCCACGGCGGTGGTGGTCTTGCCTTCGCCCGCTGGGGTGGGGTTGATCGCCGAGACCAGGATGAGCCGTCCCTGCCGGGTCGGTGGGCGCGTCAGCAATCGGGGCGACAGCTTCGCCTTGTCGTGGCCATAGGGAATCAGGTCGCTCGGGGACAACCCGAGGTCGGCGGCAACGGCGGTCAGCGGACGAACGTGTGATGTGTCGGTCATGGGTGGTCTTCATCCTCGCTGTCGACACTCAGTTTGCCAAGTCAATCCCGGCTCGTCCGGGAGTAATTGCCCTCTTGTTCCACACTAAGGAGGCACGAAACTACCTACAAATAATGATAGTGAATCATATTGCTCAAATGTCGGATGGATGTGGTTTGTCTTGCTTTGCTTACACTGATGTCGATGTTGGGGATCTTATCGAAATGCGCGCATCTGTTTGATTGCAAATTAAATTGTTATTGGAGAACATTTACTTAACCTCTCAAGATGCCCTTGGGTACCTGTCTTCACAATTCGCCAATTCTGAACGGTTGTCGACGATCTAGGTGGGGGAAAGTGTAGTTCCAAGTACCTCTTCGAGAGCACCTAGGATTTGTAGAAAAGCTGTTGATCTCTATTCAAAAATTCGCTTACGATGAATTGACTCTGTCTATGCCAGGCGTAGCGAGGCCAGTAGGTATGACCAAGTCGGATCTTATCGAGAAGGTAGCTGCTCAGCTCAACCTGCCCAAGGGCAAGGCGGAGCTGATCATCAATTGTATTTTTGACTCCATGGAGGAGTCTCTCAGGCAAGGGAATCGGATCGAAATTCGAGGCTTCGGTAGCTTCGAGATCCGGCGCTACAAAGCCTATGAGGGACGCAATCCACGGACCGGCGACCCCGTCGGTGTTAACCCCAAACGTTTGCCGTTTTTCAAGGTCGGCAAGGAGCTAAAGGAACGAGTGAACGCTGGTGGCGCTCCGGTGCGAGTTAGCAGGCCCGCTAAGTCAGCCGCTTCGGCTCCGGCCCCCGCGCCAGTGGTTGCCGCCCCCGCGCCAGTGGTTGCCGCCCCCGCGCCAGTGGTTGCCGCCCCCGCGCCAGTGGTTGCCGCCCCCGCGCCGGTGGTTGCCGCCCCCGCGCCGGTGGTTGCTGCTGTCGCGCCGGTAGTTGCTGCCCCCGCGACGGCGAAGCCTGCGACTCCAGCGAGTGGCAAGAAAAAGTCCGCCGGTAAGACGCGCTAACAACACCTAACAGGACGGATCGCGGTCCGCCGTGGTTCTGTTAGGTGTTTGTTCGCGGTGAGGCTTCCTCGCGAGGTGGTTCTACTTACTGTCACGTAGTCCGTGGGCCGGCCAACCGGCGCGCCACGCCGAGAGTTCATTTGCCCCACCGCTCGCCGTCGAGACTGCTGTTGTGGTCGACGACTGTGCGGCATGAATGACCGCAGCAAATGCGGCGGTACGCACGGTGTCGTCATCCAGTGTGGCTGGGCTAAGCAGCGTCTGCTTATGGGCCTCGATGTAAGCGGTGTTGTACCTTCCCGCACGGAAATCGGGTTCCTGCATCACTCGACGATGGAACGCGAGGTTGGTCTTGATGCCACCGATTTGGTATTCGGACAGCGCTCGTGTCATGCGCTCAATGGCTTCGGCTCGCGTGGGTGCCCAGACAATTAGCTTCGAGATCAAGTTGTCATAGAACATGCTGATCTCGGCGTTTTCATAGACGCCGCTGTCGTTGCGGACCCAGGGACCAGCGGGATTGCGCAGGCGGGTGATCTTGCCGGGCGAGGGCAAAAAGCGCAGCGCGTCTTCGGCGCATACTCGGCACTCGATCGCAGCCCCGCGAAGCGACAGATCCTCTTGTTTGAACGGAAGCGGGTGACCTTCCGCGACGCGAATCTGGAGATGAACCAGATCGAGCCCCGTGACCATCTCCGTCACTGGATGTTCGACTTGGAGGCGTGTGTTCATCTCCAAGAAGTAGAAGTTGCGGTCCTCGGACAACAGAAACTCGCAGGTACCCGCCCCGACGTAATCCACGGCAGCAGCGGCGCGGGCGGCCACCTCACCCATCCGGCGGCGAAGATCGTCGTCGAGAACAGGGCAGGGTGACTCTTCGATCACCTTCTGGTTGCGGCGCTGCACCGAGCAGTCCCGTTCAAACAAGTAGACGTGGTGGCCGTGGCGATCGCCGAAGACCTGAATCTCGACATGACGAGGACGAATGATCGCTTTTTCTAGGTAGACCGTGTCATCGCCAAAGGCCGCTTTGGCTTCTCGCTTGGCGCTCTCGAAGGCTGCGGGAAACTTGTCCGCAGCGTCGCATAGTCTCATTCCACGACCACCACCACCCGCAGCGGCCTTGAGCATGACCGGGAAGCCGACTCGCTCGGCGGCCTTCAGTGCGGACTCGACATCCGGAAAGCCGCGACCTCCTTCGCCGTTGTCACCGGGGACGGTTGGAACGCCAGCGGCTTGCATCTTGATGCGGGCGCGGGTTTTTTCCCCCATCTGCCGCATGGCCGAGGCTGGTGGGCCGATGAAGATCAGTCCGCGCTTTTCGCACGCCTCGACAAACTCGGCGCGCTCGGACAAAAAGCCGTAGCCAGGATGGACCGCGTCGGCCCCGGCTTGGACGGCGGTATCCGCGACCTTGTCGATATCGAGGTAGCTCTCTTTCGGTTGGGACGCTCCGATGTGATACGCCTCGTCGGCCATGCGGACGTGCAGAGCACCGCGATCAGCATCGGAGTACACCGCTACGCTGCGGATACCCAGCTCGCGACAAGCGCGAATTACCCGGACAGCAATTTCGCCACGGTTGGCGATCAGGATCTTTCGAATGGGCTTGATCGTCATCTTGAGCGACGATTAACCCCGTTGGGTCAGGGTTTTGTCAAGCCGTGCGAGTTGCCAAGGCGCGCTCTTCGGGGAGCTGCCATAGCGCGGACTCCGGTGGTACGTCTTCCTGACCGCTGACGTAGATCCTCAGATCCGAGCCGCCGCGATGGATCAGCCAGATTCCGTGTGACAACAGTGGCACCCGGCCCGGGTGCTTGAGCGTCACAAGCCTCATGCCATCCCCTTCGCGCCGCTTTTGGTAATGCCAGAGCAGTCGGCGGCCTTTCAGCCCGCGTTCGCTTTGCAAAAACCACAGTGGATCGTAGAGCACCACATCCTGCACCCCGAGTCGGAGGAAGTGCATCATCAGCCCGTCCTCTGCGGAAACTGGGCCATCGACGAGGTGCACGACCAGTTGCGGGCTCCGTCCCCGCTCCCAGACCCGAAACCAGCGGAGCTGTTCTTCGGGATCGAGTCCTTCCATGACGTACAGGTCCGGCACCACCCGCGCCAACCGATCGGTCGGACTGTAATAAAAGGGCAGGTCGGTGCCAACGCGCACCGGAGTATCTGGACGGGTGCGCCGGAAGTAGTCGCGCAGCAAGCGGCAGAGCTGCGTCTTCGTCCACTGCGGTGAGATGAACTCACCAAACTCGGGTCTGCTCTCTGGCGCGGCCACTCAGCGGTTCTCCTGGCTCATCGTACCCAACCCACTGCGGAGGGCAAGAGCTAGCAATGTTCTTTGACCTGTGACCGCGCTGCGTGGTACGCGGGCGGCATGCGCGCCGAGAGAACCACTGACGGACCCCGTCCCCTCTTTTCGTATCGCCCCTTTTGGGCGCATCGGTTTGGGGTGGCTCCGTTCCTGCCGCGCAGTCGCGAGGAAATGGATGAGCTGGGCTGGGAAAGCTGCGACATCATCCTCGTCACTGGTGATGCCTACATCGATCACCCAAGCTTCGGGATGGCACTGATCGGACGGCTCCTAGAGTCGCATGGCTTTCGGGTAGGAATCCTCGATCAACCGGACTGGGAATCGGCGGAGGCGTTTCGTGCGCTCGGTCCACCAACCCTATTTTGGGGAGTCACGGGCGGCAACATGGACTCGATGGTGAATCGCTACACCAGCGACCGCCGTGTCCGCTCCGATGATGCGTACTCTCCGAATGGGGCCGGTGGACTTCGTCCCGATCGATCGGTGATGGTCTACACCAAGCGCTGTCGCGAAGCGTTCCCTGGAATACCGGTGGTGATCGGTGGCATTGAAGCCAGCCTGCGCCGCATCGCTCACTATGACTACTGGTCGGACAAAGTTCGGCGCTCGGTCTTGGTGGATGCGGCAGCGGATTTGCTTGTATACGGCAATGCAGAGCGCGCCATCGTCGAGATCGCGCATCGCTTGGCCGCTGGAAAGGACATCTCCGAGATCCGTGATTTGCGTGGCACTGCGTTTGCGCAACTCACTCCTTCCGGGTTTACCGAGATCGATTCCACGCGCATTGACAAGCCCGGTCGCATCGATCCAAAGCCCGATCCCTATGCGATGGAGGAAGCGCGGCAGGAGGCTCCGTGTGGTACCGGAGAAGCCTCTGCCCAGGCTCCGTTAGTTCAGATTTCTACGCGCAAAACCTCGCGAGCAGAGCAGGTGATTCGTCTACCAAGCTTCGAGGCTGTGAGCGCTGATCCGATCCTGTATGCTCATGCTTCACGCATCTTGCATCGGGAAGCCAATCCAGGGAACGCACGGGCGCTGGTGCAAAAGCATGGTCGGATCGATATTTGGATCAATCCACCACCGATTCCGCTGACCACTGCCGAGATGGATGCGCTGTATGAACTGCCGTTTCAGCGGATTCCGCACCCCCGTTACGAAGGGATGAAGATTCCCGCGTACGAGATGATCAAGTATTCGGTGACGATCATGCGTGGCTGCTTCGGTGGCTGTAGTTTCTGTTCGATCACCGAACATGAAGGACGGATCATCCAGAGTCGTTCCGAGACTTCGATTCTGCGCGAGATCGAGCACATTCGTGACAAGACGCCGGGCTTCACGGGAATCATCAGCGACCTGGGCGGGCCGACCGCGAATATGTATCGGATGTCTTGCAAGAGCCGGGAAATCGAGGCTGCATGTCGGCTCCCTTCCTGTGTCTATCCTGATATCTGCAACAACTTGGGAACTGATCACGCTCCGCTCGTGCGACTGTATAAGAAGGCGCGGGCGATTCCCGGAGTGAAGCGGATTTTCATCGCCTCGGGAGTTCGTTACGATCTGGCGGTGCGCTCTCCAGAGTGGATCAAAGAGTTGGCTCAGCATCACACCGGCGGCTATCTGAAGATCGCTCCCGAACATACAGAGGACGGTCCCCTTTCCCACATGATGAAGCCGGGAATTGGGTCGTACGATCGCTTCAAGGCCCTGTTTGATCGGTACTCCCAAGAAGCAGGCAAAGAGCAGTACCTGATTCCGTATTTCATTGCCGCGCATCCCGGAACGACGGATGAAGACATGCTGAACTTGGCGCTGTGGCTGAAGAAGAACGGATTCCGTCCGGATCAAGTGCAGGCGTTCCTTCCTTCGCCGATGGCGACGGCAACTGCAATGTATCACACCGGTAAAAATCCGCTCCGTCCGCTGAAGATGGACCAGTCTGTGCCCGTGGTAAAGAGCATGGAACAGAGACGTCTTCACAAGGCGTTTCTGCGCTATCACGATGCCAACAACTGGCCGATTTTGCGCGAAGCACTCCGACGCATGGGCAGGGAGGATCTGATTGGGAGTGGCAAGCATCACCTGGTCCCAAGCTGGCAGCCCGCAGGAACTGGAATGGAGCGCGAAGGCAAGCGGAGCGTTGGGAAGCCATCGCCAAAGATGAAGCGAGGAGCGGCGCTCACCCAGCACACTGGGCTGCCGCCAGCACCGAACGGTAAGTGAACAGTTCAGTGTGCTACGCCCTCGGCGAGGGCGGCTAGCTGGGTGGTGCAGTCGGGCTGCTTAGCAGGCGCAGAATTTGTGGCCTCACCCGTCGCACGCGCACTCGAACCTGTCCAGCATCCACGTGCTCTGGGAACAGGACGAGTAGCAGCGCACGATGACCGAGCGGTGCGGCCCCAAGCTGAAGCGCTCCGAGGTCCGGGTTGTCTTTGGGGACAGCCAATGTCACATAGCGATCCTCGACGGGAATCTCCAAATGACTGGCTTGCTGCGTCTCGATGATCATATCCGCCGCAAGCTCTGCGATTTCATTCGAGAGCGTACCGCGTAGGATGTTTCGCTCGCCAGCGTGTGCAACTACTGCGCCCTCAATCGTGCAGATAAGCACCTTGCACGCTGCGGTAGAGCGCAGAAGCCGGTCACAGAGACCGTCCAGCGATGCGGACGAACCGACTTGCATGGGATCATTTTCGCACATCCTTTCAAGGACATTCCAGCCTTTTCCATGGTGAGTCTTGTGCCATGGTGTGGGCGTTTCTGCGTGCGGGTGTGCTTCCCCGAGCAGGCCCTCGGTTGACGACCTTTTGTGAGGGTCACTCGGGCGAAAATGACGAGAGATTTTGCGGATATGTGAGCAATCGCTACCATCGCCGTTCCAAGCCTCAACGCCCTGTACACACCTTTCCCTGCCGGAATCGATGCGGAGTCTGTATGCCCAATCGGCTTGCTGAGAATGACGACGATCACCTCCATGTGGATCGGCCTGCGCTCCCCGAGTCGCTGGAACTGCCGGTGCTGCCGACTCGCGACCTGGTGCTGTTTCCGTTTATGCAAGCGCCGCTGCTCGTCGGTCGTGAGCTGTCCATGCAGGCGGTGACCTTGGCCGGAGCGACCGCTGACAAGCTGCTTCTGGTTTGTCTACAGCGGCGAGCCGAGGACGAAGATCCGAGCCAGATTGAGTCGCTATGGGAGGTTGGCACCGTCGCCACCATTGTTCGTAGCGTCTCGCTTGCGGACGGGCGCCTTAAGGTGTGGGTACAGGGGCTGCGGCGTGCCGAGATTCAGTCACTGACGACGCAGGACGGTGGACTTCGGGCCACGGTGACGCTGCGTAGCGACGAAGAGGATCTGCAAAGCCGAGCAAGCGAGTTCGGTCTTCCGGCGATGCCAGCGTTGTCGGTGTTGGCGGTCCAAGCGGAAGCTGCGGCACTGCAGCGGCAGGCTCGCGAGGATCTGGAGCGCCTGCTTCGGGAAGGCAAACTGCGGAGTCAAGACCTGTTGCCCTTGCTTGCCGAGTGCGATGAGAGTGAGCCCGGTCGGTTTGCGGATCTGATTGCGGCAAGCCTGCATTTGCCCGTCGAACAAGCCCAATCGCTGCTCAGCCTCAGAAATGGCCCGGAGCGACTCTTCAAGTTGGCCGCTCAACTGCGTCGAGAAGTGGAGCTACTGCAGCTCCAAGAAGGCATTCGTGCCCGCACCAAGGACTCGCTCAGTCGTGCGCAGCGAGAGCACTTTTTGCGAGAACAGCTTCGTCAGATTCACACGGAGCTGGATGGATCGAGTGACGAGCTGGGTGAGCTTCGACGGCAACTGCAACAGGCGGCACTACCCGGTGAAGTTGCGGCAGAGGCTGAGTTACAGTTGCGGCGGCTTGTGGCGATGCCTGCGCACAGCTCCGAAGGGCAGGTGATTCGGGCCCATCTGGCTTGGTTGGCGGAGTTGCCGTGGCAGGTGCTGACCACCGATCGTCTCGATCTGGAAGCGGTGGCGCGACTTCTCGACGAAGAACACTTTGGTCTAGAGATCGTCAAGCAGCGACTGCTCGAGTTCGTCAGTGTGCTGAAACTGCGTCGTCATGCGATCGGTTTGCCGCGACGTTTGGGGACCGTGCTCTGCCTGTGCGGACCTCCGGGCGTTGGCAAGACGACGCTGGCGCGTTCGTTGGCACGAGCGCTGGGTCGACGCTTTGTGAGGGTGGCGCTCGGTGGGATCCGGGATGAGGCCGAGATTCGGGGTCATCGTCGAACGTACGTCGGGGCGATGCCGGGTCGACTGGTGGCAGGAATTCGGCAGGCTGGGGCGCGCAATCCAGTGATGCTCCTTGATGAACTCGACAAGCTCTGTGTCGATGTGCACGGTGATCCGGCGGCGGGTCTGCTCGAAGCACTCGACGCTGAGCAGAATGCAGCGTTTCGGGATCACTATTTGGGGGTGCCGATCGACCTCTCGGAAGTGCTTTTTATTGCCACCGCCAACAACCCCGAGAAGATCCCCGAGGCACTGCGCGATCGACTGGAGCTGGTGCAGCTATCGGGCTACAGCGACGAACAAAAGCTCGGCATCTTGGGGCGGCACATTATTCCTCGGGCGCTGGCTGAAACGGGACTTTTGCCCTCGTACTCGGTGCGATTTACCGACCAGGCGCTGCGCTCGCTGGCGATGGAATACACCCGCGAGGCAGGCGTTCGTGATCTGACCCGACAGGTCGATACCATTTGCCGACGGCTTGCCAAGCGAATCGTCGAGCAAGAGGACAACTCCGAGCCACATCTGCCGTTCGATCCGCAGGTCGTGAGCCATGCACATCCCGAGCCACAGATGGCGCTGCGCGGGATCACGGCCTCGATGCAAAAGGGTCCGACCTCACTCCTGTTGACGCGACGAGAGCTGGTCCGCCTGATCGGCTCTCCGACCTTGCCGCAGCTTCGGGCGTTGACCTCGGGACGGGTCGGCGCTGCACTCGGGCTCGCTTGGACCCCTGTGGGTGGCGAGATTCTTACCGTCGAGACACAGCGACTATCGGGTACGGCGGGATTGCACCTCACCGGTCAGCTCGGCGAGGTGATGCGTGAGTCGGCGCAAACAGCGCTGAGCTTTGCGAGAGCCTGGCTGCGTGATCGAGGAATTTCGACCGATCCTGGGGAAATCCATGTGCATGTCCCACAAGGCGCGATTCCCAAGGATGGTCCATCTGCAGGCGTGACGGTCGCGGTGGCGCTGACCAGTTTGCTATCCGGTATCGAGGTACGGCCAGGGGTCGCAATGACCGGCGAACTGACGCTTCATGGTCGGGTTCTTCCCGTCGGTGGAATTGGCGAAAAACTGCTGGCAGCCCGGCGGGCGGGCCTGAAGACCGTCATGTTGCCACGGGACTGTGAGCCTGCGGTCCGCGAGCTACCGGCCAGTGTGCGAAGAGGTCTGCGGATCGTTCTTGTCGCTGATATGGACGAACTACTGACCGAAGCGCTGGTGAGCTTGCCTAGCAAGGCCCATACTAGTGACCACGTCAGCCTGACCGATTCCCAAGTGAAGTCCGCGAAGTTCCGCCATGGTGCTGTCCGCAAACCGTAATCATACGATTCAGCTCGTTTACAGCGGGCCGCTCGGGTCAGGGAAGACCACCAACCTCCGTCGACTGGCGGCGCGCTTGCCCGATCGTTTTCGGAGTCGCTTGCTGACGGTGGACAGTCCGGCGAAACAAGCTGGCTCTGCGACGGATCATTTGAATCCAGAGCCGACGCATTTCTTCGATCTGCTGCCGATCGTGCTCGATACCGATGCGGGTCGTCTCAAGCTACGGCTCGTCGCGGTGCCCGGTGACTCGATGTACGAACCGACGAGACGGCTGCTTCTACGCAGCACCGATGGTGTGGTGTTTGTCGCCGACAGCTCGCTAACACCGGAGGAAAACCAGCGCAGCTTCTCGGATTTGCGGAGCAGCTTGCGCGAAAACGGACGGGCTCCCGATTCGATGCCGCTCGTGATTCAGCTCAACAAAACCGACCTTGACGGTGGATTGACGAGCATGGCGGTGGCGCAGGCGCTGCCGGGGACGCGGGGCGATGTGGCGGTGGTGCCAGCTTGTGCCGAAAGGGGAGTTGGGGTCGCCGAGACGTTGCTCCATTTGGTGCGGATGGTGTGGCCGACGGTGATGCATGAGCGCGAGTCGCTGGCGGGTCTTGGGCTGGATTTGCCACAACTGTTGGTGCTGCTGCGACGAAGACTGCAACTGCCGGACGATGATGTTCACAGGGGAGGGGCGCAGCCATGAACGCGGTCGGCTTTCCTCCGAGTGATGGCTACGAGTTGCTCCAGGTGGTTCTGCCTGGACTTCTTAGCGATGACGAAGTGGGCCTATTGCGTGCGGCGAGCGATGTCGGATGCGAGTTGGCCGTGGTGGGTCTGGATGGCTGCGTGATCGTCGGAGAAAAGCCGCCCAATCCGGTCTTGTCTCGCGTCACAAGTGGCGCTCCGCAGTTGATCGCTTGCGACGGCTGTGAGTACCTGGGGTCGGTATATTTCCATGATGGCGAGGAGCTGTGCCAGATCCTCTGCAAGCTGTCCGGTGGAGAACAGGGTCGGGCGCGCAGTTTGCGATCGGCGCACTACTTGATCCGACTGTCCGAGACGCTACTTCAGTCTGCGGTGCGTCGAGAGCTGGCCATGCGTCTCCATCATCTGCAGGTCGAGGAATCACATCTGGAGCTTCAGCTCAAGAGCCAGCGTCTCGACCAAGCGGTGGCGCGGATGAAAGACTCCGAGCGCATCAAGACCTCCTTTTTGGCGACGGTGTCGCACGAGCTTCGGACGCCACTGACCTCGGTGATTGGCTACACCGAAATGGTCATCGAGGGTCTAGCTGGTCCCATCAGCGACGAACAACGCGAGTATCTGGATACGATCTTGGCCAAGAGCGATCAGCTTCATCAGCTCATCTCGAAGCTGCTCGATGTGTCGCGGCTGGAAGGATCGAGCGTGGAACTGGTGCGAGCCAACGTTGAGCTACGTGGGCTGCTTCATGATGTGATTCGCTCGATGGGGCCTCAGCTTCGCCGAAAGCGAACGCGGCTCCAGGTGGCCATTGCCGACGCGCTGCCGATGTTGCAAGCGGACCGCGAAAAGCTGCGACAAGTGCTGCAAAATCTCATCGGCAATGCGATCAAGTTCACCCGAGACGAAGGCGAAGTCTTCGTGAGCGCTGAAAACACCGTCTGTGAGAGCGGCGAGAGCCGCGTCCTGCTCTCAGTCAGCGACAACGGAATCGGCATCCCGAGCCACCTTCATGACAAGGTCTTCGATGCCTTCTACCAAGTCGACAACTCATCGACGAGGCAGCACGAGGGCTCGGGCCTAGGACTGCTGTTGGTGAGACGCTACATCAACGCGCACGGCGGCAAGGTCTGGATCGAAGATCGTCCTCAAGGCGGCACCACCTTCCGCATCAGCTTGCCGGTCGCGGGTGGCGTTCGCTAGCGGTACAGCGCGTCGAAGTTCGACAAGATGAAGTCCTCGACCATCGAGGGGTCGGGAATGTGCATCAGCATGCCGTACATCGCGGCGGTGCCTTCGGACGAAAGCTCGGGATGGGCTGTGACGTGGGCCACCGCGTCGCGCAGATCGGCGAGGTAGCGCTCCGCGATCGGGGCATGAGCCGGGGTGATGGTCAGGTGAATTGACGTCGGAAACTGCTGGCGATCGATGTGCCAGCCGCGCTCTTCCATCTGGTCCGCGATGGCCATCAGATCGGGCCCCACCGAGCCGTACGCGAACACGCCACAGTCGGGCTTACCCAGGATCACAAGTCCCGCAATGCTAGCGATACCGTCGAGCAGGATGCGGGTGGTGTTCATGATCGTGCTCGCGATGCGCAGAAAGCCGGCTTCTCCGAGCGCGTTGAGACTGGCCCAGGCGGCTGCGATGGCACCACCGGGTCGCGTGCCCAGCACGGTCGCTGAGCCAAACAGTCCTCCCGGCCAGCCAGAGTAGACGTAGAACTGGTGACGGCGCAGTTCGGGAGTTCGATACAGCACCGTCGATGCCCCTTTGGCGGCAAAGCCGTACTTGTGAAGATCCGCCGACATCGAGGTGACGCCCGGTACCGAAAAATCGAACGGCGGCACCGGATAGCCAGCCTTGCGTACAAAGGGCAGCGAGAAGCCACCGACGCAGGCATCAACATGGAGCGGCAGTGAGTGCGACTTCGCCAAAGCGGCCAACTCGGGGATGGGATCGACCACCCCGTGCGGATAGGCTGGCGCGGAACCGACGAGAAACAGGGTCTGTGGGGTAATCGCTTGGGCCATCGCCGCAACGTCGGCGCGGAAGTCCGGGCCCGGTGGAATGAGCACTGGTTTGACGCCCAAATAGTGCGCGGACTTGAGCAGTGCCGGGTGCGCGGTTGTCGGGAGCAGCATCTCCGGTGCCGTGATCTGCGGGCGCTCTTTGCGAGCCTGATCACGATAGGTCTTCGTTGCAAGGAACAAGCTCTCGGTGCCACCCGAGGTCATCGAACCGACCACTTGATCGTCACCGCCGAGCAGCCCCGCCACCATCGCGATTACGTCGGTTTCCATACGACGCAGGCTCGGGAACGCCATCGGATTGAGCGCGTTTTCGGCCAAAAACAGCGAATAGGCATCCCGTAACAGTTGCAAGTGCTCGTCGGTGTCGTGATAGACGAGGCTGAACGTGCGGCCCTCATGCCAGCGGGCATCGCGGCTACGCATCGCTTGCATTTCGGCCAGGACATCCTTGGGCGTTCGGCTCTGCGCGGGCAGCGTCGGACGCGTCGGCGTGGCGGCAGCAGTGGCCGGGGCGGATTCTGCGGAACGGTTAGAAGTCGGGGACTGCTCAGCTTGCGACATGGGCGCAGCGTATCATGACCACGCGTTGGGGATTCCGTGTCGCTGTCACTGT
>WBZP01001413.1_pt1 | contig 29693 bp, 35 predicted proteins | sample 5204301 | NCBI WGS metagenome assembly WBZP01 (sample SAMN12412401, study PRJNA552823) | activated sludge metagenome | isolation source: activated sludge from nitrification reactor of wastewater treatment plant... | place: USA: Pennsylvania | collected 2017 | reverse complement strand
CAAGAATCTCACTGCCTTCGCGGGTAGACTTCACCGCACAATAGTATTCCTCTTTATGTGGAACCATCTCTGACACAATGACCTGCGACACAGTGATGCTGCCGACCTGCCGACCGAGCATTTCCTTTGTCGCAGCGATTGCACTGTTGAGATCCAAACCAACCTTGACCAGACCGAGCTTAAAACGTGAGCCGAGTGCCTCGTGCGCCTTCGCCACCAACTTCGAGGTCTTCATCCAGTCATTGGCTTGTCCGAGCTTGGTCAGTTCGTCAACGGACGTGACGACGACATAGTTGGGGACGTGAATCCCCCACTTCTTCATCAGCCCCATGCCGGGGCCTTCCAACACCTTAGCCATGCGAATTCTCCTTCGTAGTAACTTAGGCAAATAGGGGAGCGGGATTCTAGCTGAAACTGACAGGATGACTCAAGACGCCAGAGGAACTAATCGGGAGGGGATCAAAAGGCCTAGCAATGGACAATTTCTCCTGGCAGCATCATAGATCTTTGAAATATAACAATGTTTTACGACCTAGACATGTCGTTTCGATCGCACGGCCTGACATCGAGGGCAAAAATATGAGCTTCGTTCTCCCCGAAGGCGTTGAATCACTCCACCACATTGATTCGGACAAGGCCGACCCTCTTTTCCATAGACCAGATGCCGCCGCTTGTATTGCCCCTCGCTCCCATCAGGGGCAAAAAAGTCTCGCACACTCGATCCCCCATGCCTAATCGCCTCATCCAGAACCTTACACATGATCGTATAAAGTGTTTCGATCTTGCGCACCGATAGCTGACTCACCTGGAGATTCGGGTGTAGACCAGCCCGGAAGAGAATCTCGTTTGCATAGATATTCCCGATGCCGGCAATGACTTGTTGATGCATCAGGAGGGCCTTGAGCCTCCCACGTCGCTCCTGCAACAGTCGCACAAAGTCTGGCTGAGACACCGCCAATGGATCGAGCCCAAATCGGCGGGTGAGATACCGATCTAATCCCGCTTTGTCTAAGAGCGATAGACGTCCGAATCTGCGAGGGTTCCAGTACCGTAGTTCTGGTTCACGGCCTCCCTCAAACGACAGTTTCACATGAACGTGCTGTGGATGTTTCGTCGCGGTTGATTGGAACAACAGTAGGCCGGTCATCCCCAACTCGGCCACGACATAGCGACAAGCGTGACTATCCACAAATCCCAAGGCGACACTTTTGCCGAACCGTTCAACGGACTGGAGAGTCCCACCGCAATACCACCGCGCGGTGTCATATCCCTCTCGAACAATATCCGCTCGTCCGATCCACACATCGGTCAGCTGTGCTCCGAGGAGACCTGCACGGATTTGTCGAGCGACAACTTCAGCTTCGGGAAGTTCAGGCATCCTGTCACCGTGTTCTGAGCGGAAAATGTGCGGCATTAAGCCACGAGGGGGAGGGAAAGGCAAGATTCTGGGATGAAATCGAGGATGAAGTCGAGAATGACGTTACAAACCAGTCTGGTGAGACGACCTGGAGCGACGGAGTTGACGAACCTGCTCAATGGCGACTTGTAAATTCGGCAGCGGCATGGCACCAGGGTGCCGTGTCATGACGAGTTTCAGCACTTCGTCGTAGGACTTCCCTTCCACACAACACAGGTAGGCCATAACGACGGAAACCGATCGCCCCATGCCAGCCCGGCAACACACCAGTTTTCGCTCTGTCGGTGGCCGTAACTCAAGCCATTGCACCGCTTCCATCAACTTGGCAGGATCAGCCTTAGCAAACTCTCGAAAAGGAATGTGGCGGTAATCCATCCAGGAGTCAGGGGTGACAACCAACTCTTCAGCGACCAATAACAGCGTACCGACGACCGCCGGTGGTTGTTGGGCATCGTCAATGTTTCCGACCAAGAGCTGATCCGTAATCATGTGCATGGCATGGTGAGTATAGCCTGCCCCGGAGAAGCGTCAAGTATGCTCACGGACATTACGACCCCAGTTGCGATTTCTTTTCCCCGCCCGCTATACTTCTCTTATGGTCACGCTCACGCAGCAAGAAGTGGAACGGCGGTTGGACACGGTCCCATGCGCGATCTGTAAGCAGTCGAGCTTTGCCATCGACGAACGCTCCATGGGAGCTGACGGAGACTGGCGGGGCATCTGCAAGAAGTGTTTTTATACGTTTCCAGTCCATACTGACATGGAGTTTTATCTGCGGACACAACCAGATGTGCCATTCAGGCTCAAGGAGATCTCCTGCACCGCCTGCAATCACCGGGGTGTCAGCCTGGACCTTCGAGCCACCTTGTCAGTACGGGACGCTTACTACTTTGTGACCTGTCGGGGATGTCAGCGACAGTTCGTCGAGAGATCTTCGTTGGAAGCCTTTGAATAAATCCGCTCCTGCTCCCGACGTTAGTGTATACTGAAACTATGAGTGACACGCCAAAACAACCAGACTTCACGTCGGAAGACAAACCCAAAGTGAGAAAAGAAATCCCCGTGTTCGCCATTCAGGACGATGATGCCATCATGGCTCAAGAAATGGCGGATCTCTTCGAAGAAGACAAGGTCTCCCACCAGCACGGCAGCTCAGAACCGGAAGCGGACTGAAGCCAAGTCAACGTCACTTATCCCTTGCTAAATCCCGCACCAGAGGACGCCACGTCCTCTGTTCGGCCCCGCTTGTTCAGTCTTCTTGGCATTTCCCTCCATGGCTCAGTAGATGGAGGCTTTCACATTAGGAGAGAATAGAATCTCAGTGCTGCTGTCAGCGTTTGACAAGTTCACGGACATGCATGATTTCCCGTTTACTAACGGGATGCAGCTCGGAAGCTCACAATATGATCACCACAGCGGTCTTGCCTTTCAAGGCAAAGAACTCCGCTTTGTAGGCCTGATCGCCTCAGTAGGCATGCACAACCGTTCCCACCTCGGCTGCTGCAAGACCTTCAGTGGACACATCAGTAGCTAATATCACCCGATCCTGTTCTTTTAACACGGTCATGCGGCAGTCACTGGCGCAATACGATTAATTTTCCTCTTAGCCTGTTTTGCCGGCTCCCACATCTCAACCGCTCGCTGGGTATTCAACCAAAAATCCGGGGTGTTACCGAACAAACGAGAGGGCCGCAGCGCCATTTCTGGACTGACGGCACGCCGCTCTCGAAGCACCTCGTTGACGGTTTGGCGCGACACGCCAATAGCCTTGGCAAAACCTGACACGGTCAGCTTATAGTCGGGTAGAAGATCTTCACGCAGCATCTCACCAGGATGCGTTGGACGAACCTTCCTGGAACCCTTGTTGAGAATACTCATGCCAGGCATCATCTCAATGATAACCGGTTAATTCGACATCATATGCATCACCGTCGACGAATCGGAAGCAGATTCGCCACTTCATATTTAGCGAGATCGAATACTGACCCTCTCGATCATCCTTCAACTTATGCAATCGATTGCTCGGAGGAACCTTCAAACCATCAATGCGTGGGGCCGCATCAAGGTATTGCAGCCTTCCTAATGCCACAATCTAAATCTCGGCTGGAAATCGTTTCGCCCTACCCACACTGTACAGCCCTTCAGTGTGGCGATCGGCAAACGTTTTGATCACGAATAAGAGCGTAAACTGCCACGTGACATATGGTCAATCACTGGCTCACGACATGCAGCACATCGCCGCAGAAGGCTCTGGAACAAGCAAACACTTTGCTGTCTTGATCAGATGTTAAGCAGGACGAAGGATCCGCACCGCCACATCCTGTTCAATTCGTCCCAGTGTGGACACCTTTCCACCTCGTTCTTTGTGAACAATCTTTCCAATCTGCACGAGGGCTCCCCGATGCCATTGGTCGAATGCTTGGTTCTGATTAGAGGCAAGCCGATCCTGTCGTCCGACTTCTTGTCGACCTTGTTCGTTACAGAGCCAGGCCCTTTTTTCGCCCTTCATTTCTCGCAACTCGCTCACCACCCGATAGACATCCGGCCCCCGCTCGACGATGGTCTTGCCGTCTTTGCGTAGCAATAGATACGAGAACTTCAACGCATCCTTAATGAAGCCGACTTGTTCGTCGATTTCCTGAATGACAGCCGGTGGGTCCCATATCCGTTCTTCATGGCACCAATCATGTGGATTGATCATCGCCGGACAGTCGTTTTCATGCAGGCAAGGGCTATAAACGTTGCAGCGTTTCTCTTGGATCAATCGGTCACGCACGTGAAGTAACCCTCTGGACGTTTCGCGTAGAGCCGGCTCTACGATCATGACGGTACCGTGCGGGGTGAGCAATGATAAGCATTCGGTGACCAGGCCGGAACGCATCTCGATTGGGTCTTTTGCATCTGCATATATCTCGTTCAAACAATTGGCCACGATAATAAGGTCAAAGTGTCCCAGCTGTTTAACCCGTTCGAGCCAGGCTCCTCCTTCAAGATCCCCTTCATAGGCCTGCAGCCGTGCTGTTCCAACACCAGCGGCCTGACAGTATCGATCCCACAACTGTCGGGCTTGGCTAAGAGCTGCGTTCGAACGATCGACAGCAGTCACGGATAGGGCATACGGCAATACCTGCTGTTGCCACCAATCAAGGGCTGCCAAGGCTCCGGTACCAGGGCCTGAACCAAGGTCCAATACTGAAAAACTCTCGCCCTCTTCACGCGTAGGCATCTCATTCAGTAACAGCTGTATCTTGGCAAGATTGACCGGCAGGAAATACTGAAGATAGGCCCTACCTAACTGGCTATTATCAAGATACGAGACACGGAGACGACCTCGTTCTTTGGTGAAGATCCTCGACAGCTCGCTTACGGCCTGAGCCAGCTGCATAGTCGAACCGCTCGCTCCCTCAACGGAGGCCTGGATGGTATCAAGAAGCCTCTGTGAGACCGGAACGTTGAGGCGTTGCATAGCTGTAGTGTATGCTCAAGGCATTACGGAGGACAATCATGACAGACGATATTTTGAAGGCCTATAAAGACGTCGAATCAGCAGTGGAACGCTATATCCGACTGCTGCACGACCACGTCACCATGCTCCAAAACATTGAGCCACCCGGCTCCGACAAAGTCGTTCGGCTGACGGCCGGGTCCAAAGCCATGACGGACAGTGCCGGGATCTACCTGTCCTACGCCAAATATGTCGCCTACGGGATGCCTGCCAGTGAGGAAATGGTGGAAGACGAGATACAAGGATAATTTGTGCCTCATATCTCGTAAATCGTGGTTCGCCGACAGTTCACAGCAAACGCATTACGAGACACGCGCCACATCACAACAAAAGAGCCTGCCCGGTTTCCCGGACAGGCTCTTTTCATTTCATAACAACGCGCTGCCTAGATGCTACGCATAAACTGGGCAACTTCGTCTGGATTGACGGCTCCGCCCATGATCTGCGACATCGCGACGTTGGTCGATTTCTTGCCGCTCACGCCGGATTCGACCTCATCCACGATCAATTCCACCGGCATTGATTGCCCGCCGTAAACGCGCGGGCCGCCGATGATCTTCGCGTTGGAGAAACCATAAATGGCAGTCGCCACTTCCTTAGCCAGCCAACCGACGTAGTTGAATTCTGGAACCACAATCAGCTTTGCCTTCGCGCACAACTGGCGGAGCTCCTTCGTCGGAAACGGGCGGAGGGAGCGGACTTTGATCAATCCAACCTTCATGCCCTTGTCCTTACAGAGCCGCACAGCCTCACGAGATTGTGCTGCTGCGCTGCCTGATGCAATGATGATTACTTCGGCATCATCGACGTTTTCCGCAGTCAGTAAGCCGCCCATGTACTTATTGATATACTTGCGAGACCGCTCGACAGCAGCCCACACTTCCTGCTGCCACACTGCGTGAATGTTGTAGGCCATGAAGTTCGACTTCTGAACCGGGGCGTCACGGGACAAACGGGCCGGAGGATTCTCGGCATCGAGCACCGGCACAGCACCACGCCAAGGTTCCCGTGGCGGCAACTTGATCCCACGATCCTGCATCCGCACGTAGCCACGCGCATGGGTCACGAAAAACCCGTCGCAGCACACCCCAACCGGCAAGGTGACATCGTTCTTTTCGCTGATTGTGAAACCAGCCAAGGTAAAATCGAACATATCCTGCTGATTCTCAGCATGGAACACGATCATGCCGCAGTTCAATAAGTAGGATACTTCGATATTGTCCGGCTGAATGGCAAGCGGCGCGTTGACAACGCGACAGGTAAACATGGCCACTACTGGAAGACGGTGGCCTGGCCATGACGCAATGCCTTCCAAACCACGCAACGTACCGGGTCCCGCGGTAGCCGTATAACATCGAACACCGGCGCGAGAGCCACCGGCGATGGCTGCCATGACACCGACTTCTTCTTCGCCACGATAATATTCTTTCACATACCCTTCGCCGTAAAGCACTCCGACGAGCTGCATGGTTTCACTCTGCGGCGTGATCGGATAGGCGATGGCTAAATCCACGTTTGACCGACGGATTGCTTCCTTAGCCGCTTCGCTGCCGGTGATGAATTCCTTCGTGCGCGGCGCTTCAAGAAACATGTACTCAGGAGTCACGACCTTCTGTCGCTTTGCCTCACCATGTGGATCTTGCTTTTTAGCACTGGCCGCAGCCGCTACGCTGGTGATCGGATCGCCCTGGGGATTGGTCTTCACTTCGGTTTCGCTCATATTCGCACCTCTCTATATGGACGGTAAGCTGCTCACTCAGCTACCCTTCCCGCTTCATCTGTTCTGCAGAATGGCCAAATATCGCTGCGCTGCCCGCTCCACCTGGAGTCGGCGCAAACGCTATCGGATTGGTATGGGTCTTACCGCCATGCACCTTGGATTGCGTACCGGTAAAACGGACATTCTCTCCACTCTCCGGCAACTTGATGCCCATCTGCTCTCGGACTTGTTTAAAAATCTGTGCGACCCGCTTGATCTTCAGCGTATCGGAGTCCCGAATCGTAAGCATGGCATCCTCATGGCCTTGCTCGGCGCAGATCGCCATGGTGCAGCAGTTGGTTCCCGCCCGGATCATCTTGAGCGTAAGATTGGCATAATGACAATGCACGCCGATGAAAATACAGGCTTCGATCTTATTGCCCCAAATCGTGAGATTAGGATGATTTGGATTGATGACTTCTTCCGGATCGATCTTCGGATACTTTGGGCGATAGTCCGGCATCGGAATAATCATGACTTCGGGAATCTGTGCGGCGATTTCCAATGTTGCCTTTGCTTTTTCTACCGCGTGATCGTTCCAGGCCCACAAGAGCAGTGGACCAGGGAAGATCGTCGCGTTAGGGCTCGTCAGCATTTTGCGAGCCATTTCTTCAATGACAACTTCCTCGTTTGGCTCAAGAAGACCATAGTACAACCCCTGCCCTGGATCTGGCAGGTCGACACCTAACTGAGCCGCAGACGGTGGATGGAACCCAGCCGGACCCGGCACGATGATTCGCTCTCTCGTATCTTGTGTGATTGCCACGCCTGATTCCCTTTCCTTACCCGACGACAGGACTTGCCAACACTGCCGTGGTGCTCTTTTCTCCGTACGTAATATTGTCCGTCAATGCCGCCTTCGGCAATTGGTCGATCATGATCATCTTGATCGCATTATTCTTCGCCATGGTGTCGCAGACCCATACACATTGCGCACATCCCTTGCAACGGTCGACGGCGACATACGCTGAGCCATACTTGAATCCTTGATCCTTACCCATCTCGTCGCTGTAGAGGATCGTATTGGCCTCCGGACAGTACTGCGTGCAGAGCTTACAACTCTTCGCGGCACAAATTTCAACACTGATATCGGCTACGAGGTACATGGAAACTCCTTTATAACCGGTTATGCGGTGGCTGCCGCAACAGGCTCTTCAGCCCGTTTGACATCAGCCGCAGCCCAACCATGATCAACAGCGTAGTTCCATCCGGCCCGCATGACGGCAACGTTTTTCTCGATCAGTTCTTGTTTCTTCTTGAACTTCCGCTCGACGACGCTGTCGAGGGCGGCCGTACCACCTGACACGACGAAACCCTTCCCTAGGAACCGGTCCTTCACGGCCTGATCCAGCCCAGCCATGCTCGTCAACCCTGTAATCGCCCCGATACAGCCCATCAGTGCCATATTGGTAGCGAGATCCATCCCTGCTACTTCCAATGAGATTTTTGTCGCGGGAAAGTAATAGAGCTTTGCCCGACGCTCTTTCAGCTCAGCCGCCTGATCCCGATGGAGATTCATTGGCCCATCGTTGTTGATCAGCGCAATCCCGTCTTCTTTCAAACCGAAATAGAACGGCATCGTATACGACTTACCGTGCGTGATGACTTGAGGATGGAAGATAATAATGATGTGCGGGAAGGTAATTTCGCCGATCTCATAGATCGGTTCATCTGAAACTCGCACATAGCTTTCGACCGGCGCCATTCGCTTTTCCGACCCATAGAACGGCACGATGGTGCTTTCACCACCGGCATTGATGACGGCCGTGCTCAGAATATGCGATCCAGTCACGACGCCCTGTCCGCCGACACCTGCCATTCGAATATTGAAGCGCTTTGCCATCGTGGACTCTCCTTCGTTCGCTTAGGCCTTGTTAGGAATTGCAGCAGCCGGCTTGGCAAGAAATTCCTTGTAGCCATAGCGCTCAGTGAGGTACTGCTTCGCTTCTTCGCTGACATACTCCGTGAACTGATATCGATCATTTTCAACCGTCTTCGCGTCTTCCATGACCTTGTCGGTTGGAATGGCATACTCAATGTTGCACGATGTGTATGCTTGAATATAGGTCGATCCCACTTCGCGTGCGATCAGCACGGCTTTCTTGATGACGCTTTCCACACGGCGTGGATTATTCGGCACCACAGTGGCCACATAGGCGCAACCCGCGACCTTCGCCATCTGCAGCATATCCATCTTCTCAAACTTCTTCCCGAGAGGGGCCATCTTCAACACCGCACCGCGGTTGGTCATACCGCTTTCTTGGCCACCGGTATTTCCATACACTTCATTGTCCAACATGATGGTCGTAAATCGTTCCTTGCGGAACCACGAATGGAGCACCTGCTGGAATCCGATGTCGGCTGTTCCTCCGTCGCCGGCCATCACGACCACATCTTTAGGTTTGTCACCGAAGCGAAGGCGGAGGCCACGTGAAAGGCCGCTCGCCACTCCGTTTTGATCTCCGTAGTTGCCATAGACAAAGGGGATCGCAGCTTGTGAAATAGCGAGACGACCACAACCGGCGGTCCCGACGGTAATCGTATCTTCCGGATTGGGGAACGCCACCATGGCCAGACGAATGAAGAGGGTCATCGCGCAACCCGCACACATGGGATGCTCTTCGAGGACTTCCTTGAAACTACCCACCTGTGAAACCGAGACCTTCTTTCCAAACGGTCCATGCTCTACCAAATCTCGATATTCCTTCGGCATAAACTTTTCAAATCCGTTGGAGAACTTGACATAATCAAGGCTCATTAGGCACCTCCCTTATATCGTTGGCAACGGCATACCGTTGCGCATATTTTCGCCACGCTACCGACACCATGACTCACGAAAGAAAGCTTGAGGACTTGAGGGTTTGAACTATTCGGCACGCCCTAACCGAACCACCAACCCTTGGGCATCCTAGCAAAGCTGAAAAAAGACTGTCAATGTTTGGACGGCCTTTTCTCTGCGCTGCCGGTTACTCCAAAGGCCTGCATGCTGCCACAAATCCCCAAAGATAGTATAACGTCACGAAAATCAACGCAACTTCAAAGAGGGCCCAAGGTTTTCAAAAGAAGACCTAGGTCCGACGGTCGGACGTAGGCCATTTGCCCCAAGCGATGGAACTGGTTGCTGAGAGATTGCTTGGCTTATGCATGGCAATTCATGTTTAGAGATTGCCGATCTACCGCAATCTGTTTACACTGCGGTGTATGGCACTGCGAGTACTAATCCCCGGCGAAGACGAGGCTGGGACCCATGTTGGTGGAGTGCATAAGCGCCCCCCGATTCCTGATAACACACTTAAGGCCGAGTGCCCCAAATTCATGGCACATGGTCCCTGCGGAGGAGTCCGGAAAGGTGGACTGTGCGAGGTCTACCCTGAGATGAAGTGTCCATGGGTCTCCCTGTACCTCGAACTGGAAAAGATCGGCCAGACTGAATGGATGAAACAAGTGTAATGAGGCGTGAAACGTGAAACGTGAAACAGTCGCAAGAAAACCTAAGGCCACCAAGCTCGGCTACAATGAACGCCATGCCAAAAGCGGCATCACTGCCCCCTTGCCCGAGATTGAAACCTTCCCCAATCAGTATAAGGGGTATGAAATTACCATCGAAATTCCAGAGTATACGGCGATCTGCCCCAAAACAAATTTGCCGGATTTCGGCACGATCACGCTGCACTACATGCCGGATAAAGAGTGCCTTGAACTCAAGGCGCTCAAAATGTACATCCATGCGTACCGGAATCTCGGGATCTTCTATGAGAACGCCGTGAACCGTATCCTCCAGGATATCGTCACATCCTGTCGGCCTGTGTGGGCAACAGTCACCGGCACATTTACCGCACGAGGGGGGCTTTCCAGCAAAATTGAAGCCCGATATCCGCAGACTCGGAAAGCCTAGCTTCCCCAAGGACTCCCCTCTGCTCATGGCTGGTCGCCTTCGGGGCATTGCTGGCCTGGCGGGAACCTTCCCGTCCACATCCCCATATCGTCTTCCCTGGCTCTGGTTAGCAGAACATATCGGTCGCTGGAAAGCGGGCTGGTGCACGCCCACATCCCAAAGCAATGCAGTGTGCATTGCAGAGACACACCATCGGATGCCGTTGACTCGCTTGGCATATTGAAAAATGCTCGCATTTCTTTAGGAGATGGTGTCTCATCTTATATGAGTACGGCACGCGCGACGTTCGTGCGGGAAAGGACACCCCGGGTCCGAACGTGTGGAGCGTTGACTAGACCTCTCATCTAGCGATCAGCCATGTCGTTGTTCAGTCACCTTCGTGCCCTCTGGCGGCAAGACATTCGTCTGCGCACCATAGTTACACTCTCATTACTCTTGGGAATCATTTTACTCGTCGCCACCGCATGGCGATTGGACGAGATCAGGACCTCGCTCGAAGAAGCCACACGATCCCATGCCCACACCATCGGACGCACGTTCACGATATTGAGAGCCGTCGCCCCTAACGAGAACCTGCACCTGCTTCAATCAGTCTTGGATAGCTATCACGATGATCCAGACATTGCCCGCGTGGATCTGTTGGATGTCGACCGGATGATCATTGCCTCCACTGAACCGGGACGGGTCGGACACACCGTGACCGATTCCCACACGACTCAGGCACGGGAACAGGGAAGCGAAATTATTGGATACGATACCTTATCCCATGAATCCCACTTCCTCGTGGCCGTCGAGCCGCTTCGAAATGGACAGCTGATTACGGGATGGGTTCGCATCGAGTTTCCCCTCGCCAAGATGCAGCGGCAAGTGACTCTTGCAACACAGGAATCAATTCTGACCGGGGTCCTCTTGATCGGATCGACTGTACTCCTCGCTCTATTCAGCATGCATCGCATCTCCGCCCTCTTTCGCGATACAGCCACCCGATTACAAACGACATTGACCTCGCTCACCCAGCAATTTCCTGACTTGAAACCTTCGATCGAAGCCCCTGGAACGGATCCCACGTTCACCCTTCCATCTCAATGCGGAGAAATCGAGCGAACGGTCGCACTCATCAACCATACCCTTGGGCTTTTGACCAGGCAGACTGACTTGATACAGACATTCACTTCTTGGCTCGGGAATGCCGTCACAAGTCAGACGTCGCAACTAAACGATACCGTCGACGATCTAAAGCGGGAAACTGCAGAACGAGCTCAGGCGGAATTGACTCTCCGGGAGAATGAAACAAAATATCGTGGGATTTTTGAATCATCACGGGATGCCATCATGCTCTTATTTCCACCGGAGTGGAGATTCACAGCCTGTAATCCCGCAACCGTTGATCTCTTTGGCGCAGATAGTGCCGAGCACTTCACCTCGCTAGGCCCCTGGGATGTCTCCCCGCCTTTTCAAGCAGACGGCGAACTCTCTACCAGCAAAGCGCCCATGGTAATTCAGCGAGCTATGCAAGAAGGGTCCCACTATTTTGAATGGCTGCACCGGCGTATCAACGGCCCAGCGTTTCCTGCCACCGTGCTCCTGACACGGATTACCCTCCAGGGAAAGACCGGCTTGCAGGCAACCGTACGAGACATCAGCGAACAAAAACGTGCCGAACAAGCGCTTCGCGACTTGTCGGAATTTCAGAAGGCCATCCTAGACAATGCCGGGCACGCCATCATATCAGCGACCCCAGATGGAATCATCCGTGTGTTCAATCCTGCCGCCGAACAGCTCTTAGGCTATTCGGCCGACGAATTGGTTGGGAAAAAGACACCCGCAGTTTTCCACGATCCCCAGGAAGTGGTGGCACGTGCCCAGGCCTTTTCTGCAGAGCTTGGTATCGACTTGGAGCCCGGCTTTAACGTCTTCGTCGAAAAGTGTCGTCGAGACATCCCCAATACCCACGAGTGGACCTACATCAGAAAGGACGGCAGTCGACTCACCGTCCTCCTGACGATTACCGCGCTACGCAATCCGGAAGGGACGATCACGAGTTTCCTGGGTGTCGCCTCGGACATTACGACGCTCAAGGTTGTTCAACAAGAATTGACGCTCGCAAAAGATGCCGCCGAAGCGGCCAGTGTCGCAAAGTCTCAATTCCTGGCCAATATGAGTCATGAAATCCGTACCCCCATGAACGGAGTTCTCGGCATGACCGAACTGCTCCTGGCGACTCCTCTCACCGAGAAACAACGCCATATGGCTCATACCGTGCAACAATCTGCTGCCTCATTACTCACAATCATCAATGACATTCTGGATTACTCAAAGATCGAGGCCGGAAAGCTCCAGCTTGAGCACACCGATATCGACCTCTCTCACCTCCTTGATGATGCAGTCAAGCTCTTTTCAGAAGCCGCTCGCCAAAAGGGGCTTTCCCTATCCGCCACAGTAACGCCGACCATTCCCACGGTGCTCCGGGGAGATCCGACACGACTCAGGCAAATCCTACTGAATCTGATCGGAAACTCCATTAAATTTACCGCCACCGGATCAATCGCCGTGAGCGCAGACTGCCTCAAGCGTGATCCGGGACAGATCCTGCTTCGTGTCACGGTTCGTGATACCGGTATCGGCATCCCATGTGAGTCCCAGGCCCACGTTTTCGAGGCATTTGCCCAAGCAGACGGATCGACGACCCGCAAGTTTGGGGGAACGGGTCTCGGTCTCACAATCGTCAAACAGCTTGTTCAGTTGATGGGAGGAACCGTTGATCTCGAAAGCACACCAGGTCTCGGCTCGACGTTCGGGTTTACCGTTCCGCTGGAGGTTGGTCCGGAGAACGAAATGCCATCCAACCTAGCAGCGCTTCAACAGGCTCCAGCCACTCTCCACGGAACAGTCTTGCTCGCAGAAGACAACGTCGTCAATCGTGAAATCGCCGTGGCGATGCTGGAATTATTGGGATGTACGGTGGATATTGCTGAAGATGGACAGGAAGCGCTTAATGCAGTCGACGCCCGACCCTACGATTTGATTCTCATGGATTGCCAGATGCCGAACCTTGATGGCTTGAACGCTTCTCGGTTGATTCGCGAACAAGAAAACCACCGCCCCCATCGCCGCCGGCTCCCAATTATCGCGCTCACAGCCAATGCAATGGAAGGCGATCGAGAACAGTGTCTGGCGTCCGGGATGGACGGATATCTGACCAAACCGTTCACGTTCGATCAGCTGCATCACGCATTGGCGCCCTGGTTGGAAAACGCGGCCTGAAACGCGTGGCACGCCGTGAAGCTCCGCGACTGAAACCAATTAGAATTCGCAGCAAAGTGCTTGCACCGTCAGACACGCCGCGGTACCCTCAAGATACCCATGGCTACCTATGCGATCGGTGATGTACAGGGTTGTTACGAGCCCCTGCAACGTCTGCTGCAGCACATTCGATTTGATTCTTCCAGAGATCGCCTCTGGTTTGTCGGCGATCTGGTCAACCGTGGCCCCGATTCACTGAGTGTCCTCCGCTTGATCAAACAACTTGGAGCGAGGGCAGTTGTCGTCTTGGGCAACCATGACCTATTCCTTTTGTCTGTGGCCGAGAACATTGTCAGGCTTCGACCCGAGGACACCCTGAAACCCATCCTTGACGCACCCGATCGCGACGAGCTCCTCACATGGCTACGGCACCAGCACCTGCTCTATCGCGAAGGCTCTTTTGCGATGGTCCATGCAGGTTTGCTCCCGCAATGGACAGTCGACAACGCGGAGAAACTGGCTCGTGAGGTTGAGACCGGCTTGCAAGGCCCTTCCTACCGAGATATTCTCAAATCCTTGTATCCCAGCAAACACCTTCAATGGTCGTCAGGCTTGACTGGCCTCACCCGCCTCGCGACCATCATCAAGGTCTTGACGCGACTCCGAGCCTGTTCACCTGATGGTCGTATGGAGTCGTCATATAACGGACCTCCAGACCATATCCCCTCTGGATACTTTCCTTGGTTTAAGATCGAGAACCGGAAGCATCTCGACACAACGATTGTCTGCGGGCACTGGGCTGCCTTAGGGCTTCACCGCGAAGACCATCTTCTCTCGATCGATAGTGGTTGCGTGTGGGGAAGGGAGCTCACTGCCGTATGCCTGGAAGACCAGAACTTTTTCCAGGTGCCATGCACTGCGGTAACCGGCCGAGACTAACTACCGGTCAATGATAGCTTTCCGAGTCGCCCGGAAATCTCCCCTGCTCGACTTCTTCTTTGTACCGGCTCAAGGCTTGGAGCGCGTCCGTTTTCAGATGCGCGTAGGTCTTCACGAATTTGGGGACGAAGGTATCGAAGAGACCGAGGAGATCGTAGAGCACAAGAACTTGGCCGTCACAATGCGGCCCAGCCCCAATCCCGATGGTGGAGATCGACAGCGCCTGAGTGACTCTTCTGGCAAGCTCGGCAGGGATCGCTTCCAACACCAGAGCAAATGCTCCAGCCGCTTCAAGCGCTCTTGCATCGTCCAGCAATTGGGCGGCTTGATCCTCCACCTTCCCTTGGACTTTATACCCACCGAGCGAATGAACGGATTGGGGCGTCATGCCCAGATGGCCCACGACGGGAATCCCCAGACTGGTCATCGCTTTGACCCGATCAGCCATGACGGCGCCGCCTTCGAGCTTGACCGCGGCGGCGCCGGCTTGGAGCAATCGGCCTGCGTTACGCACCGCTTCTTCGGTGCTGACTTGATAGGACATAAACGGCATATCACCGATGACCAGAGCGCGTGGCGCAGCGCTCGCCACTAGTTTGGTGTGGTAGAGCATGTCCTCCATCGTCACAGAAAGCGTATTGGCCTTTCCCTGCACGACCACACCGAGGGAATCTCCAACTAAGATGACTCGGATACCCGCTTGCTCGACGATGCCTGCAAACAACGCATCGTAGGCCGTGACGACGACGAGCTTCCTACGTTCTCGTTTATACTGCTGGACTTCGAGGATCGTCATCAGCCCAGTTCTGCCTTGGTGATGATCTCAGCCAATCGATGCGTGGCCTTGATCGCCATGAGATGGACTCCATCACAATGGGGGCGAACCGCCTTGATTGATCGCACAGCAATATCGACCCCGACATCTTCAGACCGATCACCGGCGGCCTTGAGTTCATCAATCATCTCTTGCGGCACGGACATGCCTGGGATATTGGCATTCATGAATTCGGCCATCTTGTGATTCCGCAAGACGAGAATTCCCGCCAGCACCTTCACCTTGAATGGCTGAACCTGTTTCATAAAGCTGGTAAAGACATCGGGGTTATAGACCGCTTGGGTCTGGAAAAACTGGGCACCGGCTTTCACTTTCACTTCAAATTTCGCCAATACCGGCCCGACGAGATCGGCCTCCGGTGTGACGGCTGCCCCGATGGTGAACGCCGTGGACCCGTCCAGCTTGTTACCCATCATATCTTTACCATTGTTCAGGCCTTGCACCAGCTGCATGACTTGGACCGAATCAAGGTCATAGACCGGCTTGGCTTCTTTGTGATCTCCCACCGTGGGATAATCGCCCGTGAGGCACAAAATGTTTCTGATCCCCAGCATGTGGGCGCCCATCAGATCCGATTGCATGGCAATCCGATTGCGGTCACGACAGGTCAGTTGCATCACAGGATCATGTCCCAACTCATACAGTAAGCGACAGACTGGAAGCGAGCCGGCTCGAACCACTGCGGCGGTGTTGTCGGTAATATTCACGCCGTGGACACGCCCCACCAGCTGCTTGGCATTCTCGAGGACTGCGGAGATATTCGTCCCTTTGGGAGGGTTATATTCAACGGTGACGGCGAAAGTCCCGCGATTCAGGACATCGATCAAACGCTGCGGCTCTCGGCTCATGCTCGCCCTCTCATTTCAGTCCTGCGGATCGTTTCGCGGACTCGACCGTATTCTCCAACAACATGGCGATCGTCATGGGACCCACACCCCCAGGTACGGGACTGATCCAGCCAGCCTTCTGCTTCACTGGCTCAAAATCCACATCGCCGCACAGCTTTCCCTCCGGCGTCTTGTTCGTGCCCACATCGATGACCACTGCTCCTTCGCGCACCATGTCCGCCGTCACAAACTTCGCCTTCCCGATCGCGACGAGCAACAAGTCGGCTTCGCGGCAGACCGCTGGGAGATCCTTCGTTTTTGAATGACAAATAGTGACGGTCGCGTTCCGCTGCAGCAACATCAGCGCCAGCGGCTTCCCCACAATGTTGCTCCGTCCGACGACAACCGCCCGTTTTCCCTCAATGGTCACCCCTGCAGACTCAATCATCTTAATCACACCCTTGGGTGTACAAGCTTCAAACACGGGATGTCCCTCTACCAGTCGGCCGAAGTTGTAGGGATGAAACCCGTCTGCATCCTTCAACGGAGAAACAGCTTCGAGAACCACTTTGCTGTCGATATGTTTGGGCAAGGGTAGCTGAACCAGGATGCCATGAATCTTGGGATCCGTATTCTTTTTTTCGATAAGCGCCAACAAGTCGGCCTGACTCGTAGAGGCTGGGAGCTTGTGGTCGTCAACATAGATGCCGGCCATTTCACAGGCTTTCTGTTTGTTCTTCACGTAGACATGTGACGCAGGATCATCGCCGACCAAGATGGTGGCAAGACCAGGCACGACACTCTTTTTCGCCAACAGCTCTGCCGATTCTTGTGCCAACCGATCACGGACCTGTTGTGCCAACGCTTTGCCATCAATCAATTGTGCGGCCACGATCTTCCTCCCTCTCACAGGTAAGTCAGTAAATTTTCTGGCAACTTAGCAGGGGAATTTTATGCAAGTCAACGCCGGACGATGGTGCGTGGGCGGGCAGGAGCACGTTCCATCCACGATATCCCTCATTGTCGTTTCTTGACAGCCTCGTTACCCCTTCGTTACGATGACCACAAGTCTAATCCTGGGATACCCCTCCGTTGCCCTTATCTTCCTCTCAACAACCCATCCTCGTTGCAGCACTGCTGGTTGGGCTTTCCCTCCCCAGTGAGGCAGCGCAAATCACCGGGTTGGAGACCCCCAATAGCTTTATCGGAGATCCCTCAGGGAAAGAATATTTTATCTCAAATATCAATGGAGAACCTGAGGCTCGTGATAATAACGGTTTCATCACAAAACTGAATACCGAGGGGAAGATTATCAGCCTCAAGTTTATTCAAGGCGGTGTGGCCGACATCGCTCTGCACGCTCCCAAGGGCATGGCCCTAGTCGGGTCCATCCTCTACGTTGCCGATCTGGATCAACTGAAGGGCTTCGACAAGACCACCGGCAAACTCTTGATCACTGTCTCCTGTTCGCCGCCGTCCCGATCACCGGTCTCCTTGACCGATGTGACGGCGTCACCTGCCGGTCTGCTCTACGTGTCCGATCAGACCGCCAATTCCATCTACCGCATCACTCCATCGGACAATTATCGGGTCGACCTCTTGCTCCACGACGACCGACTCGCAGGCCCTGCAGGGCTCGCCGTCCACCCCACAACTCACCACCTCATTGCGGTGAGTTGGGACAAAGGGAAAATTCTGGAGATTACTCCTGACGGACAGTTGACCGAACTGGAGGCGAACGGATTTTTTACCAGTCGGTTCCAAAACCTGAGCGGTGTTGATTTCGATCAGTGGGGCAATATGTACGTGTCGGATCTCACCAAAGGGAAGATTTGGCGAATGACCAGAGACCACCGATTCCAAGTCATCGCAGAGTATCTCCTTGCTCCAGCCGACATCGGTATAGACCGTACGAACAATCTCATCTTGGTTCCCTATTACTATGTCCACGCGGCTGAAATGAATGGGCTGGAAACTCCGTCATCAGCTAAATCCAAAGGTGAGAAGCGTACCCTCGCCGACTATGGGTTCATTCCTCCCCCTCCAAAGACAACCCCAGAAGGGCCAACAAAATGAACGCCTGTGCGTATTGTCATGACCGCAAAGGGAAGCGCCCATGTCCCGCGCTAAGCAGTTCGATCTGCAGCCTCTGCTGCGGCGAACATCGCATCACTCGAATCTCCTGCCCCGCTGATTGCAGCTATCTCGATACCGGAAGCGATTACCAACAGAAACGGCTCAGTGAGCAGTTCTTACCGGTCCGCCGAGAGTTCTATCGAGAACTCGACGAATCAGGGGGTCAGAAGGCCGTTGCCCTCTTTAATTTGATTGAAGTCATTACGTTTAGTTATTTTGAAGGACGGCGTGACGGACAAGATGCCGAAGTGATCACGGCGCTTCAGGCCCTCCGGCGCACACTCAGCCCCCTCCATATACCATCTGCTCCCATGCCGGTGTTTGCAGAGCACCTCCGAAAGGAATACGAAAGCTTCAAAAAGCAGAATCCTGAACAGATCGCCGATGTATCAGACGCGCCAGCAGTCTTGGATCGAATCGACAGGTTCGTCTCGACGTTTTCGGGTAAGGACTTTCAGTCCAGCCGATTTCTTGGAGGGCTAGTTGGCTACGTGAAAGCACACCACCCTGAGATTGCGGAACACCTGAAGAAGAAGCACGAACCTGGACACATCTTTCTTCCGGGACAATCGTTCATGCCTGCTCCACGCCCTGACGAACACACCCACGGTCCCGGCTGCCACCATCAACACTAGCCTGCAGTAGTCATGAGCGCATCTACTGTCACCGCCGATATACTGCGCCGACTAGCCTGACCGCGAGTTTCCTGTGGCCAGGCTGGCAGGCTCGCCCGTCCCAGCCTCGACATACTGTTCAAATATGCCTTGGTCTCTCAGTGCTCCGCGTGCCCGCCTCACGTAGCGTCTTGGCGGTTTCGTCACGAAGCATCATGAATAATGCCGGCTAGGAATGTCTTGGACAATCTGTTCGGCAGTGCGCCAGGTTCGCCGACAATGCACCGAACCAAAGAATCCCCCTTCTTCACTGTACCCTGTGGACTGGATTGAGAACATCAGGTTGTGTCAGATGCAGTACATCACGTTAGAGATGGGATAGCGACCGTTCGGGGTTAGGCCCTGTGCTTCAGCAACTCGCTCGCCTGTCCTCGCACATCTTCAGCGGATCCACCCAGGCTTGCCGGTGCAAGAGTTGTTCGATGTGCCCTGCCAACCGACGATCTGCATCGTTCGAGAGGGAGACGATCTGAACCCCAAACTCGTACGGTTCTGTCCATCGCACGACCGCTTGATCAATCTCGAGACCATCTTTTTGGCCAGGCAACCAGAGTTGAACCCGTATGATTGTTTGTGCAAGAGGGGCAGAAAGACACTGCACCCGAAACCCATTGAGTGAAATATCCCGCATAGCAGCGAGTCTCACACAATGGGGCATCAGATAACAGCAGGGGTACTCAGCCTCAAGCCGACGATACATCCGGCGCGTCACGATGGATGGCATCCTCCCCCTCCTTTGATGATTCGAACAACCAGGGTTGAGGATACGTTCGAACTAGGTTGGGGGGAATCCTACAAAAGCTCCCCCTCGGAAGGTGGAAACCTCAGGCAGGCACACGTGACAGGCTTACGTATACGGAAGCCGGAGAAGGCCGCACCGTCACGCACAGGGGCCCGAACACCCGCGATGAGACTCACGAGCAGCCGTAATACTACTCCACAATGGTCACGGTCATTTCTACACGTTCCCGTGGATTATCACGTTCGTCACGTGGCAGATTCACGATCTTATCAGCCACACCAATACCTTTCGTCACTTCTCCAAACACCGAGTATTTACGATCAAGAAATCGAGAATCCTCTACCACGATGAAAAACTGAGACCCCGCAGAATCCGGATCCGCGGCCCGAGCCATCGAGAGGATGCCACGCTTATGCGGGATGTCACTGAACTCGGCTTTCACCGTATGACCGGGACCACCCTGGCCATAGGTGTCTTTTTTGAGAGAATCCTTTGTATTCGGATCTCCCCCTTGGATCATGAACCCTGGAATCACGCGATGAAAAATTGTCCCATTGTAGAAACCCGCTTTGGCCAACTGGATAAAATTCTCCACATGCTTGGGCGCCACATCCGGATAGAACTTGATTTCGAGGTCGCCGAATTTTGTCTTAATAATGGCCCGTGCACTCTTCGGAGCATCCGTCTTTGAATTGGGCGTGTTGTCCGCTGCAGGCAGCAACCCGATTCCTGAGACCAACAACATCAGACCGATCAGCCCCCCCGCCAGTATCCGCCATCTAGTTTGCTTCAACATCACCGTCCTCCCATACTCTTCCAATCACCATGGCCCGACATTGTAGCAGCTCCGATTTCCAACGAAATGCTATCTCAATGCTCCCTCTTCCCCAGCGCGTGCTGCGCGGCCTCCTGTTCCGCTTCTTTCTTACTATTTCCCCGTCCAACCCCTACCACTTTCTGATTCACTTGCACTTCCACCTCAAAGGTCTTCTGATGGTCCGGTCCAGTTTCGCGCACCACCAGGTACTGCGGCAACACCTCATATCGCTTTTGACACCATTCCTGAAAGCGCGTTTTGTAATCATCACCGCCGGGTTGTTCATGGACGGCATCAAGTTGGTGCAGCTCATCGGCGAGAATATCGACCGTGAAATCACGGCTGATCTCAAATCCTCCATCCAGATAAACCGCGGCAATAACGGCCTCCAGCGCGTCAGCCAATAATGACGTTTTATCTCTTCCTTTGGACCGCTCCTCTCCTCGACCAAGCCTCAGATAACGCCCAAGATCCAGCCGTCGAGCGGCATTTGCTAAGGGCGTTTCGCTCACCAGCTGTGCCTTGAGTTTGGAGAGCGCTCCTTCGCTCAATTCGGGATATCGTCTCGCCAGATAATCACTGATAATCAGCGATAAAACAGCATCTCCCAAAAACTCAAGGCGTTCATTGTGTGTGCGACCAGGCTCCCGACGCTCATTCACATACGACTTATGCGTGAGCGCCTCTTCCAAAAGATTGTCATCCGTGAATCGATATTTCAAGAAGGCACGTGAGGAGTCGGCAGAAGAGGCAGGCATCATTGAGACATGCGCATTACGTGTCCAGTCGCTTGAAAATCAAACAGGCGTTCACTCCTCCAAATCCAAACGAATTAGACAAAGCCACCTGAATCGCAGCTGACCGAGCCTTGTTGGGAATATAGTCTAAGTCACAGGCTGGATCAGGAGCATTCAGATTAATCGTGGGCGGGAGCATTCCATGGAACAACGCCAGGATGCTGAAGACCGCTTCGATTCCACCGGCCGCACCGAGCAAATGCCCCGTCATGGATTTGGTTGAGCTAACGGGAATACGATAGGCCTGCGCACCGAATACTTGTTTGATAGCGCGAGTCTCAATCGCATCGGCCATCGTCGATGTCCCGTGCGCATTGATATAGCCGATCTGATCGCGGGATATTCCTGCATCCTTTAGGGCAAGTTCCATACACCGCACAGCCCCTTCGCCCTCTTCTGGTGGAGCCGTAATGTGGTACGCATCGCTGTTCATCCCGTACCCGATGATCTCCCCGTATATTCTCACCCCACGCCGGATGGCATGCTCACGTTCTTCGATTACGACAACCCCTGCTCCTTCGCCCAATACGAATCCATCACGATCCTTGTCGAAGGGACGGCTCGCCTTGGTCGGTTCATCATTCCTGAAGGACAATGCCTTTGCGGCTGCGAATCCTGCAACACCCAACGGAGTGACCGCCGCTTCGGCACCACCGGCCACCATGACATCGGCCTCACCTCGTTGTATCAGGCGGTAGGCATCTCCAATGCAATGATTGCCCGTGGCGCAAGCCGTCACGGCACATGAATTGGGCCCTTTGGCTCCGATCCGAATCGCCACTTGCCCGGAGGCGAGGTTGATAATGGTCATCGGGATAAAAAATGGTGAGACCCGGCCAGGCCCTTTGGCCATGAGCACATCATGATAATGTTCGATCGACCCGAGACCGCCGATCCCGGAACCGATATACACCCCGACTCGTGTGGCCTCTTCCGGCGAGACCTTTAATCCTGCATCGTCCACGGCCAACTGCGCTGCACCGACAGCGTAGTGGATGAACGTATCCATCTTCTTGATCTCTTTTTTTTCGATGAACCGAGCCGGATCGAAGTCCTTCACCTCGCCTGCAATTTGGGCATCATAGCCGGTCGGATCAAATCGCGTGATCCTGGCGATACCCGAGTCGCCAGCACAAATGGCATTCCACGTCTTTTCGACCCCAGTACCCAACGGAGTCACCAGACCAAGACCGGTGACAACGACACGCCGAGTTGGCCGATCTGATTCGCCTGCGCCCATGTTCAAGACTTTTCTTTAATGTAGTCCAGCGCTTTCCCGACCGTCAGAATTTTCTCGGCATCCTCATCGGGGATTTCAATCGAAAATTCTTCTTCAAGTGCCATCACCAGCTCGACCGTATCGAGCGAATCCGCTCCCAAGTCTTCAACGAAAGAGGCCTCCGGTGTAACCTCGGCTTCCTCTACGCCCAGCTGCTCGGCAATAATTTTCTTCACTCGTTCTTCTACAGTGGCCATCGATCTGACTACCTCCTTCCCCGGTATACGCTCACCTGCACCGCCACACGGGGATCTGTGACGGCCATTCGCTCATGAGACTCGCTGTCTTTATACCATCAACATACCGCCGTTTACGTGCAACACATGACCCGTGATGTAGGCGGCCTCCTCGGAGACCAAGAAACGCACGGCTGCGGCAATGTCAGCCGGCGTCCCCAAGCGACCCAGTGGAATCTGCTTGAGTAAGGTGTCCTTGACATCAGTGGAAAGCCCATGGGTCATCGCCGTATCGATGAAACCCGGCGCCACCGCATTCACCGTCACATTGCGGCTGGCATATTCCCGCCCCACTGTCTTCGTAAAGCCGATGACGGCTGCCTTCGACGCCGAATAGTTTGCCTGCCCTGCATTCCCAATCACCCCAACAATCGAGGCAATGTTGACGATACGACCATACCGCTGCTTCGTCATCGGCTGCAAGACTGCCTTTGTACAGTTAAAGGTGCCGTTCAAATTAATCTGAAGGACCAGGTTCCAATCCTCTTCTTTCATCCGCAACAATAAACCGTCCCGAGTAATCCCGGCATTATTGACCAGGATGTCGACTTTTCCCCAAGCTTTGAGGACTTGCTCGACCATCGACTTGGTTTCACCGGTATCAGCCACGTTGACTTTGAGGTTCAACGCCTTCCTCCCAATTTTCTCTACCGCAGCCACAGTTTCCGCGGAACGGCTAGGGTCGAGATCGGCGACGGCTATGTCCGCCCCCGCTTGAGCCAACGCTTCGGCAATCGCACGACCGATACCCTGAGCGGCACCGGTTACAATAGCGGTTCTCCCTTGTAGTGACATCGCAGACCTTTCCAATAACGCGTTAACAGACGACAAAGCGGTTCGTGACTTCGTCTTTCCTTAGGACAATCTCCTGTCAGCTCATCGCGTTGAGTGTCGCATCTAAGGATTTCGGGTCGTTGATATTCAACACAGTCACGCCAGGCAAAATTCGCTTGATCAAACCGGTCAACACTGTGCCGGGGCCGACCTCAACAAAAGTCGTCACACCCATGTTGCCCATGGCCTGCACCGTATCTTGCCATAAAACGGAAGAAGGCAGCTGGCGAATCAATGATGCCTGAATCTCCCCTGCGCGACTGATCGCCTTCGCCTCTGCGTTATTCACGAGTGGTGCACGGAGATCCGACCATCGCACCGCACCGAGGTCCTTGGCTAACCGATCAGCAGCTTGTTGCATCAAGGGCGTATGCACCGGCACACTGACAGGCAAAGGAATAGCCTTTTTACAGCCTTGCTCCTTCGCCAACGCGATCGCTCGCTCCACCGCCGCCTTCTCACCGGCAATCACGATCTGCCCAGGTGAGTTGAAATTTGCGGCCGCGACCACGCCGACTGATGAGGCAGCATGACAGACTTCTTTAACAACTTCAGCGGTTAATCCTAAGAGTGCCGCGACAAGGCCGGTTCCAGGAGCAACGGCCTCGGACATGTACCGGCCACGTTTCTGAACCAAACCAACGGCATCACGAAAGGCAACCCCACCGACCGCAACCAACGCGGAGTATTCGCCCAGACTATGCCCCGCGGCAGCAATGGGCTTGATCCCAACCGGCTCAAGGAGTCTCCAGGCGGCGATGCTACTGACAAGCAAGGCTGGCTGAGTGAACTCGGTCAGATTAAGCCGTTCTGCCGGTCCGGTAAAGCACAACTCCGCCACGTCATATCCCAGAACCGAGGAAGCCTCATCGTACACTGTTTTCAAGGAGGGGTAGGCATCATAGAGTGCCTTTCCCATCCCGACTGATTGAGACCCCTGTCCAGGGAACACTAGACCGATTTTTTGCGTCATGGGGCGTTAGATATCTTAGAAATCCCGTGCAAAGTCAACGGGAAAAGTTTTTACAAGCCGCTCGCCTGTATCCAGGAGGAGTTGACTCGATACTTCTCTTGACTCCAGACAGATCCACACCTACCACCTAATGACGGCTGACGCCCACGTGAGGCCCGCTCCAAAGGCACCCAGCATCACCAAGGAACCAGCCTTCACACGCCCCTCACGAACCGCTTCATCAAGCGCAATGGGGATGGAGGCCGCCGATGTGTTTCCATACCGATCCACGTTCAGGAGCACCTTCTCGATCGGAAGGCCCAACCGTTCAATCACCGCCTTGAGAATTCGTATATTCGCCTGGTGCGGCACATAGAGATCGATATCCTCCACTCGAAGATTATTGGCAGACAACGTCGTGCGAGCAATTTCTTCCAGCGTTCGGACCGCAACCTTGAACGTTTCATTGCCCTTCATCTTGATGTACTGGAGGCGCTCTTCAACCATCTTTTCAGAAGCGGGCATACGGGAGCCACCACCCGGCACCATGATCAGGTCGCACAGTGTTCCGTCAGAACGAAGATGTGTGGAGAGGATTCCTCGCTCCCCATCACTCGCGCTGACCACAACCGCTCCAGCGCCATCTCCAAACAACACGCAGGTGTTCCGGTCGGTCCAGTCCGTGATCGCGGACATGACTTCAGCTCCGATCACCAGCACGTGCCGCATCCCACTCTTCACATAGGCATCCGCGACAGAAAGCGCATAGACAAACCCACAGCACGCAGCCGAAAGATCGCACGCCGCGGCCTTCATCGCCCCAAGTTGATGCTGAACAAGACAGGCTGTAGCTGGAAGCGGGTAATCCCCCGTACATGTGGCCACCAAAATCATGTCGAGATCAGCAGCCGTCAGACCTGCCGACGCCAAGGCCCGCTTCCCGGCCTGGACCGCAAGGTCCGAGCAGGCCTCTCCTGTCGCTGCAAGACGCCGCTCGCGGATGCCGGTTCGCTCGCGAATCCATTCGTCGGACGTGGCCACCATCTGTTCAAGATCCGCATTCGTCAGAATCTTGGCAGGCGTATACGAGCCGGTGCCAGAAATACAAGCCTTCATCGCCCTGATTCCATGGCCGGACGGGAATGACTTTCCTCAATGTCTCGCTGAATGAGCTCTCGCACGCCGCCCTCGGCCATCCCCTTGGCCCGTCGGATCGCATTTTTGATGGCCTTCGCCGACGACCGACCATGACAGATCATCGTCACCCCATTCACGCCCAGCAGCGGGGCCCCACCGAATTCAGCATAGTCTATTTTCCGCTTGAGATTTGCCAGTGGGCCCGCAATGAGGGGATACGCGAGTCGACCGAAGAAGTGTCCTGAAATTTCCTTCAGGAGCAGCCGCTTGATCATCTCGGCAACGCCTTCGGAAATCTTCAACGCGACATTTCCGATAAACCCATCGCAGACGACAACATCCGCGATCCCGCTATAGACATCGCGCCCCTCGACATTCCCCACGAAATTCATCGAGCTCGACTTGAGCAACTTAAACGCTTCCTTCGTGACCTCATTCCCCTTACTATCTTCTTCGCCGATGCTGAGTAATCCCACACGAGGATTCGGCTTGCCGAGCAGATGCTTGCCGTATTCGTTCCCCATCAAGGCGAATTGTTCGAGATGGTTGGCGGAGCAGTCTACATTCGCTCCGACATCGAGCATGATGGCCTCTCCGGTCAACGTCGGAAGACTTGTGGCGATCGCCGGTCGTTCAACCCCCTTGATCAGCCCTAAGACGAAGAACGAGGCCACCATGCTTGCCCCCGTATTCCCAGGGCTTACCACAGCCCCGGCTTCGCCGCTCTTGACTAACTCCGTCGCAACCCAAATCGACGAATCCCGTTTCTTTCGAGCCACTGCAGCAGGCGACTCGTGCATCTCAACGACCTGAGAGGCGTGCTTGATGGACAGGCGAGGGTCATGAACGGATTGACGCTCGCACTCTTGTTTCAGGATGGCTTCGTTGCCGACAAGAATAACCTCGACGTCGCACTCTTTCACAGCCTGGAGCGCACCCTCCACACAAGGTGCCGGGCCATGATCTCCCCCCACCGCGTCGAGCGCGATCTTCATGCGGCTTGTGGTATTCACGGATGGTGTCGGAAAGACAGGCTACCCACGTGTCGCCCCCTGGGATCAGATCTGACGCGCTGAACCCTTCTTGCCACAGACCAGCTTGAACATGTTACCGGCCTCCACGTATACCAGGCTGGCACAGCCCGAAGCGCCATGCCATCAGATACGAAGAGACCCCTGAACACCTGCCGCTGTGGGGCGTCAACCATCGATTGACAGTCGGCTTAGGCTTCTTCGACTTGAATGACGGCTTTGCCCTTATAGGTCCCGCAATTCAAGCAGGTGTAATGCGGAAGCTTTAACTCATGGCACTGTGGGCACACAGCCATCCCCGGTGGGGTCATTCGCAGTTTTTGGGTACGACGCTTATCGCGTCTGGCCCGTGAGTGTTTATGTTTCGGATTCGGCATGGTAACTCCTTCTTCCCCCTCGATTCGGACCGCGACTCAGCGCTGTCCGACGTCCCTCAGCTTCTCTTTCATCGTACGCAGCACATCAAATGGGCCTCCTACCGGTACGTCACCGCAACGACAGGGCCCTCCATTCAAATCGTGCCCACAGCGGGCACAGAGACCAAGACAGTCGTTCGTACACAACGGGTGCATTGGGGACGCCAAGATTACCTGCTCTCGTAACATCGGCGCCAAATCCAGATGATCACCCGTAAAGTAATAGAGATCGTCGTTCGGCTCTTCCTCCTCGGCCGTAGGCGATACCACTGCTTTCTTCTTTCGTGCTCCGTCCCGTTTCCCGGTAGGCCCCGTGGATTTCACCTCTCGCTCATAGACGACGCGTAAGGAAAAGGCCACCGGCTCATCAAACTCTTTCAGGCAGCGGACACATTGCCGACCTGCGGTCCCTTCCACCACGCCGGTCACATAGATGCTCCGTTCGATTGGACGAAGCTCCAATCCGACCGACATCGTTCCGCGAATGGATACATCCGCGTCCGTCAGACCCAACTCGTCCCCCGTCAGGTCTCCGGACAGCGAAAAGCCCTCATCCGTGATGTCCGCGATTTTCGGCGTTAAGACGCCCATGAGTCCCCTCGACGAGATACCACTGCTCCATCCCAGGGCATCGATCTCACCGATCACGTTCGTTATCGCTCCTCAGCAAAGCTGATGATGGCGATATGCCGAGCCCGCTTGACGGCCACCGTTAGCTCACGTTGATGCCGCATGCAATTGCCGGAAATCCGACGTGGAACAATGCGTCCTCGCTCCGTCAAGAAATTCCGAAGTAGTCCGGCATCCTTAAAGTCGATCGGTGCTTTCTCCAGACAAAACCGGCAGGGACGTCTCCGTTGGAACAGCCGTCCACCCCCACCACCCCCACGTTCATTTTCACCTCGATCCATCACTGCCTCCTCATATGCCTGTCATTAACCTTCGTCGCCTGTCTCATAGCCGGGTTCATCATGCATCGGAGGTTCGGCGCCGGCGCCACCATCTTGACGCTTGGGCATAAACGTCACGGTCTGGGCCACCACTTCATGCTTGCTGCGCTTTTGCCCATCTTCGGTTTCCCATCGGCGCTGTTGCAACCGACCCTCGACAATCACGCCGTTCCCCTTGCTGAGATACTGCCCGCAATGTTCGGCTTGTTTACCAAAGACCACAATATCGACAAAACACACTTCTTCCTTCAAATCGTCGCCTTGTTTAAAGCGGCGACTGACCGCCAAGCCAAAACTGGCCACCGGCGTCCCGCTCGGCGTATACCGAAGCTCGGGATTCCGAGTGAGGTTTCCGAGTAAGATGACTTTGTTAAATCCGGCCACCGTCTGACTCCTGCGATGCAGCTTCCACTGGACGCCGCTCCACTAATGGCTTCTCATGATGAACCGTCAGAAACTTGATGATATCGTCTTCCAAGCGATAGGCCCGTTCCAGCTCACCGACGGTATTATTCGGTGCCTTAAAGTAAAAATAGCCGTAGGTCCCCTTTCGCTCGCGACGCACTTCGTAGGCGAGTTTTTTCTTCCCTAAGTTTTCGGCTTTGATGAATTGCGCGCCGGTTTTGTCGGCAACCGCTTTCATCTTGTCGATGAGTGTTTTGGTGTCCTCATCGGAAAGGGACGGACGAATAATAAACAGAGACTCGTAGAGCTCCATGCAGTAATCCTCCTGGACAATGGCCCCCGAACCAGTCGGGAGCGAGGTGTAGGGTGCCTATCTGGCACAATGAACGGAGGACGGTACCATAGGGGTTCTTACACTGTCAATGAATCGCAGAGCCCACCTCCTCCATCGATGGAACCCTCGACTGAGAGCAGAGACGTGCTTCCACGATCTGATTGCCGACTTCATACGAGCTTCTTCTCATTGACAGAAAAATACTTTGATGTAACCATTGGCTACTACATCAACTTGTCATGGACCGCCACATCGTCTGTCTCCAGATTCCCTCTTTTCAGATCGCGCTGGCTCGGTCTATTGACAGCGCACTGCGAAATAGACCCGTGGCTGTTGCACCAATCCATACGCCCAGAGCGTTGATTCGAGAGCTTTCACTCGAAGCGCTCCATGAAGGTCTTCAACCAGGAATCTCGCTAGAGATTGGACGGCTGATCTGCCCGGGACTACGCGTCATCCCTCCCGATTCGTCACTCCTGCACGCAGCCCATCATGAACTTCAACAGCGGATCTCAGGCATTGCGCCAACATGG
>WBZP01001412.1_pt1 | contig 29712 bp, 23 predicted proteins | sample 5204301 | NCBI WGS metagenome assembly WBZP01 (sample SAMN12412401, study PRJNA552823) | activated sludge metagenome | isolation source: activated sludge from nitrification reactor of wastewater treatment plant... | place: USA: Pennsylvania | collected 2017 | reverse complement strand
ACCCGCAAAAAGCCGCTGCTGTCGCTCGTCCAACTGCTTGAAATATCTGATTTCGTCTTCTGTAAAAACTTCCATGACTCCAAAATTGAAACGCAAAGATCACAATTTATTTTTTACACGTCCCTTAGCAAAATCAGACTCTTTTCTCAAAAAGCAAAAAGGGGTTGCTTTTGTTTTACTGTTGTGCCAGTACTATTTGCAAAGTACTTTGATCCTGCCCGGTTACCCGGTCTATGCGTACCGTGATGCCCGGCTGCACTTCCAAGGGTTCGCCCAGCTTCATTTGCGGTCGCACCTTTTCAATCATATCTCCCCAGGTTTTCAGAGGAGCCTGTTTGGGCGACAAAGCACTGAGGAAGACCATCTGGCGGGCGGCTTCTTTCATCCACACCGAGTCGGCATAGTGACTGCGATTGCCCGGCACGGTGAACCGAAATTCCTGTTGTGTGCTACTGCATACATTTTGGCTGACTTCCAAAAGTACGCCAGTGTCTAACAAAATGCTTTCCAGCGATTCATTTTCCTGTACTTCGTAGTTGTATTGCTTTATATGGGGCAAATTTGCTGCAAAAATGGCCACAGGCTTGTATTTACATTTCTCCGGTTTGGACGTACAGGAGGGACATATCAAACAAAAGCAAAAAGCAAAAGGAAACGTCAAATAACGCATAAAGCAGAATAAATGTGTATGGTAAAGGTATTTTTATGGTATGCGAAGTTTTTGCTGTACCATGCGTGCGCCGCATCCATTGGACGCAATCAGAGAAACAATATAAGTACCCGCCTGCGTGTACTGATATACCGGATTTTGTATCCCGCTGCCAGGGGAATTGTCGCCAAAAATCCACTGTAACGACTGTGCGTGCTGTACACTGGCGCTGAAACGCACTTCGCGCCCGGCGATGACGGATTGAAAAGCGGCCTCAGGCAACGGCAACAGCCGCACAGCAAGGGTGCGTTCAAATGTATCGCGCAGTAAGGGGCATATACCGGATGCTATTGCTCTGGCCCGCACCACGCCGGAGGCAGTAGTGTGCCACTGCGTAATATTTGAAACCGATGACAAGGGCTGTCCGGCTGAGAAGGTCCAGTTCACTGCCGAGGTATGCGCGGCGGATGCCACAAAATCGAAACGCACTTCGTTGCAACCGGGAAGGGTGTCGGGTGCCGCAAAAGAAACCCGGGGTTTTGGAAAAAAACGCACTGCCACAGCCGGGGTGCTGCGCGTCACGCCACAGATACTGCGCACCGCACACCTGAAGTAGCGCAGGGTATCGTCGGTTACTGTGGTTTGTACCTGCAAAGCCGCTGTCTCACTGCCTGAAACGGCTGCATTGTCGCTCAATTTTTGCCAGATGTTGTTGCGCGCCTCCTGCCACTGAAAAATCCAGTTATCTCCAATTATGGAGAGGACTAAACGGGCGGTATCGCCCGGACACAGCGTATCGGCAACGAGCAGCGACCGGAATTCGGGCCGCAACCACGCTGTACTTTCCACCGCAGCGACCGGCAAGGGTTCCACACTGCCATTTTGCCCCGCGCCTGCACTCCCGGTGCTGCCGTTGCAGGCGTTTACAGAGCGCAAAATACGCCCGGCTGCCCCTCCCGACACGTCGTAAACCGCAGTATGGTTGGCCAAAATGCGTCCACCGCCACCGCCACCGCCCGGCCCATGACAGCGGTTGCTGTTGGCTGCATCCATATAGCCGCCGTTGCCCCCCGATACATCTAAACGCGTCTGCGTCGGCAAGCTTCCCGTATTCAGCCAGATCGTGCCGCCCGCGCCTCCACCGCCGCCGCCATCATTGTTGACGGTGCGTGCAGATCCGCCCTTCGCCGAAACCATCGGACCGCCGCCCTCTATTTTTCCTGCCTTTACCCATATCACACCGCCCCCATGGCCGCCACCGCTGACTAAAGGGGGATTGTTGGCATGGCCCGCCCCTCCCCCGCCGCCCATGAATAAACGCTGGGGTGCATTCGTCACAATGCCATAGCCGCCAATGCCGGGAAAAAAACCATTGCACCCCAGTATTAAAGGTTCATCGTTGTTGCCACCTGTGCCACCCCGCACAAAATGTGCACCACCGCCGCCACCGCTGTTGTGGTCATTGCCACCGCCACCGCCATTGCCCGCAGGGCCGCGTCCCATTTCTCGACCGGAGGCAATACCCGCCACCCCCTCGCCTTTATAACTGCTGCGCCATGTACCCGCAGCATACAGGTAACCGGTTTCGGGCAGTACAGTGCAGTTGTTATTCGGGGCGATGTAAGCAGCACCTCCGCGAAAGCCAGTGCCGTCGGCAGAAAGGGGTGCTTCTAAGGTCAGTGTACCCGTTACCTCCAATGCCAACATGCCCCCGGTACGCCCGTTCCACGGACGCGCTTTCAGGGTGTCAGTTACGCGTGCGTTTTCATAAACGGGCAGGGTAATCACCTGCACATTGCCTGCCCAATTGTAGGCGTGGAGTAGTCGCTTTTTGAGGAAAATGGCACTGCCTGCCACGGAATCAATCTGGTTGCGTTCCCAGCGCCCTGCTCCATTTAAACCCGTGATCGCCCCCGACAAAGGCGTATTCAGGGTGACAAGGTCAGCCCCCTGCACCTGCCAGAGCAGTATCTGACCACTCTTGCGAAAACCCGTCGTGTCAGATACCGTCAGCCGCCCTGTACATGTATCGGCTGACGTGGCAGCCGCATAGTGGTTGATAATCCCCCTGAGTGCCGCTGTCTGACTCCACAAGGAGCAACCTGTAACAAAAAAAAGTGCAAGAAAAGAATATTTTTTCATTCTAAGCAGGCTCTACTTTGCGGTGCGCCAGTACGAAAGCCGATGCAAAGGTACAATATGGAGCGTACTTGCGTCATAAGGTACAGTTATGAAGGGATTTTTTTGGCAATACAGCAGCGACAGCAAAAAATAAAGATTATCCATATAGTTCATAGTGAATCTGAGTGCGTTGGCAGTGCAGACGTTGGAACAGCAGGGCTACTGCTTCGTCAATCATATTGCTCCATCCACAAAGGTAAAAATGGAGATTGGGATCGGGTTGGGGATATTTTTCCAAATAAACTTGGTGGACGTGGCCCTGATAACCGGGCCAGTCGGGTTGCCTGGAAAGCACTATATCGTATTGAAAATGGGGATTGTCGCGGGCAAAGGCTTCCAATTCGGCGCGGTACAAAATACTGTCCTCAGTGCGGGTGCCGAAGATGAGGTGTATGGGGGGATGGGCAATGCGGCGGTGTTGGAGGTCGGCAAGCATACTGCGAAAAGGCACAATTCCGGTTCCGGTACAGACCATGACAACGGGGTAATGAAGCGGCTCGGGCAGGACGAAACCACCTTCCGGGCCTTTGCATTTCAACACGCTGCCCGGCTGCACTTCCTCGAAGAGGTATTGCGTCCCCAAGCCGTCGGGGCTGCGTACTATACACAATTCAATGAGGTTGGAGCCATCGGGCCGGGAGGCAATGGAGTAGCTGCGCCAGCGGTGCAGGCGTTTTTCACCAATTGGCAAATCGAGCGTGATGAATTGACCGGAGCGAAAAGAAAACTCCTGCAGGGCAGGAATTTCGATCCAAAAGCGCCTGACCTGCGGGGTTTCGTTCTGAATGTCCCGGACAACTCCTTCGTACCAGATAACGGGCATAACAATGCAATGACGGCAAACCCATATAACATTACGCCTGTGGGTTTGTTGCAAAAAAGCAGGGGATACAGGCAGCCAATTTTTTTTTTAGGTTTTCTGTGCTGCACTTTGTGAAATACATTTACATTTGCCGCTGCATATGCCCCAAAGCATATTCCTTTCATTCATCAACCTTATTTTATGAAAAAGAACTTCTTACTTCTTCTTTTCACCTTCTTTGCATTGAGCGCTTTTGCGTTTGATGCCAACACTTCCCATAGCAATGCTGCTCCCACAGCCGATGTAAGCAAACTGGCTCCCGAAGTGACCGAGTGGTCGCCGGAAATGGCCAGACTGACGTTGGACCGTTTTTTGAACATGACCCCGAAGGATTACAAAAAAATCACGGGAGAGAAACTTGGATTAAAGCGCACAGTAGCGCTGAAAATGGCCCAGCATAAAATCAAAAAGCATTTGCACGGCTCCAGCCCGGAGGATTTGGACAAGACATTGTATATTGTCCTCGCTATTTTTATTCCGTTTGTGGCCGTGGGTATCGCCACTGACTGGAAAGGAAGTGACTGGGTAATTGCCCTGCTTCTGAGTCTGCTGTGTGGCATTCCCGGCATTATTTATGCCCTCATCAAGATGAAAACTTATTACCCGTCATAAGGGACATCCTTTTGATCTGCACAGGGGGCATTTCATGAGTATTCGTTGCATAAAACGGAAAGGATACTGATGTAATGCCCCCTTTTTTATAGCCAATGAACCGTTATTACTTATTACTGATTTTTTTGCTGGCCATTCCCTGTGTGCTGTGGTGGTTGCCAGCCGCCGCCTTTGACGAAGGCACTCCCACCTGCCTGTCCGTTTTAATTTTAGGAAAGACCTGCCCGGGTTGCGGTCTTACACGCGGCGTTATGCATCTCCTGCATTTTGATATAGAAACGGCACTGTATTACAATCCCCTTAGTTTTATTGCGTTGCCTGTTTTAGGTTGGATATGGCTGCGCTGGGTGCGGGATACGTGGCGACGCGCCCGTGCAACAGCCACCCCCTAAAATTTGTTTTTGGCCCCTCCTGCCCGTCGTTTCGCCCCTCCCGCCTTTTTTACAGATCGGGGTACCTTATACCTTTGTGCTGCCTGCGTGGTTTAGGTTTTTGATTTTTCAACGACTAAGAAACGGAAACATTTCTTTATGACAAATCTTCCTGCACAATCAAGAGATATCAGCACCTTTTCAGAGCTTCTAAGTCCTGTACCCCCCTGTCTTTTTCAGAGGCACGTGCCTGGCTGATCGGCATTTCGGATTACGCTGCTCCCCATTGGAAGTTGCACACCCCCGTCAACGATGTCCGACAAACAGGACAATTTTTAAGAGATCACTGTAACTTTCAAACGGAAGTCGTCGAAAATCCGGGTAAAAAAAAGATCGAGGCGCTGCTGGAACATATCGCCGCAGAAGGATGCCGCGAGGATACACCGGTATTGATCTACTTCGCCGGACACGGTACTGCTGATGAAAGCAAAGACGGTATCAAGGGATATCTCATTCCCGCCGATGCCGAACCGGGCAACCGGGAGACGTATATAGATATGGAAGACGTAGCGGCAGCATTGGAAAAAATGCCCTGCCGACACCTGTTGCTGGTATTGGACTGCTGCTTTGGCGGCAGTTTTCGGTGGGCCGAAAAATCGGACAGAGCAACGTTGGCCGCTACGGACACGGCATACAACAAAGTGTGGGCCTTTTCCCGATGAACCACCACGAAAACGGGGAGTTTTTGTTTTGTGAATGCGGGTTCGAACCCGAAAATCTGCACAGTGCCACACAGGAAAATCCCTTTCGCGGTCTGGACTCTTACGACGTAAGCGATGCCAGACTGTTTTTTGGTCGTAAAAATGCCATTGCCGAGTTGCGCAAGAAATTGTTGGAGTTGCCACTGCTTCTTGTAGTCAGCGGTGCCTCCGGTACCGGAAAGTCTTCCTTAGTAAAGGCGGGGCTGCTTCCTGCCATCACCCACCATCCTGAATCCATTCCGGTGGTGAAGCCCGGGCGGCATCCATATAAGGAATTAGAGCCGCATTGGCATCAACCGATCGTGGTTATTGATCAGTTTGAGCAAATCATTACTCAGGCAGACGAGCGCGAACTTCCGGCATTTTGGCAAATCATCGGCGAACGTATTGCGTCAGGTCATACTACTATTCTGACCGTCCGTATTGACTTTGAAAGTCAGGTAAATATCCCCAAAGATATACGCCCCCACTGGGAACAGGGGCTTTACCGCGTTCCGCCCTTTTCGGCAGCCCAGCTGCGCGAGATTATTGTGACCCCTACCCACCGTTACGGATATTTCATAGAACCGACTTCCCTGATAGACACGATCATTCATGAAGTTGTACACTATCCCGGCTCCATGCCCCTTCTTTCGTTTACCATGCGACAATTGGTGGATCACGCCGGGAAACACGATGGCTATCGGCGCATCAGTCAGCAAACGTACGAAGCGATGGGCGGCGTAATCGGTTCTCTGCAAAAAAGCGCAGACGCTGTGTATGCTGATTTCGATGAGGCGCAAAAGGCTGCCATGCAAAATATCATGTTGCGCATGGTGGCTTTGGCTGGCGGTGAAACAGCGGGAAAACGGGTTATGCGCAGCGCGCTGGATTTTGGAAATTCGGAAACCAACAGGTATATGCAACAGGTCATCAACGCATTAGAAAATGATCACCGCCTCCTGCACAGTGGCACTGACAGCAACGGCGACCGCTATCTGGAACCTGCCCACGACGCGTTGGTACGTTCTTGGAGCAAAGTGCAGGAATGGGTAAAAGCTGTAGGGCGCGAAAACCTTTTGGTATGTGAGCAGTTGACAGAGGCGGTAAACGAAAAACTCAAAAAAGAAAATGCCGCGCTGTGGTCGGATGATCCTCGCACTGAAATATGCAATCAGTTGTATGATTCAAAAAAATACGTGTTTACAACCCGCGAAACACAATTTCTGAAAGCCAGTGAGCAGTTGCGCCTAAAACGCATACAGGAGCTCCAGGACGAACGCGACAAAGCCCTTGCCTCTGAGAAAGTGGCACAGGACGAGCGCCAAAAAGCGGAAGCAGCGGCACGGGAGGCCATTATGCAGCAGCAAATGGCCCGGACCAGCGAACGAAAAGCCGTTCAGCGACGCAACATAGCGGTGATCGGTTTCGTGCTTGCATGCACCCTGGTGTTTGTGTCAGGTTATTTCTCGAAGAGGATGAAAGACGAACGCGAAAGGGCAGATAAAGAAAAAGAACTGGCACAAAAACATCTTTCGACGGCCATTGAAAACCGCATCAAGGGGGAAGCGACCAAAGTGGATCAGGGACTTATTGACGCGGAAATATTCCTGTACGCGGCAAAGGATTCTTTAGCACTCAACAAGGTAAAATTTCTAAAAAAGGAACTGAAAAATATCAAACATGATTTCCCGAACGATTCTTCAAAAATAGACACCTTTGCTTTATTTCGCAAAGCCTGGAATGATGTATTGCAAAAAGAAGAAGAATTATCAAAAAATAAAATTTAAAACTTAAAATATAAGATGAAAAGAATTTTTATTTTTATTTTGACTATTTTTTCGGCATTTACAATAATAGATCAAAATACAAAAGAAAACAATTCCTGCTCCGATCTGGAATACAACTACATCATTGCCGAAGCAGATGCTTTGGCAAATGGAAAGGTGACGGAGTCTTCCCTGACCCAAGCCATTAAATTGTATCGCGCAGCACAGGCATGCCGACCGGAAAAGCGTCAGGATGTCAATAATAAACTGGATGCCGTGTATATCAAAATAGGAGGATTGAACAGCAGTCTTTTACGACAGATGAGAGAGACCGAAAAAGCCATTCAGGTAGCAGAAACCAACCGCTTAATTGCCGTAAAAAAAGCCCATTTAGCAGAATTACAGGCCAAGCGTGCGGAACAGGAAAAGCGCACGAGCGACCTTGCTGCACAGGCACTCATCGCCAAAATGTATAATTACACCCATGCTTATCAGCTGGCAGACAGTGCCTGCGAGGTATCAAATTATCTCAATCAGGTGGCTACCGATGTACGCAAAACCTTGTGGTCGGATCACCAGCGTTTGTTTTATAAGAAGAGCTTTTTCCATTGTCTGAAGTCGGGGATACGCCAATTAGCTGTTTCTCACAACGGGAAATACATTGCCGCAGGTTTTGATAATGGAGATATCATTTATTGGGATATTGAGACTGGGGAAGAGCAGATGAAAACAGCCAATTTTCCTGCGGCTGTTACAGGAATTGGTTTGAGTGACAACGGTGTGCTGGCCTTTGCCCAGGGAAGTCAATTGATGCTGAAAGACCCGAAGCGCATGCTTTTTTACAACAACGCCACGCCCATTCAGTCGGTCTGTATCAGCAGAGACAGCCGTTTTGTGGTATTCAGCGGGGCCGCTTCCGCAGGCAGCAATGCCAATTTGCGCTGGGCGGGTGTGTTAGACATTCTTTCTTTGCCCGAGGGCAGGGGGTTTGGAGATCAATTGCACAATATTGGAGACAACATCCCTGGCGTGCGGCAGGCCATTTTTGCCAAAGACAACCGCCTTGCCACTGCCGGAGAGGATCACCTCGGCAGGGTGTATCGCTACGATCCTGCTACGAATAACTTCGTACAGACAATTGCCCTGAAAGGCCATACAGCCCCCCTGCACAGCATCGTTGGCCCTCATGCGCCGCCGACTCCCCATAGAAAATCTGCGCCTTCCCGAATTTCACCTTTATAAACTGGAAACCGATCATTTCGAAACAATTAAGAAATGTGCAAAGAATAAACAATTGACCATGGACTTAGCCATGTACCACCACGCCTACAGCGAAAAAGAACGCTATTTCAACCAAACTGTGCGATTGGTCGTAGCACAACGCAGCGGACAAAATGATATCGCCTTCTTCCGGCAGATCAAAACGGACTTGGACAGCGTGGAAAACAAGATACGCAAGAGCAGCAACGATAGCGAAGTCGGCCAACTGAAAAATACCATAAGGGAAAAATACGTCCAATATATCAGCGATGCTCTTCAGTTGGATACCCTGTACAATCGGAACGACCCGCACCCGGTATTTCGTGCTAAGGCAGCTGACCGTTACAGCGCAGCTGCCTATATGTGCATCCTGCTAAATGATTCCGGGAAAGCAGTGGAATATGCGAAAAAGGCCATAGAAACAGATCCTTCTAAGACATGGCCCTATAGCAATCTGGCGCTGGCGCTCCTTCTGGACGGGCAAGTACCCAAAGCCAGACACTTGTATGAGCAATGGGCCAGTCGCGACTGGCGCTCCAGCGGCTATCCCGGCAATCTGGGTACAGACAGCATTTTCCTCCACGTTTTTTGTGGAGATAAGGCATATATGGAGAAATTACTGGCTCCTGAATATAACGGGCAATTCAAACACCTTCGGGAATGTGTCCGGCTGTTGTCCGAAATTTTACCCTGTGTGCAAAAAAATCAGACGCATATCGCTGAGTCTTATTCTATTACTACTAAAAACCCCGTTACACTCCATCTGGTAAATAAAAAAATCGTATCCACTGAAGATGACGTGAAAAATAAGAACAATATGTCGCCGGGAAGCAGTTCCGATCCGGCACCCCAACCTGTTGGTGCTTTACCCCCTCTGAATCACCGCGTCTATGCAGTGGTATCCGGCTCTTTTCAGAAAAAAGAAGGTGCCGACAACCAGTTAAAAACGGTACAGTTGGCCGGCTATAAAAAGGCGTATGTACAACAAACCGGTGGCTACTTTGTGGTAGTGGTACGTGACAATCTGACCTGGGAAGAAATGAAGAAAGTCAAAAAAGAGGTACGCGACCTCGGAATCGCCGCAGCGCATTTGTACAAAACGGTGGAGAGCCGCTGATTTGATCGCCTGTGTGTCATGCCGCCTTATGCGGGCACCTCAATAAAGTGTTGAAAAACAAGAAGTTCCACCTTATAATTTCTGCAACTCCTGCCAGACTTTTTGCAGGTCTTCGGCGGGATGTTCGTTGTCAGCACAGTATTTCATAAGCCATTCGTCCTGCAAACGCCCCTGCTTCATGGCATAGCGATAGGGTACATCGTCGCGAAAAGTCACCAAAGAGTATTTGGAAAAATAGGCCGGTATTTGCTGTTCTAAAAGGGTTTCTAATTGACGTTTGCGCTGAAAAACGGGCTGCGCCACGTGGTCGCGCATTTCGTAAAAATTTTCGGTAGCCAAGTCGGCAATCGCATCGGCATCGGGTTTGCGTGCGTCCTGAAATGCCTCAAACAATGCCTCGGTATCGTGCACTCCCATTTCTCCGATGAGCCGGTCTAAGATATGGACATCCTCAAACGAGGCATTCATCCCCTGGCCGTAAAACGGCACCACTGCATGGGCGGCATCTCCCAAAAGGAGTACTTTGCCGTAAGCCTGCCAGGGGTAGCATTTGATGGTGCCGAGGGTTCCGGTGGGATTTTCCATCCATTCTTCGGCAAAATTTGGTATCAAAGGCAATACAGCGGGAAACTGTTGTGTAAAAAATGTCCGCGCCTGTTCGGCCTCATGCAGGGCGTGAAAACCCGTCGGCCCGTGAAAAGGCAGAAACACCGTGACCGTAAAGCTGCCGTCCAGATTGGGCAGGGCAATCACCATATAGGTGCCACGCGGCCAAATGTGCAGGGCATTTTTGGCAATGGCAAAGTCGCCGGATGCAGTGGGCGGCATCCGCAGTTCTTTATAACCGTGGCGCAGAAAGTCCTGCGAATAGTTGAAGAGCAGGTCGCCGGTGCGGGCCATCATGCTGCGACGCACCACTGACCCCGCGCCGTCTGTGCCAAAAATGGCATCTGCTTCCACGCGCAGGCGCTCGCCTGTATCCGTGTGTACAAAATCGGCCACTCCTTTTTCTATATCTACGCTGGTGGCTTCGCAATGAAAGTGCAGGGCGACGTTGGAATAGGTAGCGGCACGTTCGAGCAGGGCCACATTCAGCCCCCCCCGCGATACGGAATTGATGTATTCACCGCTGCGTCCCGAATAAGGGGCCGACACCGCCGTTGCCCCCAAAGGATGAATCATGCGTCCGGTCATGGGAATGCAGAGCGGGCGAATAACGGCTTCCATGTCGGCATCTGCCAAAGCGCGCCACCCGCGATTGGAAAGGGCCAGATTGATGGAACGCCCGCCTGCGTGACCGCTGGTGCGCGGATCGGGTCTTTTTTCGCATACAACTACGTCCAAACCGCGCCGGGCCAGTCGGATGGCCAGCAGAGAGCCGCTCAAACCGGCTCCGACAATAAGTACTTTCTTCATAAGGCGGCAAAGGTACGCATAAACAGGCAACTATTACAAACACTGAGTGATCATAAATAATTGATTATTACCAATGGTACTCAGATAAATCACGCCTGTTGTGTTCACTGAAACCGCCATTCAGAAAAATTAGTCCCTTTCCAAAACAATTGTACTGAAAGAGTGTTAAACTTCGCTCATGTCCACCAATAAATCCCTGATTATCTGGGGCTGTTTTCTGCTGCTCACCCTGGCCTGGGGCAGCTCTTTCATTTTAGTCAAACGCGCTTTGCAGGGCGGCTTTTCGGCGGTAGAAGTGGCGAATGTGCGTATGATATCGGCCTCCGCAGTATTGATAATTCCTGCATTACTCAATCTGAAGCATGTACCACGTACCAAACTGCCGTATGTCATTCTTTCAGGCTGGCTCAGTATGTTGTTTCCTGCCTATCTTTTTTCCACTGCCCAGTTGCATATAGACAGCGCAGTTGCGAGTATTCTCAATGCCCTGACTCCGGCCTTCACCTTTTTAGTCGGCATCACCTTTTTCGCCCAGCCTGCCAAACCTGCCCAAATAGCAGGATTGTTAACGGGGTTTATGGGGTCTGTATTGTTGATTGCAGTAAATTCGAGTGGACACTTCTCTCTGAATGCGTATGCCTTGATGGTTATAGCTGCGACCTTGTGTTACGGGATCAACGTGAATATGCTAAAACAGAAACTGCATGATGTCAAACCCCTGCATTTTTCGACTGTGGCTGTGGGTGTGGCAGGCATCACGGCCTTGCTCGTACTGTTACTCACAGGAAACCATCAACACCTTGCGGAAACCATCCGCATTCACCCTTTTGCTTTTGGAGCCATCGTACTGTTGGGTGTTATGAGTACGGCATTGGCGCAGGTGGTATTCAATTACATGCTTAGCCTCACTTCCTCTGTTTTTGCCAGTGCCATCACTTACTTTATTCCCATTGTAGCAGTGCTATGGGGGGTATGGGACGGAGAAATTTTGCTCTTTTGGCATTACCTCGGCATGGCCTTCATTATAGGTGGCATTTTGATTCTGCATCGTTTCAGATAAGACGCGGTCTTATCTGATCGGGCGTGAAAATATGTTCAAAAATCCCTACCTTTGCGCCCCGTTTTCAAAACGCATGAGAAAACCACGCAGGAAGCGCGTCGAATGAGGAAAAAAATAGAAATACTGGCTCCGGCCAAAAATCTGTATCAGGGCATTGCCGCCATCAATGCCGGGGCAGATGCTGTGTATATTGGCGCACCGCAATTCGGCGCGCGCAGCAATGCGACCAACCCCATAGAGGACATCGCGGAGTTGGTAAAATACGCCCATTTGTTCAAGGCACAGGTATTTGTGACTGTCAATACTATTTTGTACGACAATGAGTTGGAAACCTGCCGCCAACTGATCTGGTCCTTGTACCACATCGGCGTGGATGCCCTCATTATTCAGGATATGGGCCTGCTGGAAATGGACTTACCGCCCATTGTCCTCCACGCCAGCACACAGACCAACAACCGGGATGCGGCCCACGTAAAATTTCTTGCCGATGCAGGTATTCAACGGGTAGTCCTTGCGCGCGAGTTGAACTTAGATCAAATCCGCGAGATTCACCAGGCCACTGATGTGGAATTGGAGTTTTTTGTAACGGGCGCGCTTTGTGTGTCATTCAGTGGCAATTGCTACATGAGCATCGCCAACGGCGAGCGCTCGGCCAATCGAGGCTCCTGTGCGCAAAATTGCCGACTCCCCTATCAACTTACAGACGGTCGGGGGGAGGTGCTTATTGAAAACAGCCACCTGCTTTCAATCAAGGATTTAGACCTGAGCGATGAGCTGCCCAATCTCGTCCGGGCCGGGATCAGTTCTTTTAAAATTGAAGGCCGCCTGAAGGACATTGTGTATGTAAAAAACAACACTTCTTATCTGCGCAAAAAATTAGATGCTTTTCTGGCTGCCCACGCCGATCAATATCAAAAGGCATCATCCGGGCGGACATTCTACCACTTTGAGCCGGATTTGGGCAGGAGTTTTAATCGGGGATATACCGATTACTTTGTCAACCAACGCCATGCAAAAATCGGCTCGTGGGAAAGTCCTAAATCGAAAGGCCAGTATATCGGTAAACTTTTGGAAGTCGGGGTCAACGGCTACCGCATTGAAAATGGCGGCCTGCTGAACAATGGCGACGGTCTTTACTTTATCAATGAGCAGGGCGTTGCAGACGGTGCACAGGTCAATATTATTATTAATGACCTGGTAGTGCCTAACGAATTTAAGGCGTTGCCCATCGGGACGGAGATTTATCGCAACCATGACGCGGAATATAACCGCATTTTGGAGCATGAAAACAGCGCAGTGCGCAAGATTGGTGTGACCATGCGCTTCAGCGAAACACCAACAGGCTTCCAGTTATATGTGGTGGACGAAGACGGCCACCACTGCACCGCACACCTCGAAACCCCAAAAGAAGCAGCGAAAAACACAGATCAACTGATTGAAAACATACAGAAAAATCTGGCTAAAACAGGTACCACGCCCTTCATTGCTGACGAAGTGCTGGTAAAGTTTTCCCAGCCGTGGTTTCTGCCCAATTCCAAAGTCAACGAGGTTCGCCGCGCAGCGCTGGAACAATTGGCCGAGATTCGGGTGCGAGACTACCAGCGTGCCGAGCATGCTTTGGTGAAAACCAATCACCCCTACCCTGTTCAGAAACTCGACTTTACCTACAACGTTTCCAATAAGTTGGCCCGCGCTTTTTATCACCGACACGGGGTGCAGGAGATCGAAAAGGCATTCGAGTTGCAGTGGGATCCGGGTAAATCACGTGTGATGGTCACTAAATACTGCGTCAAATACGAATTGGGCAAGTGTCCCCGCTATCAGCGCGCCACCATGGGTGACAAGGTCATCGAGCCGCTTACGCTCAAACACGGGGAAGTAGAATACAAGCTCAAATTCAACTGCAAACCCTGCGAAATGGAAATTTGGGAAAAAGACGCGGAATTGGTACTGGAAGAAGAATAGCACTTGCTGCTGCTGCCAAATTATTACAAAACACATGAATATACGCCCCGTACAGCCCGCCGACAACGCGCCCTTGGCCGAAATGATTCGCACGGTCTTTCATGAATACAACGCGCCCCGACAGGGAACCGTGTATTCAGACCCGACGACGGATCATCTCTACGATCTTTTTTGCACGCCCGGTTCTGTGTTGTGGGTGGCCGAAGACTCGGAGGGCATTGCAGGCTGTTGTGGCATATATCCCACGGAGGGTTTGCCGGCCCAATGCGCCGAATTGGTCAAATTTTATGTTTCCGCCAGCATTCGAGGCACAGGCAAAGGCAAAGAACTCATGGAGAAAAGCATTGCTTCAGCGCGGGCTTTTGGATACACACAAATATATATTGAGAGCCTGCCGGTTTTTTCAAAGGCCGTCCGTATATATGAAAAGCAGGGTTTTGAGACCCTGCCTCATCCTCTGGGTAATTCAGGCCATGTTTCCTGCAATATCTGGATGCTCAAAAATTTGTAAGTCATAGGAAAAACTTAACATGTAAAGTACTTTCTGATACTCACTCTATCACCACTTTTTTGCATTTCCAGCCTTCGGTAGTTTGTACCGACAGCATATACAAACCCGCCGGAAAGTCGGCTACCGCGAAAGAGGCAGCGCTTTCGCCCGTTGGCCGGGCTTCCAAAACGACGGCACCGGTCAGGTTGGTCAGGCGCAGCGCCTGCATCGGAAGGGTGCTTTGCACTGTCAGCGTATGGTGGGCAGGTGAAGGAGAGACCGAGAAATCAGCAGACGAAACAGGGGAATTTCTGGTGTCTTCCCGGCCAAGTGGAATGCGCAGGGTGTAGCCGGGGGTGCTGATGGTGCGGTCTTTTGCGCCGTCTTTCCAGACCGGATTTTCCAAAGAGACGGTGAAATAATCGCTCTGTCCGCTTCCCGGCTTGCCACCGTCTATAATTTCAATAACGATAAATTCAATGCGCCCGACTGCGCCGTTGCCATGCCCCAAAAGGTCGCCTGTACGCATATAGGCAGTTTCTAAGCCCCCGCGCCGCACATTTTTTTGTGTCCACAGCACCGGAGCATTCACGTTCAGGAAATTGTTTGGGTAGTATTCCATGCGCAGTGCGGAATCGCGAATATGACCGCTTACCTGAAAATCGAAGGAGAACCCACGCAGGTTTACTACCGGATTTTCGGGCGTACCTAATCGGACTTCTATTTGCACACGGTCTCCTTTTTTCGGATTGGGAGTCAGGTTATGCAGCACAAAGGGTAGTCCGTCGCCCAGCGTGGCTACAAGGGGACGCAGTATATGGGTACGTCCATAGAAAAGGGACAGGGCGGCTGTATCGGCGGCATTGATGCGGCCGTTGCCGTCTGCATCTGCGTATTTGGCATTGGTACGCAGATCCGAAAAAGGGTCATACCACGAGGGCGCGTTTTGGGCATACCATTGAGGCTGCGCATTGGGCCGGGCAGGCCCTTCTTTGCCAAGTAAATGCCCCAAAGTCAACAGGTCTTTTGCATTGACCACACCATCGTGGTCTGCGTCGCCGGGCCAGACGCATTGCACATGACAGGGCTGTGCGGGAGTGAGCGGTTGTACCGTTACCCGTATTTTGGTAGCCGTACAGTTACTGTTGGGAGTAGCGCAGTAGAGTACGGTAAAAGAATCCACGCCGACGAAGCCTGTCCCGGGCTGGTAGCGCAACATGTTATAGCCGGAGATGCTCTGTCCGTTGGCAGTCTGGGTGGTTTGTCCCGGCAGGTAAGTGACCACTCCGTTGCGGGGAGTACGCAGCACTTCAAAGTAAAAGCCGGAAAAAGGCACCTCATAAGAAACAAAAAGCGGCACATCGTACGTCGTACTCAACTGATACGTCCTGGTAAGCGGGTCCTGATTGCCCACTGCCACCTGTACCCGCCCTGTCTCCACATTGGCCGAATAAGCATTGCCAAGCACATAACCAAAAGTGGCCGCCCCCATAAAACCCGGTGCGGGGGTAAATGTGACGCGCCCGCTGCTGTTGGTGCCACTAATAGTGCCTTGTTGCGGCGCAGGCGGTATCCAGCTGCGCACCGTCAGTGCCCCGATGTCGTTGGTACGCACATTGAACGTAACGGATTGATTGACCGGAGTGGCAACCTGATCAGGCATGGCCATGTTATTGACCGGGGGAACGGGAAGCACTTGCATCAGGACAGTTTTGTAGCGGGCAGATGCCCCGGTGCCTTTCACCAATATAAAGGGGTCATTGCCGGTAAATTGGCTACGGGGTACATAATAAAATGCCTGACTATTAATCATACCCATTCTGCCGGTAGCAGGCGGTGTAAATACGGTGTACCCGTCGTGTCGAAGCGGCACAAATAGAGGACTATTTTGAGCAGTAGCCACGCGCAGGGTATCGTTATTGGCGGGGGCATCGCTGACTCCGATCATGACCTGTCCTCTTTTGCAGGTCTTTAGTGTATCGCACACTGCATAATTTAAGTGGGCAATACCGCTAAAACTAGGAGCAGGCGTAAATACCAAACGTTGGGAGGGGTTGATACTGACAGTACCATAGTTGGTCACCGGAGTATCTTTTAATCGAAGTATGCCAGTCGTGGTAGTCTGGTCATTGCCAATTACATCTATTACCACCGCCTGCCCGGCATTGGTGACGGCATAATCGGGTCGGGCGGTCACAATAGACGGCTGCACCAGCACACGATAACTCTTATAAACCAGAAAAGGAAATCCGGTAATGTAGTTTAGGGCAACAGTGAAGGTATCCACCCCGACAAAACCCGCGTTCGGTAAATATCGAATCTGATTCAGGAGGGGAAGCGGGCCACCACCGCCTACAGCCTGCACCTGTACCCTGCCGTTTTTTGCCAGTGGTGTGGCCACACTTACATCTAAACCAATGCCACTCAGGGTATCAAACACTGCCACGTTACGCACAGTGACTAATTCTTTAACAGGGTTTTGAACCGTTTGGGCAACAGCAACACTTTGATGAGTAATACAGAAAATGAAGAACAAAACAGTGCAAAAGACTGTTTTGCGCACGATTAAAATGTTCATGGTTATTGTTTTTTATAACGACGCGATTTGCTTCGGTCGGCTTTTCTACTAAAAATCACTTTCTTCTTTCTTCCTACACTTCCGAAAAGGCAATTTCCAAAGACAAAAGTACGCTTTTTTTTGTATTTGAAAATTAAAAAAAATAAAATTTATTGCAAAGGTTACAATTGCTGTTAATTTTGCCTGTCATTTTTGGATTTGTGCCTATGTCAGTTGCCAAAAAAAAGTCCTCCTCTAACACGCCTGCCCTTCCCCCGCCTTTCAGCAACAAGGTCTTTAACACCTTGCAACAAATTCCAGCAGCCGCTCGTCAGCGGCTGCTGCGCTATCTGCATTCGCCCTACTTCAATCAGAGCAAAACCCTGACCCACCTGTGCGAATGGCTGCTGGGGCAGATAGAACGCGGACAGTTCCATTTCACCAAAGAAGATGCCTGGAAAAAGATTGTTCCCAAAGCCGCTTACGACGACGTGAATTTTCGCAAATATTGCTCTGATTTGTTGGCTCTGATAGAAGGCTTCATGGCACAGGAAATGTTGGCCCAACAAAGGGGAGTTTTGGAGACGGAGACATTGCGCTATGTACAGCAAAATAAAATTGCAGTTCTGTACAGCAGCGCCGTGCGAAGTGCCCGAAGTGGCATTGAGGAAACAGGTGTAAAATCTGCCGATTTTTATAGAAAAGCCTATCAGGTGGAGCGCCAGTATTATGCCCTCATGGATTATGACGTGCAGTTGCATGTCCGCACCAACATTGAAGAAGCCTCTCATTTGCTGGACATTTACTATTGGAGCGAAAAATTAAAACTCTATTGCACAGTATTAAGTCGCCAAAAGACGAGTACATTTCAGTATCATATCGACTTTATAGAGGAAGTACTCGGCCATTTAGAAAGCGTAAATGTGGAAGCAACACCCCAGTTGGCTATTTATTTTTATATTTATAATATTCTCAAATATCCAGAAAAAACAGAATATTATTTTTTTTTAAAGGACATGATCAGCCGACATGCGGAAGGAATGAATCAGCAGGAAGCTTTGGAAATCTTTAATTCTGCCTTAGTCTATTGCTCTGATCACATCAATCGGGGCGACCGACGCTTCATGGAGGAATATTTTGACGTTTTTAACCGCGCTCTGGAGTTGGGTTTGTTCACACAGGATGGTCAAATGACTCCGTGGCGCTACAATAATATTGTCGGGGTGGTGCTGCGTCTGGGCAAAACAGAATGGGGAGAAGCGTTTGTGGAAAAATATCAGGCTTTCCTGCCCGCCGATACCCGACACAATACCTACACCTTCAATCTGGCCCGCATTCACCGGTATCAGGGCCGTTTTGAAAAAGTACTGCAACTATTGAGTAACGTGGAGTACGAAGATATCGGTTACAATCTCATCAGCAAAGCCATGTTGGTCATCACCTACTATGAATTGGGCGAATTTGAGGCTCTTTCCTCTTTTTTGGATGCCTTTAAAAACTTTTTATCCCGCCAAAAAGATATGCCCGATGCCCGGCGCAATGGCTACCTCAACCTCATTAAGTATGTGCGTCGCCTGTTGCGGTTGCCACCGGGCGATAAGGTGGCGGTGGCCCAAATCCGCGAGCAACTGGAGCAGGAAAAAGCCGTCACTGTCAATTTTGAATGGTTGTTTGAAAAGATTCAGCTTTTGGAAAAATGATATGTACTACCACACATGCACCTGACAAAACGTAGCCCGAAGCAATACTCCATTTCCCTCTCCTCTCAAAAGTGCGATTTTTTACATACAAGAATAGTTTTTACAAAAGAAAACACAATAAAAATATTAAAATTTCATTTGCAATGCATCCACAATTCAACAAACCAAACCTTCCCCTGATCTATGGATCAAAACAATGCCTTAGACTTTTATTTATCGGCCATCACTGCTTTGATTGAAGAGGGCGATTTAGATGCGGCACTCGAAACCCTGAAAAAAATGGAAAGCGAGTTCAAAGTAGGACTCGCACAGGATATCACCATGCAGATGGGGACTTATGCACGGGTGAAGAGGCAAAGCATTGCCGGAACAATCTCTTCCGAAGAGTTTACCCGCCAAGCCAACCGCACCCAATACAACATATTGGAACTGCTGAAGCAGGCACCCAAAAAATTAGACCTTAATGCCCGCCTGAAAGGTCTGCCCGGGGCCAGCAGTGTGCAAATAGATACCACTGACTTTGAAAAGTTGGTCAGCCCGGAAGCACTCCTAAAAATCAGTTGGATAGAGAAGGCATTGGGTGCCTCAAAAGCGGTGTGTCGCATCATTTTTAAAGACGGGCGGGCAGAAGGTACGGGTTTTCTCACAGAAGGAAACTATTTATATACCAATAACCATGTGATAGATACCGCCGCCAAAGCACAGGGCATGCTGGCGCAATTCAATTTTGAATTCGGCGCAGACAATCAGATGCGCGAAACGGTGACATACGAGTTTGACACCTCCGATTTCTTCACCTCCGCCAAAACGGTCCTGGATTGTACGCGCATCAAATTGAAAGACCGGGCAGATAAGCCCCTGCGTGCGTGGGGATACCTCAAATTGTCGCCTCAAGCGGTACCCGCTGTGGGACAACCTGTCAATATCATACAACATCCCGGCGGACGCGATAAAGAAATTGCGTTGCGGGCTAACGAGGTCGTGAAAGTGCAAAGTCCTTTCATTCACTACCGCACCAATACCGAAGGCGGCAGCAGCGGTGCGCCGGTGTTTAACCAAAATTGGGAAGTGGTGGCGCTCCACCACAGTTACCGGGCTTCCCTGAATGCCAACGAGGGCGTTTTGTTCCGCGACATTCTGGGGGCCATTGCTGCTGCCCCGTCAGGAAGCGGCAGCAGTTCGCGCGGAGCAGACGCATCGGAATCAATGAGCAGCACCAATACCTCTTCTTCATCCGCACAGATTTCTCAGCCCGCATCGGTTGTAGCAGTACCTTCCGGCGGCCCTGTTCGTTTTTTGATCTTGTACGATGTGGCCGATGAACCTTTTAATGAAACCTTGTGCGATTTTCTGACCCCTGCTGTACGCAACAAGAAAGTGATGGTGCGCAGTCTGCACCGCGATGCGGATGCCGGCGACCCGATGGAATTTGCGAAATCGGAAGCCGCCCAAGCCGATTATCTGCTTTGCCTCATCACCCGCAAATTTAATATCAGCGAATGGCTGCCTTTTGCCTTAGAAAGCGGCAAAAAAATCATTCCCATCCGGGTAACCAGCGTAGAGATTAAAGAAACCGGATTGGAGCGCTTTGCCAGTCTGCCCACGCAGGGTCGCACAGTACCCGCCTTTAAGGACGACGATGCGGCTTTTTCGGATATTGCAAAAGTGTTGTTGAAGTTGGGAAGGTAGTATAAGCGGCCAACCTTATTCCGGGGCCTCCCCATGAAAGCCCAATTTGCTGTTTTATGAGCAAATTGGGCTTTATTTTTTGATGAAAAACCAAATGACATATCTGTGCGTAAGTGTATGTAAAAGCGATTCAGTGCTTGCAAGCGACACGCTTCATCTGTTTTTACACACACTTTAATAATGAAAAAATACCTTTTACCTTTGCGATGGATATTCCTGCTGTTGTCAGGATTTTCCATTTCATTTCACGCCCTTGCGTCCTCGCACCGCGAAGCGCCGCTCATCGCCAACGATCCGTTGGCTGACAATACCGACCTGTATGCTTTTCGCAGTCCGGATAACCCCAACACGATTACGATTATTGCCTGCTACATCCCGGCAGAATTGCCTTATGGCGGGCCTAATTATCACACTTTCGGGGAAAATATCCGCTATGAAATTCATGTGGACAATGATGCTTCCAAATGGGGCGATGAAATTACCTATCGCTTTACGTTTACCCGGACGAATGAAGACCCAACCACGTTTTTTAATATTCGCCTCGGCAAGCAAAACCTCCGTACCCGCTACAAATGCGAAAAAAGCACCGATGGCGGACGCACCTGGCAGACCATTGTGACCGATGGAACCGTGCCGCCCACCAATATCGGCCCGCGCTCTGTTGAAAGTGCTGCGGGGTTGAACACCACCTACGATGCCCTGATGACACAGTCCATTCTGACCGCTACTACGGGCGAGAAGGTATTCTGTGGGCCTACCGACGACCCTTTTTATGTAGATTTAGGGGGTGTATTCGATCTGGGTAATATGCCACGGCAGGGCGGACCCAGCCGCGACGGCCTGGGTAAATACAACGTACACGCTATCTGCCTGCAAATACCCATTAAAGACCTGCTGAAAGCCGGTGTTCCTGCCACTCCCAACTCCATTCTTGATGCTGATTATGTAATTGGGGTGTGGGCTTCGGCCAGCCGCCCTGCTACCCGCACGCTGAATGCCAACGGTACCATCAACGATTCGGGCAACTGGGTGCAGGTGAGTCGGCTCGGAATGCCGCTGACCAATGAAGTGATTATCCCTGCATGCTTTAAGGATTACTGGAATGCCCTGACCCCTTATGAAGACGTTTATGACAAGTTTTTAGACCAGTATTTCTACAATCCTGAACTGGCTTTGTACATGGACGATCGCTTTTTTGGCGGCGCAGTACCAGCCTTTTCAAAACTCCGTATTCAAACTAAATCGTTGGGCAATTTCGATTTTGGGTATAAAAAAGACGGGCTTTTTGGCCTGAAAGGTAATCCAGCACTGGCTGGCACGGCTTTGGACGACGCTGTTTTTGGCACACTCCTCCTGCCCGGCACAGCATCTGCCCGCTCGGTGGATATTTGGCCTGTTTTCCATACAGGCGTTCCGAATGTCCGCCCCTACCAGTTAGCGACGGGCAAAAACGGCAATCCGTTGGCAGCCGGCAAACCTTTTATCCACAATTTCCTGCCCAACGGCGGAGATATGTTGCGGCTGAATATGGCCGTGCCGCCTACTCCGCGCAACAGCTCCGATTTTAGTGCACTGGGCCTCGTGCAGGCAGCGGTACTGGGCCTTACACAGGCACCGTACAACACCAATACCAATGTGGAATTTATTCCGAATATGGATGGTTTCCCGAATGGCCGCCGCCTTGAGGACGATGCTACTTTGATTGAAATGCAGGCCGTTTCCGGCGTTGTTTTGGCCGCAATTGGTCTTTGGTACGACGATTTTCAACCCGGCAGCAGCCCTGTGACACCTAATCTGCTCAATGTGCTGACTTACCGCACTGGCGTAAACAACAACGACAAACCTTTCCAGTCATCCTTCCCTTATCTGGCTGCTCCCTGGCGCGGCACAGAGGTAAATTAAATAAATGTGCCTAATTTGTCAATTTGCCAATATGCTGATTTTCAAATAGTAGTACTCAAAATAACATAATTTTCAATGAAAAATATCATAAAATCAGCCTTTTTGGGGCTATTTGCCCTGCTTTGGGCCTCGGGCCTCCTTGCCAGCAGTCACCGCGAAGCACCGCTCATCGCCGATGATCCTCTGGCCGACAACTGCGATCTGTACGCGTTTCGCAGTCCCGATAATCCGAATATGATCACCATCATCGCCACCTATGTACCCCTGCAATTGCCGCAGGGCGGCCCCAACTACTACTTCTTTGGGGAAGGAGTGCGCTATGAAATCCACGTGGACAATGATGCGTCCAAACCGGGCGATGAGATTGTGTATCGCTTTACCTTTAAAAATGTCTTTGAAGACCCGACCACTTTTTTCAGTGTCCGGCTGGGTAAGGTGAATAACCGCACCAAGTATTCCCTCGAACGCAGCGTGGACGGAGGCGCTTCGTTTCAAACGCTTATCGCCGATGGCTTAGTACCCCCCCCGAACATCGGGAAGCGCTCCATAGAAAGTGCGGTTGGGTTGAATACCACCTATAATGACCTGATCAGCAATTCTTTGCGTACTGTTTCCGGTGGCGAACGCGTATTCTGTGGCCCCACTGACGATCCGTTTTTTGTAGATTTGGGTGGTGTTTTTGACCTCGGTGATATGCCTCGTCAAAATGGCGGCACGCCTTCCGACGGCGTGGCGTGCAAAAATGTGTCTGCCATCTGCATTCAGGTACCCATTGCCAACCTCCTGAAAGCAGGCGTGGGTGCAGCAGCCAATATCCTCGACCCGAATTATGTGATCGGCGTTTGGGCCTCTGCAAGCCGCCCGCAAATTCGCACCCTCGGCCAATACGGTTCTGTGGGATACAGCGGTAATTGGGTGCAGGTTAGTCGCCTCGGTATGCCGCTGACCAACGAAGCCGTGATTCCGATTGGTTTTAAAGACTACTGGAATGCCTTGTCGCCATATCAGGAGCTAGAAGACACACAATTGGACGGATTTTTCTATAATCCCGAACTGGCGCTGTATATGGATGATGCGCTTTTTGGTGGTGCCGTGCCGGCCTTTGCTCCGCTACGCATCCAACGCAACTCCTTAGGTACTTTCGATTTTGGCAATGGTAAAGATGGCCTTTTTGGCCTGAAAGGCAATGTCGCGCTGGCTGGCACTGCTTTGGACGATGCCGTTTTTGGTACCCTGTTGCTGCCCGGTGCAGGCAAACCACGTTCTGTGGATTTATGGCCGATTTTTCACACTGGTGTGCCGAATCTCCGCCCCTATCAATTGGCAACGGGCAAAAATGGCAATCCATTGGCGGCTGGCAAACCTTTTATCCACAATTTCCTGCCCAATGGCGGGGATATGCTGCGCCTGAATATGGCCGTGCCACCCACCCCGCGCAACAGTCCGGAATTTAGTTCTTTAGGAATCATTCAGGCGGCTGTGCTGGGCCTTACGCAGGCCCCCTACAACACCAATACCAACATCGAGTTTATCCCGAATATGGACGGCTTCCCAAATGGCCGCCGCCTGGAAGACGATGTGACGCGTATTGAATTGCAGGCAGTGGCCGGTGTGGCTTTGGCAGCCATCGGACTTTGGTACGACGATTTTCAAACCGGGGGCAGCCCTGTCACCAAAGACCTGCTTGACGTGCTGACCTATACGACCGGCGTGGAAAAGAACGATGTTGCATTGCGTACGGGATTCCCTTATTTAGCCAATCCGCACGCCGGTGATGGCAATTGCGGGGGTACAATCGCTCAAAATGCTGCCCGTCAGTACGAGGTGGACGCTACGGGTTTTCTCGGTCATAACACGCAGAGCATTGCATCTGATCGCAGCAGCAAGACTTTCCAATCTGCCTGCTACCCCAATCCGTTCAATGCCCAAACTACCATCGGCGTAGAGGTAATAGAAGCCGGCCATGTAGCCGTTTCCGTGTATAATCAATCGGGTCAGTTGGTGAAAAACCTGTTTGATCAATATGCCGAACCCGGTATGCTGCAATTGGAATACCAACCCGAAAACCTGCCTGCCGGGATGTATTTTGTGAAAATTGCGGGAGAAAAACCGGGACAACAGCAAATTTTGAAGGTGCAGAAGCTCTAATTTGGAGTGATCCCCTTTGCGAAGCGATTCTATATACTGAAAACTTCGGAGAACTTTTTCGCCACACTATCCATCTATCTCCAAAAATAACTTCATATTATCCTTTGCGCTTAAAATTCAGGCAATTTTGGGCCAAAAGACCTCGGCTGAGGTCAAACGTTGGTAGAATTGTTCGTTCACCAGAATCCCCGACCTCGGATGAGGTCGAACGTTAGGGCCGAAACCGGAATGCCCAAAGCACACAGGTGCGACCTCTACCGAGGTCGAATGTGGGGGGAATATCGTTCATTTCTACCAACGTGGAACTTCTCCGAAGTTTTCAGTATATCTTAAATCTTAAATCAAAAAAAATAATAAATCAACTCTTGTTGTCATGCAAAAATCACTTTTTTCCTGCTTTTTCTTAGTTTTGACCTTATTGGCCTTTTCGGCCTGCAAACAAAACACAAGCCCTGCGGAAAACAACCTTTCTGCGGCTTTTGACGTTCCGAAGTTGTTGGACAGACCTGAACAACTGCGCAATGGCCAGGAATGGGATAACACCCAAAATTTTTACGCGGCCCAATGCGCGGCCCTGCGCCAAAACCCTGCTGATGCAGAGGCTAAACTCAAATTGGCTGAATGTTTCATCCGCGAAGCACGGGTGACGGGCGAACACCCGCATTATTACCCGGCAGCACTTCAAATGATCGAATCGGTGATACAGGGATTGGCTGCCGGCACCGAAAAAAATGTCAGAGATTCAGATAAACTGTTTCGGGCACTCAGCCACAAAGCCAGCGTACAGCTCAGTCTGCATCGCTTTGCAGAGGCAAAAGCCACTGCCGAACAGGCTATTGCACTCAATCCGCATAACGCCTATATTTATGGCTGCCTGACGGATGCATTAGTGGAATTGGGGCAGTATGGCAAAGCGGTGGAAGTCTGCGATAAAATGGTGAATATTCGCCCTGATTTGCGCTCTTATGCACGGGTATCGTACCTGCGGGAAATCCATAAAGACTACAAAGGCGCAATGAAAGCCATGGAAATGGCCGTACAGGCGGGCTACCCCGGCACGGAGGAAACAGAATGGGCAAGGCTTCAATTGGGAGCGTTGCACGAAAAACACGGCAAACTCTCTGATGCCTCCAAACAGTATCAGATCAGCCTGTCTGCACGTGCTGATTATCCATTTGCGCTGGCTGCATTGGCGCGCGTAGAGCAAAAACAAGGCAAGTGGGCGGATGCCGAAAAACATCTCAAAGCAGCCTGCGATATTATTCCTGAAGTAAGTTTTTATGAAGAATTAGTGACTTTATACGCAAAAACCAACAGAAATGCCGAAGCACTGGCCCTTATTCCGAGTATTGAAAAAATGTATCAGGAAGATATGGAGGCAGGTCATTTTATTGCCTTATCTTTGGCACAATTTTATCTTAACCAGGCTAAAAACCCTGCAAAGGCGCTGGAATATGCCCAATTGGAATACGCCGTGCGACCGGATAACATCGAAGTCAATGAAACGCTTGCCTCTATTTTTGAAGCTTTGGGAAATAAAGAAAAAATGGCTTTTCACCAGAACAAAAGTAATGTGATATGATGTTTTATTCATTCACATAAAAAATTTTATAATGGAAGAAAAAATCGTCCAACTCCTGCATGACCAGCAAACGGAGGCCGTGTCTCTGCTGTACGATCACTATGGCGCTGCACTCTTTGGCATTGTGCTGAAAGTAGTACACTCGCGCGATCTGGCCGAGCAGGTTTTGCAGGACACTTTTCTCAAAGTCTGGCGCAATGCCGCGCAGTATAATGCCCAAAAAGGACGGCTTTTTACATGGCTGCTCAACATCGCCCGCAATACGGCCATTGATGCTACCCGCACCAATTATTACAAATTTTATACCCATTCGGATACTGAGGAACACCTCGCCCGGGTTGAGGACACAACGCACACCCTCAACCCGGAAACGATAGATGTGCGTCAGATAGTGGCTCAAATGGATGAAAAATACCGCGTTTTGATTGAAAAAATATATTTTGAAGGTTATACGCACCAGGAAATAGAGCAGGAAATGGGTATTCCTCTGGGTACTATTAAGACCCGCCTGCGCTACGCCATTCAGGAATTGCGCAGCCTCTTTGCCGAAACCGGAAAACCTGATCTCGCATTGCTTTTGTTCTTTTTGGAGAGGTTTACAGAGTCAATCCATCAGTCAACCACTCATTTAATCAATTAGTTTTTTCATGGAACTCAGGGCTTTTCTGCAATCGGGCTTATTGGAGAGTTATGCACTTGGACAATGTAGTGCTTCCGAGCGAATTTTAGTGGAAAAAATGCTGGCTGAACACGAAGCCGCCCGCACAGAATTACAGAACATAGAAATAGTATTGGAGCAATTTGCCCAGACGCAGGCTGTGACACCGCCCGTCTGGATGAAGGGTCGGATTGAGGATTTGGTGCGCCGCGAATCGGACACCGTCAGGCACCTGCCTCCCAATAGCGGAAACGGGTACCGGGGGCGCTTTTGGCTGAATGGCTTCCTGCTCATGCTGGCGGCTTCGCTTCTTGCCGCTGCCGCATGGTGGCAAACTTCGACCCTGAAGCAGGAGTTGGGCGTTGTACGTGTACAATTGGACAACTGCGAAAAAGAAAAAAGCAGTAGTAAAAACCTGCAGCAGCAGATAGCACACGTGAATGATCCTGATACGCGTGCAGACACTGTTAAATGGCTGCAACCAGACGTACACCCTGAAGCCACCGCCATCGTATATTATAATGAGCGCACCCGAAAGATGTTTGTAGATCAGTACGCACTGCCGCCGCTGCCGCCCCGTCAAACCTACCAATTGTGGGTGGTGGTGGATGGAAAGGACGATCCGATACCGCTTGATTTGCTTTCTGCCGCCGACCATTTAGCAGCCACCATTACTTTCTCCGGCACGCCTGTCGGCTTCGCCATTTCGGTGGAACCTGCTGGTGGAAGCCCCAATGGAAAGCCTACAACAATGGTTATGTACGGAAAAGCAGGCTAAGTACTGTTCTTTTTGTTAAATAGGGACTTTGTTAAATAGGGACACCGTGGTTATATGTTTTCAATCACGAAATTCTCTACCACTTTTTTATTGTAGGCTTTCCAACCTCCTCTAAAATCCCGACTGGATGCTTCAATGTATCGAAACATCCGGTCGGAATTTAGCTGCTCGAGTAATTTTTCTTCGTCGCCCTTGTACTTTATACAGTATCCGGAGTACAGGGTACAATCTTCATTTTCATACAGTATGAAATTCGGTCTTGCATTCATGGGAGAAAAAATAATTTTCCTTCCGAAACTGGTATCTAATCCCTGACTTCGCCCAAAAGCATACCAGGCCACTGCATTGGGCTGTCCGTTGTCTCTTTTATCCAGTTCGTCTCTGACAGATAACAGGTATTGGTATGCCAAGGGGTAACTACTCATAAGTTGCTGCTCGGAAATGATTTGATTGCGGCCATTGATTCTGGTGTAAGGGAAAAGTACCACTTCCACAATAGTCTGCTTGCTTTCTTTGAGGGTAGAACCCTTAACGATGGGTTTCAAAATTCCTTTTTCCAATTTCAAAATGCCTTTTAGCTTAGTATCTACAACAACGAAGTTACCCTCTTCAGAAAGAACTTTAAATATATATGCCCGGTCACATAAGGTGGTAATACCTACATGGATATTAGCAATCTCTCCTAAGCGCCTCCCTGACAGTTTTTTCTCGTTATCAAAGTTTAAATTCCACACATTTTGATGTAAAGATTGCATGTCAAATTCCCTTTCTTCAAATTCCTTACAGATGACCGCTTTTTGAAATTTGAATCTGTGTTGCGGATTATTACTAAAAACGGTAATGGCACTGTAGGTAGTTGCATTTTCGAACAATTGTATGTCTCCATAATTGGTTATTTGAATGATAGACTTCTTCTGGGCAAAAGCACACCGTAACTGCCTCGCAGTTTCGGTGTAGAAAAACGTATTGGGCGTTATGAGGCCGTGTCCTCTTCCCATTTCACGCAACCACTTTAAAGTAGAGAAGCGGGTTTTTGTCTTCATATTGGGCCGGGGTCATGTACTTGATGGCGCTGTGTGGTCGCTTCCTATTGTACACCATAGACCATTGTTGGAGTTTATAGTCCAGGTCTTCTATGGAGGCAAACCACTCCAAATTGAGGCATTCCGTTCTCAAAGTACCGTTCAGGCGCTCAATCAGGCCGTTCTGTGTGGGCTTCCCCGGCTGGATGTAGCGCAGTTCAATGCCCTGTTTTTTTGCCCATTCTTTGAGTGCATCACAGATGAACTCGGGGCCATTGTCACACCGGATGTAGGCCGGTTTTGATCGCCACTCAATGACCCTGTCCAGGATGCCGACGAGGGCAGAGCCGGTGATACTGGCGTGTGCCTGTGTCCACAGGGCGCGTCTGGAACACTCGTCCATGATGTTAATAATGCGTACGGTTTGTTCCTGGGCCCCCACTACCCATTCACTTAAAAAGTCCATCGCCCAACCCTCATTGATCTGATTGGGGGCAATCAAATCTACATACTCCCGCCGTATTTTCGGACGGCTTGGTACCTTCCTCAAATGAAGATTTTCCTCTTTCCATACCGCGTAAACACGCTTGTGATTCCACGTAAAGCCTTGATTACGAATAAAATGAAAAATCATCCAAAATCCCCACGCAACATACTGCGCACTCAGATCTCGCAACATCTGCCGCAACACATCGTTGCGCCGCTCCGGACGCTTCCCGGCCTTCCGACTGTGGTACGTCTGTCGCCGAATGCCCAGTATCGAACATCTCCGCCTGATGCTTCCTTTCTCGCCCAGCGCATCCATCAGGGATTCTTGCTGCTCTGGGCGCGTAGCTTTTTTAAAATCCCATACCCCTCCTTCAGTATCTCATGATCCAGCGACAGATCCGTGTACAACTTCTTGAGTCGCTTGTTCTCTTTCTCCAAATGATCTATGCGACGCTTGTTGTCGTCCGCTTCTGTTTTTTCTGCGTCTTTCCATTTATAGAACGTCGCAGCACTGATTTGGTGGGTGCGGCATATCTCTTCTACGCTCTTACCACCCGATTGTTCTGAAAGAATTTGCTGCCGTTGGGCAGTTGTAAATTTGCTTTTGCGCATGGTCAAAATATTGGTGCAAAGTTAAACAGTTTTTTCTAACTCCGCTCCATTTTATTGCGGTGGCGTGCTGAGGGAAGAGGACA
>WBZP01001410.1_pt1 | contig 29728 bp, 29 predicted proteins | sample 5204301 | NCBI WGS metagenome assembly WBZP01 (sample SAMN12412401, study PRJNA552823) | activated sludge metagenome | isolation source: activated sludge from nitrification reactor of wastewater treatment plant... | place: USA: Pennsylvania | collected 2017 | reverse complement strand
TCGCACACACCCGACTCATGGAGGAGTCCCGATGAACCCCATCGTCATCGTCGGAGCCGGGCAGGCCGGCGCCACCGCCGCCACCGAGCTGCGCGACCGCGGGCACGACGGTCCGATCGTCCTCATCGGCGCCGAGGGGCACCCGCCCTACGAGCGGCCGCCCCTGTCGAAGGGGTACCTCCTGGGGAACGACCCCGTCGAGGCCGCCTACGTCCACGAACCGCAGTGGTATGCCGACCACGACGTCGAGCTGCACCTCGGCACGATGGTGACCGGTGTCGACCTCGCTGGGCGCCGAGTGGTGACCGCCACCGGCCGGGATTTCTCGTACGACCGACTGCTGATCGCCACCGGGAGCCAGCCACGACGGCTCGCCTTCGCGGACGCCTCGGGCGTGCCGACGGCGTACCTGCGCACGGTCGAGGACAGCGACCGGATCCGGGCGGCCTTCGGGCCGGGCCGGCGCCTGGTCGTCATCGGCGCCGGGTGGATCGGGCTCGAGGTCGCCGCTGCGGCCCGGGCCGCCGAGACCGAGGTCGTCGTCTTCGAGGCCGCCGAGCTGCCGCTGCTGCGGGTGCTGGGGCCGCAGGTGGCGGGGATCTTCGCCGACCTGCACCGCTCGCACGGGGTCGACCTGCGGCTGAGCGCCTCCGTGGGGCTGGACGACCTCGCCGGTGCGGACCTCGTCGTCGTCGGCGTCGGCGTTACCCCCTCGGTGGCGCTGGCCGAGGCGGCCGGGCTCGCGGTCGACAACGGGGTCCTCGTCGACGCCACGCTGCGCACCTCCGACCCCTTCGTCTACGCCGTCGGTGATGTCGCCAACCACGACCACCCGGTCCTGCGCCGCCGCGTCCGGGTCGAGCACTGGGACACCGCGATCGAGCAGGCCAAGGTCGCCGCCCACAACCTCCTCGGCGCTGACCAGCGCTACGAGCGGCTCCCCTACTTCTTCACCGACCAGTACGACCTCGGCATGGAGTACGTCGGGTATGCCGCTGCGGACGCCGACACCTCGGTTGTCATCTCGGGCGACCCGTCCTGCGGATCGTGGCGGGCCTACTGGGTCAACGGTGGCGTGGTCGCAGCCGGGATGCACGTCAACGAGTGGGGCGCGATCGACGAGATCCGCGAGCAGATCGGCCATCCGCTGACCTGAGTGGGGGCCGGGCCGGCATACCGCCGCCTTCGCGGAAGGCGAGCGACCAGCCGACCCGGCCCACCGGCGCACCGGCTCAGGCCACTTAGCCGACGGTTGCGGAGGTGGAGCCCGAGTCGGCCGAGCCGCCGGAGCCTGCCTCCCTTCGCGGCTCCCCCTGGCCAGGGGCCGGCACGATGGCGGTGGAGTCGATCAGCCGGCACTGCGTGACCGGGTTCGCCGTGACATACGCCCCGAGCGCCAGCCCCGCCTGACCGCCCGGGAGACTGCGCAGTGGGGTCGGCGAGCTGAGGTCGACGAGCAGGGTCTGGTCGGCCGCCACCGAGCCTGCCGGGACGGTGAAGTGCAGCCCCGCCGCATCCACCCGGACATCCAGCGGCAGTGGCCCACCCCGCGGCACCGGCGGGTTGTCGCGTGGGTCGCACTGCTTCCCCTCGGGCACGAAGGTGACCCGCGCCGGCACGCCGTGGTCGCGCAAGGCCTGCTCCAGCCCGGGTGCGTCGTCCAGCCGCGCCACCGTCACCACGACATCGCCGTCGGCTTCGGTCGCGACCGCGTATGCCGGTGTGCCCCTCGTCAGCGGAAGGACGACGGCGACGGCGGCCGCTGCTGCCGCAAGGCCGACGACCCGTCGGGTCCGATACCTGGCGGGCGGCGCAGCGACCTCCGAGGGCGCCGCGGCACGCTCGGCGACCTCGGCTCGCAGCATGGCCAGCAGGGCGGTCTCGAAGGAGTCCAGCGGTTCGGTCTGGGGGGCGGGGCGGATGGACGTGGTCATGACGGGACCTCCTGGGTAGTCAGGGACGGCAAGGGAGAGGGGGCGTCGCCGGCCGGCGGCTCTGGCGACAGGTGCGACCGCATCGCGGCGCGGGCCCGGTGCAGGCGCACCCGGGCGCTGACGAGGGAGATGCCGAGGGTCTCGGCCGCCTCGGCAGGGCTCAGTCCGTCGAGCGCGACCAGCTCGAGCACGGCGCGTTGGCCCTGGGGAAGGCGGGCCATGGCGGCATACAGTCGTCGGCTGTGCCGTTCGGCATCGAGCCGTTCGACCGCGCGGGCCATGGCGTCCGCCTGGAGGGGCAGCAGCCCGGCGAACCGGTTCACCGCCCGCCCTTCCCTGAACCGCTGCCGCTGGGACTCGGCCACCACGGTGCGGGCGATCCCGAAGACCCAGGCGATCGCCGGGCCACGCTCCGGGTGGTAGTCCGGCGCCCGGTTGATGACGGTCATGAAGATGTCGGAGGTGAGGTCTGCGGCCTGCTCAGGGTCGTGAACCCGCCGCGCGACGAACCGCTGGATCGCGCCGAGATGCTCCCGGTAGAACGCCTCGAAGGCGTCCGGGTCGGTCGCGATCCCGCGAAGGTCAGGGTCTCGGATGCTCATGCCTCCTTTCCGTCGCAGGGCCCCTCGGCGTTACCGGCCCGTCGCGCTACCCCTGGGTATGGCGCCGGGTGCGCAGCCTGCGCCACGCGAGCGCACCACCGAGAACCAGGGGTATGACGAAGGCGACCGTGGCCACCACGCGCTTCGCGCTCGTGACGGCCCCGCCCACCTCTGCCAGCATCCCCGGTGAACCCGGCCAGCGCACCAGCAACGACCAGATGACGACATTCTCGGCGTAGTCGAGCAGGCCCGCGAGCAGCGCCGGCGCCGCGATAAGCCAGCCGCTCGCGCCCAACCGGACCCATCCGGGCCGGGCCCGGCCCAACCGGGCCCACAGCCATCGGGCGGACAGCGCGAGGGCGAGCGCGGTCACGCCGGGGTAGACGAGGTCGGCCAGCTGGAGGTGCAGGTATGCCGCCCTGCCAGTCTCGCCACACGCGGCCAGCAGCGCTCGGGCCTCGGCGGCCGTCCAGCCGCCGCGGACATCGAGCGGGGGCTGGCCGCAGGAGCGGTCGACCGCGGCGACCAGCCCGGGCCAGGGGGCGAACATCACGGCGGCTGCAACGGCATACAGGAGCAGGCTGACGACGACGCGGCGACCGCCCGGCCTGACGCCCTCAGGCCCGGGAGCCGCGGGAGCCGCGGGAGCCGCGGGTGGGCGCGACCGGTGGTCCGCGGGGTGAGGGGCGGGGGTGCTGTGTCCAACGATGGGGTCCATGCGTGTGCTCTCCCGAAACGGCTGTATAGCATCACTATATTCCAGTGACTATAGCGCTGCTAGAGTGCCGGTCATGGATCCGGGCGAGCGGTCGTGAGCCGGCACCGCGACAGAGCCGACCTGCGGCGGCGGCTGCTCGATATCACCCGCGACCGGCTCGAGGCGACCGGCGACCCCGCCGCGGTGACGATCGCGTCGATCGTCTCGGCCGCGCGCTGCACGCCGCCCTCGCTGTACCACTACTGGCCGACCCGTGACGCGCTGCTCGAGGAGGCCAGCCAGGCGGGGTGGCAGGACTTCGTCGCCAGCCAGGCGGCGGCCATCGCGGGGCTGAGCGACCCGATGGCCCGGCTGCGCAGCCGAGGGCGCGCCTATCTCGCCTTCGCACGGTCGCGGCCGGCCCTCTTCCGGGTGCTCTTCGTGACGCCGCGCCCTGGGCATTCGCCCGACCCCGACCTCGCCGGTCTCACCGAGGACGTGGAGCTCGCCATGTCCGGTGGCGCGCTGCGCCGGGGGGACGCCCAGGCGGTGGCGCTGGTCATCTGGTCGGCGGTCCACGGGGTGGCGGCCCTGGCGAACGCCCACCCGGACACCCCCGGCGAGGTCGTCGACCGGCTCGCCCACGACACGGTCGACGCCGTCCTCGCCGGCCTGCAGCGCCCCTGATCGACATCCGGCTGGCGCCCCGTCGAGGCCGCCGAGCTCCGCTGCCCGTAACGACCCGGTAAGCCCACCGCAATGCCGATCGCACTCGCCAGGGCATTGACTCGATGGGGTCAGCTTCATCCGCAGACGGGATCAGGAGACCCCCATGTCCATCGCAAGAACTCACGTCCGAGGCGGCATCGCAGCCGCCGTGCTGGGCGCCGCCGTCACCCTCGCCGCTGGACCTGCTGCGGTCGCCGCACCGCCGTCCACACCCGCCGCGGCCGAACCGGGCCGGACGGTCCTGCTGCACTCGGCGCGGGAGAACGCGGCCCTCGACCGAGCCATCCTGCCGGCTGCCACCCTGCACGTCGGCTCGGCGAAGGGACCCGTAGCGACCTATGTGGTCACCGAGTCCAGCTCACGGACCGACGCGGCCCGCCGGGGCGTCACGTGGTCGCCCAAGCTCGCCAACGCGCGCAACACCGGCGCCGTCCAGCACGGGCGCATCGTCGGCGGCAGCCTCGTCGTCGACGCCGGTGTCGACTTCGCCCCGGTTCGGGTCGTCGTCCCCGGACCGGACGGCTTCCCGCCCGCCACTGCTGAGCCAGGCGCCATCGGCCGGCCCGGCTACAGCCCGCTGGTCCAGCTCCCCGACGGCACGGTCATCAACGCTCCCCAGGTTGCCAACTCCACCGGGCGCGCCGACAAGCTCCTCTGGATGGGTGACGGGCGCGCCGCCTTCAAGGAGACCGAGGGCTTCTACGAGGGGCGCACCGTCTACTACGTGTCCTTCGACGCCTCGGCTCCGGACATCGCCGCGCTGGAGGGCGTCACCTACGCGCCGGCTCTGCAGCTGGCACCCGGCCAGGGCGGCAACGCCCCGACGTCCGCACGCTCCGGGATCGCCCCCTTCGTCAACGGCCGCACCGGCGTGGACAACCCCGAGCGTCAGGGCCTCAACTCGGCGCTGCTCGGCGAGGGTGACCCCCTCAACGTCGTCCAGACGCTCGCCGGCGAGCGCGACTACAGCCCGCTGTGGGACGTCCACGCCACCGTGTGGACCGACGCCGCCAAGGCAGCGCACGCCGACCTGCGCCAGGACGACTTCGACTACATCGTCAGGCTCGGGGCGAACGGGGTCGTCACCGGCCCCGGCGGCGCGGCCTGGGGTGCCATCGGTGTCGTGGTCAACTGCCCGATGATCAGCGTCGTCGGCTGACCGCGGTCGCCGCACGCAGGCGCGGGGCCGGCATACCGACTGGGTATGCCGGCCCCGCGGCTCGAGCCGGGGGTAGGTGCGCGGCGGGCCACCGTCTGGCAGCGTGTCAGCACCGACCAGCGAAGATGGGCCCGTGACCGAGATGACGTCCGACGCAGACCGCACCGACCGCAAGACCGGCCGCCCCGGCGACAGGCGCCACCCGGCATACGAGTTCGTCGAGCGGGGCGGGCGACCGACGCTGGTCCTGCGCTCCTTCTCCCTCGCCAGCGCGCTGCTGCGGCTGAAGGACGGCACCCGGCAGGCCGGCTTCAGCGCCGATGTCGTGCTCGCCGGCCCGCTTCGGCCGCCGATGCTCTACGTCGAGGGCGCGGCCCACCGCGAGCAGCGCCGGCTCGCCGCGGTCTTCTTCACCCCCAAGGCCGTCGCGACGAAGCACCGCCAGACGATCGTCACGCTCGCCGACGAGCTGGTCACCGACCTCGAGCGTCGGGGGGAGGGCCGGCTGGACCTCGCGTCCTTCCGCCTCGCGATGCGGGTCGTCTGCGAGGTGGTCGGGTTGACCGACTCGGACATCGGCGCCATGGAGAGCCTTCTCGACCGCTACTTCCAAACTCCGCCGCCACCTGACGCCCCGCGGCTGAGCCGGCTGCGTCGGCGGGTGCTCGAGCAGGTCATCACCGCGCGCTTCTACCTCCACCACGTCCGCCCCGCTGTGCGGGCCCGGCGGGCGAACCCGTGCGATGACGTCATCTCCAGGCTGATCGCGCAGGGCCTGCGCGACCGCGACCTGCTCGTCGAGTGCGTCACCTATGCCGCTGCCGGGATGGTGACGACCCGCCAGTTCATCTCGGTCGCTGCGTGGCACCTGCTGGAGCGCCCTGAGCTGCGGGCCCGTTTCGTCGCCGGCAGCGACGCCGAGCGTCGTCGGGTCCTTCACGAGATCATCCGCCTGGACTCCGTCGCCGGACACCTCCTCCGCACGGCGACGACCGACCTGAGCCTCGACGGTGCCTACGGCCCCATCCACATTCCGCAGGGCACCCTCATCGACCTCGAGCTGGGGGCGGCGAACACCGACGAACCGGTCTTCGGCAGCCATCCGTTACTGCTCGACCCCGACCGTCAGATCGCCACGGAGGCGGGCCCGAGCGGGCTGGCGTTCGGCGCCGGACACCACTCGTGCCCTGGCGAGTACCTCGCGTTCGAGGAGACCGACCTCTTCCTCCAGCGCTTCCTGCGGTCGGAGTGGACGCTGGTCGGAACTCCCACCATCGGCTGGAACGACGTCGTCCTGGCCTTCGATATCAGCGATCTCGTGGTCCGCCGGGTCTCCTGAACGTCGGTTCGACCGCCCCCGGCCGGTGCCTAGGCCTTCGCCGTGGCGTTGGCCAGGGTGTCGAGGTCGCGGACGGCATACCGATGGTGTTCCCACTCCTCCTCGAGGATCGTGCGCAGGCACGACAGGACGGTCTCGACGCCTTCCGGTGAGTGCGGGTTCCTCCGGGGTTCCGCCAGCTCGGTTGCGGTGACGGTGGCCAGGTAGGTGCGGACCATCGCCTGCCGGTGGGCGCGCGCCGCGAGCACTTCCATGTATGTCGGTGCGTCAACCGAGAACTCCGACCCGTCGTAGGCGTCGGAGCCGCCGCCGTCGTTGGGCAGCCCGGCTGGGTGGTACGGGTGGTCCCGCTCGAGGACCGCCTTGCCGAGCCAGGTGTCGGTGGCCATCACGAGATGCCGCAGGGTCTGGGCGAGGGACCACTCGCCGTCGACGGTGGTGTCGACCGTGCCCGCAGGCTGCGCCGCGGCGCGCGCCAGTGTCGCGGTCCAGGTGGTCTCGAGCGCCTGCCAGGCGGACTTGAGGGCGTCCGGGTCTTCCGCGGTGCGCAGCGCCCGGCCGGGGAACCGCCGGTTGAGCTCGGCGTCGACGAAGGGGACCACGTCGACGCCGTTGACCGTGAGAGTCCCGTTGCTCTCGATGAGCCACGGGGAGTCGATCTCCATGCCCGCGACATCGCTGCCGCGGACGACGACCCCACTGAGGTCGCAGCCGATGAACCGGGCCGCGCGCACCGTGCGGTCGGTGAAGGTCCTTCCGGCGAGCGGCTCTGGTGCCTGGTCGGTCATCGCTCCTCCAGGGTGGTCTATGGGTGGGGTCGCCCACCACCCAAGCACTCCCGACATGCATTGGTCGGCGAAATGCCGAATTTGTCGGGCACGCGGAGCACCAACGCATTCGAGAGTCCGTCGCCGCAGGAGACGGTCAGGTACCCCGCAGATCTCGCAGCTGTCCGGTGTGCGCCGGGAGGTGGCGACCGGCCTGCACGTCGTCGGCCACGACTCCCCACGGCATGGTCTGGTCGAGCACGACCTGACCGTCGTGGCGCAGCCGGCAATGGACCGGCGCCGACAGCTGGCCCTCGTCGAGCCGGGCCAGCGCGGCCCGTGCGATCGCGGAGACCCGCCGACCCTCGGCGACCAGCGCCGCCCGGTCGCCGCCGAACCGTTCGATGTGGGCGGCCAGGACGGTGCGGTCCTGACAGATGACGTTCTCGAACAACGGCGTCCGGGTGTGGATCAGCGCGTGGGCCACTGCGGTCATTGCGAGGTCGTTCAGGGTGACATGCGCGATCACCTGGTCGGCGTCCCACTCCCCGTCCGGCGGCGGGCCGAAGCCGCCGCGCTCCGCCTCGGCGAAGAACTCCTCGTATGCCGCCTCCAAGGCCGAGCGTTCGGGCGCGTCCGGGCGTGGCTCGACGACATCGACGTAGTGCTCGAGGACGGCGCCCCAGGCGCCAGGACCGACATAGCGACGGCGTCGGGCCATCCACTCGCGGCCGAACCGCTCCCAGCCGCGGTGCTCGAGCTCGACCCGAGTGCCGCTCTCGTCACCGACGAAACGGATCTCCACCACGGAGTGCTCCTCGCGGTCGCGGCCTGGGTGCCAGGTGAAGACGAGTCGGCGCGGGCGATCCCAGACGACCACCTCACCCCAGGTGGCCGCGGTACCGTCGGTCGCCCGCTCGACCAACCGACCACCCTCGAAGGCCACGCCTCCCGCCTTGTCGCCGAACATGCCATGGGTCGGAAGCGGCCACCAGGCACCGATCCGCTCGGTGAAGGCGTCGAAGGCGGCGTCCGGGTCGACGGCCACGGTGACGGTCCGCAGCACCGGCGGCGCAGGCGCCTGGGCGGGGGCGGCATACCCCTGGTTGGTGGCGTCGGTCATCCTCGCTCCTTCGCGGTGGGGCTGTCCTCGCGCGCCGTCGCGGCGACGCTGGTATGGGCGGCGAAGGCAGTGAGCACCTCGTCCCAGAAGGAGTCGACCCAGGCCCGCACCTCGCCGAACCCGTCGTGGTCGATGCGATAGAGCCGCCGAGCTCCCACCGGTCGTGCGACGACCAGGCCGGCCTCGCGGAGCACCCGCAGGTGCTGCGATACCGCCGGCTGGCTGATGTCGAGTGCGTCGGTGAGCTCCTTGACGCTGCGTTCGTCAGCACGCAACAGATCGAGGACGCGTCGGCGCGTGGAGTCGCCGAGAGCGTCCAGTGCGACCTCCGCATTAGCCATGGCTAATGATTAGTCTCTACTTATCACCGAGTCAAGCCCGAGTCAGGCCGACTGGCGGGCCCTCCAGCACCGGCGTCCGCGCCGACCTCTCCGCCCCCCGCAGCACGCGCAGCGCCGCGATGGTGCGCCAGCGGGACGGCATACCGGTCCGTCGTCGACCGCGAACCACTGCCTCCCGTTCCCACAGCTCACGGGTGAAGTGCGCGGGGACGAAGGCACCACCGTCCCAGAGCCCATCCGAGCGCCGTGCAAGGACCGAGGGGTCCCGCGCGCCGAGAGATGGCAAATGGCTGGTATGGGGGGCGCTGCGGGCCGGCATACCAGCCATTTCCCATCTTTCGGGGTGGTCAACCGGCAGGCGTGAGCAGCGGGTCACCTCGGCAGGCGTTGGTCAGGCCGGCGGGCCCTGGCCGAGCCTCCGGCGAGTCTCGGCCAGCGTGGCTTCGCGCTCGGCGGGGCCATCCGGCAGGTCCCACCACGACTCGACCCACCAGGTGGCCCCGGCGTCCGGCCACGCGGAGATCGGGGGCCAGACCGACCCAAAGCTGCCATAGCTGTCGCCTTCGACAACAACGTCGTAGCCGTCCATCCCGAGCCCAGCAGCCTCCCGTATGCCGCGCACGCGACCGACGATCTCGCGCAATGCCTCCAGCGTGAGCCCCGAGCTGCCCTCGGCACCTCCGGCGACGGCGGGCAGGATGCCTTGCCAACGGGCCGCTCGCTCCAGGCTCGGCTGACGACTCCGCCCGGGGACCAGCGCCCCCACGCACCAGATCGGCGGATGCGGCTGCTGCACCGGACCGGGCGGGATGAGCTCGGTCACCTCGGAGACCGACCAATGCGTACCGGCATACGAGAAGGGCTGACCGCGAAGGAGGCCAGCGACGACATCAAGGCCCTCATCGAGCTGGCGGGCGCGGACCGCACGGCCCTCGTCGGGGAGGAAGGCGCTCCAGTTGCCCTGGACGGCGCCGAGCCCGACCGAGACGGTGACCCGACCGCCGGAGAGCCGGTCGACCGAGGCGATCCTCTGGGCGAGCTCCCACGGGCGTTGGGCCGGGACCGGGGTGAGGAGCGTGCCGAGCCGGATCCGCTGCGTCGTCATGGCGGCGGCCGCGAGGGTGACCCAGGCGTCCTGACCCCACACCGCCTCCCACGAGAAGACCGCGTCCCATCCGGCCGCCTCCGCCACGGCGGCGAGCTCGGCGAAGTCGCGCTCGGCGGCATACGGGATGACTGCTCCGAATCGCATCCGGTGAGCGTACGCCGGGGCGGGCTCTTGGTGCATTGGTGTGCGATCTGCCCGATGTGCCGAGTGCTCGACGGGCCAACGCATGCAGCGGGAGCTGCTCAGCTGGCCGTGTTCGGCGCAGCGTCTGGGATGATCGTCCCCACGCGGAGGTATCGCGGAGCCTCCACCAGTCCTCCTCAAGCGAAATGCCACCGCAGGTGAGGAGCCAGCAATGACCGAGATCGAAGGCACCAAGACATTCCGAGCCTCCGCCGACGAGTACGACTCGTTCATGGGGAGGTACTCGCGTCCGTTGGCGTCGTCGTTCGCCGACTACTGCGTCCCGCCGGAGGCGACCTCCTTCCTCGACGTCGGATGCGGTCCGGGGGCGCTGACGGAGCGGGTGGCCACGCTGCTCGGTCCCGATGCTGTGTCTGCTGTGGATCCAACGCCCGGCTTTGTGGCGGCGTGCAAGGAGCGCAATCCGGGCGTCGACGTGCGCCCCGCCCCCGCCGAGGAGCTCCCCTTCGACACCTCGCGCTTCGACGCCGCCGCGGCTCAGCTCGTCTTCCACTTCGTCTCCGACCCTGAGCGCGGCGCCGCCCAGATGCGCCGGGTCGTTCGCCCCGGGGGAAGGGTTTCGGCCGCGGTGTGGGACTTCGCCGAGGGCATGGAGATGTTGCGGGCCTTCTGGGATGCCGCGCTCTTGCTTGACCCCCTGGCGCCGGACGAGGCGCGCGCGATGCGGTTCGGTCGCGCCGGGGAGCTCACCGAGCTGCTGGTCGGGGCCGGGTTGGAGCACGTCGACGAGACGACCCTGACGGTCAGCTCGGACTACAAGGACTTCGACGAGCTCTGGAACAGCTTCCTCTACGGGATCGGCCCGGCAGGGTCATACGCCGTGGGCCGCTCGAGCGCGCAACGAGATCGGCTTCGAGAGGCTCTTGCCGAGCGTTTGGGCCACCCCACTGGGCCGTTCGCGCTGCGGGCCGTCGCGAGGGTGGCTCGTGGACTAGTCCCCCTCTGAGCTCCCGCCTGTCGACACGATCGTCGGCTGCCACCGTGGGCCACCATGCTGGCTCCCGGCGTGCGTTGGTGGGCGATTTGCCGGATTTGCCGGGCGTTCGAAGGGCGAACGCATGCTCCGGACCTGGCGGAGACGACTGGTGGACCATCCGCGCCGACTACGGCGACTCGATCGCCTTCCAGCAGGTGCAGGGCTACCGGGCGCCGCAGTGGCCCGGCCAGGACAGCCCGCAGCAGATGCATCTCGATGTCGACGTCGACAACCTCGACGTCGGCGAGGCTGCGGTCCTCGACCTGGGCGCGACCAAGCACGAGCATCAGCCCGGCACGACCTTCCGCGTCTTCCTCGACCCGGCCGGACATCCGTTCTGCCTCTGTCAGGGTCAGCCCGCCGACTAAGCCACGCCAGACGGGATCCTCAGATGGCGTCGCGCTCGGCGACCATGCGCTTGGGGGCCCGGCCGGTCCACGCCATGTCGATGAGGTCCTCCAGGTCGGCGACGGTGACCCGGTTGAGGTGCGCCAGCACGGCGGTCGAGCGGTCGAAGTGCGGGATGGTGAAGACCACCTCAGGGTCGAAGCTCGCCAGCGCCTCTGCCTTGGCCTCACGTCCGCCGAGGTGGACGACGATGAGATCGTCATAGGGCTCGTCGGTGCGCGGGTCGACCGCGCCCACGTCGCGTCGAGGCTCCCGCCGGTTGGCGATCGCCTTGCCCGCGACGACATAGGCCGGCCCGCCCCAGAAGGTGCCAAGCTCCACCCCGGGCAGGGCCAGCGCGATCCGTTCCAGGTCCGCGTCCGTCGCCATCGCGCCAGTATGCCGGTATGCCGGTCCGGCCCTCGATTCCCCACCTCCGGTCAGTGGTCCTCAGCGCGTGCGGCGCCACCAGCCCTTGCCCCGCTGCGGCCACTCGGAAATGGCGGGAGGATTCTCCGTCACCTCGGGGGCGCGCTCGCTCACGGAAGCCTGAGCGGCGGGGTCAGAGCCCCCTTCGTAGTGGCGCAGTGTTGGTATCAGGGTGTCGAGGAAGGCATCGACGGCGGGCATCCCGTACCCGGCCCGAAACTTTGTGGCTGTGAAGTCGGCCGACAGGACGTCGTGCGCCGTCGTCATCCGGGCCAGGCGCCCACCTTGCTCATACGCGCGCAGCGTCGCGACCACCCCGTCGAGGAGCTGGTCCACCTGGCGTTGGTCGTACCCCGGCCGGAAGCTCGTCACCGGGAAGCTGTGGTTCAGGACCTCGTCCGCCCGCACCAAGCGCTCGTATGACGCCATGCCCCTTCGCCCCTGTCTCTACTCGCCCTCTGTTACACCGCGCGTGCACCCTCAACACGGACGATACGTCCAGCGGCGCCACCGTCATACAGAACAACGGAGGTCCATGGCGAGGGCGGCCGGGAGGCAACCCCCGCGGACGCCGCCTCCCGACCCGAGGACCCGCCGCCCGGCCGGTGGTGTCAGCCCAGCGCCCGACGCATCGCCTCCACCGTCGCGTCGACGGCCGCGGCATCGGTCGCGTGGTTGCTCACCGAGAACCGGATCACCGTGCGGTCGTGCCAGCGGCTGCCGCTGGGGTGGATGACTCCTTCGGCGAGGACGCGGCGCAGCACCTCCGAGGTCCGCTCGTCGCTCTCGGCGGCCACGCTCACCTGGGTGTAGACGACGTCATGGAGCACCTCGACGCCTGGAAGCTGGGCCAGGCCCTCCGCGAGTCGACGCGCGGAGGTGACCATGCCGTCGACGAGCCCTGCCACGCCATCGCGACCGAGGCTGCGCAACGCTGCCCACACGGGCACCCCTCGCGCCCGGCGGGACATCTCCGGGACCATCTCGTGCGGGTCGGGAGTCGCCGCCTCGAGAAGGTATGCCGCGTGGTGGCCGAACGCTCGGGTCAGCGCGGCGGCATCGCGCACGACGGCCACGCCCGTGTCGTAGGGGGTGTTGAGCGTCTTGTGGGCGTCGGTGGCCCACGAGTCCGCGTCGGCGAGCCCGGGGACGAGATGCGCCAGCTGCGGGCTGGCTGCCGCCCACAGTCCGAAGGCCCCGTCGATGTGCAGCCAGCCATCGGCGGCATGCGTGGCAGCGGCAATCTCGCCGAAGGCGTCGAAGCTGCCCGAGTGAATGTTCCCGGCCTGGGCGCAGACGATGACGGGGCCCTCCACCTGCGCGAGCGCGGCACGGAGGGCCTCGACCCGCATCCGCCCCTCCTCATCGGCCGCCACCTCCACGGGGTGGCCGAGTCCGAGGTAACGCAGCGCGAGGTCGATCGAGCCGTGCCGCTCGGCACCGACGAGAGCGGTGACCGCCGGTCCGGTCAGCCCCCGCGCGGCAACATCCCACCCCACCCGCGCCAGCACCTCGTCCCGGGCAGCGGCGAGCGCCGTGAAGTTGGCCATCGTGGCGCCGGTGACGAAGCCCACCGCGCTCTCCACGGGCAATCCGAGGAGCTCGACGAGCCAGCGTCCGGCGACGTCCTCGACGGCGACCACGCCTGGGGTCGCGTCCCGCATCCCGGCGTTCTGGTCCCATGCGGACACGAGCCAGTCCGCGGCCAGCGCGGCCGGGAGGGAACCCCCCATCACCCAGCCGAAGAACCGGGGTGAGTCGATCGCCAGCAATCCCGGCTCGACCGCGGCGGCGAGCTCGTCGATGACGAGCTCCGGAGGCCGACCTGCGGACGGCATACGCCTCGCGAGCTGCGCGAGGACGTCGGCGTATGCCGCGGGCGCCGGGATGCTGCGGGAGTCCCTCGTGTCGAGCCAGCGCCGCGCGGCGGACTCCGCCGCAGTCAGCGCCGGATGGGGCAAAGGCGCGGTCGGTCCGGGCGTGTTCGTCATACGGGGCTCCTGTCCTGTCTGCCCGGACCGGCGGTCGGCGGGTGGTGACCTCTGCAGTCCACCACCGTATGACGCTCAGGCGCGTCCGTGACGGCCACCGAGATCGCCCTCGCGGCCTACCGAGATTGTCAGAGCCCTGTCGCGCTGCGGAGGCGCCTTCGATGCTCGCCCCAGGGGGTTGGCACTGCGCGATGGCCGGTCCCTGGGGGATCGGGCGGATTCAGTCGGCTCGGCCTGAGCCGAGTCGGGAGGGGTCCGTCCATCTCGTCGTGGTTCCATGTCCTCAACGGCATACGCGCTTTCAGGCCGGTCACGCCGCCGCCTGCGACGATCCTGCCTTGCGCCCGCAGCGCCCGCCTCACCCCTCGGAGGAAAGCCCATGGCCACCGTCCTCGTCACCGGAGCTTCGGGCTTCATCGCCAAGCACATCGTCCGCGAGCTGCTCGAGAAGGGGCATGCCGTCAAGGCATCCGTGCGATCCGAGCGGGGACGACAGCAGGTCGCTGACCTCTTCCCCGACGCCGGCCTCGAGTTCGTCTCGCTCGACCTGCTCTCCGATGCCGGCTGGGACGCGGCGATGACCGGCGTTGACGTCCTCATGCACACCGCCAGCCCGTTCCCCACGGCCGCGCCGAAGAACCCCGACGAGCTCATCCGCCCCGCCGTGGACGGCACACTGCGAGCGTTGCGTGCCGCGCAGCAGGCCGGCGTATGCCGCGTCGTGCTCACCTCCAGCTGCGCGGCGATCTACAAGGACTCGGCGAAGCCGCCGATGACCCAGCCCACCCGGGAGCACTGGACCGACCCCGACGGCCCGTCGACCACGGCATACGAGGCGTCGAAGACGCTCGCCGAGCGGGCCGCGTGGGAGTTCGTCGCGCAGCACCCCGAGATGCAGCTGACGACCATCAACCCGGGCATGGTGTTCGGGGCGCCTATGGACGAGCACTACGGCGCGTCGCTCGAACTGGTCGAGCGGGTCCTGGGCGGAACCGACCCGGCCTATCCCGCGATGCCAATGCCCGCCGTCGACGTCCGCGACGTCGCGCGGATGCATGTCGCCGTGCTCGACCACGACACCGTCGGGCAGCGCTTCCCCGGCAATGCCGGCGCGATCACCTTCTTCGAGGTGGCGCAGATCCTGCGCGCCGCCTATCCGGACCGCAAGATCTCCGGCCGACGCATGCCCGATGGCCTGGTCCGGCTGCTCGCGAAGGTTATGCCCGACCTGCGCACCGTGGCCGGCAACCTCGGTCGCAACCTCGACGTCGACGGCTCGGACGCCCCGCGAGAGCTCGGCTTCGACTACGTTCCGGCCCGAGACGCGGTGCTCGCCTCCGCCGCCTTCATCGCCGCGCGAACGAGGGCATAACCGCGGCATTGTGCGTCGGTGTCTGCCGAACGGCAGCTAGCTGAGTTGTTCCTCCAAGGCCGTGGCCACTGCTTCGAACTCAGCCAGGGCAGCTGTGAGGTCCTCGACAATCTCACGCGCCAGGACATCGGGTGACGGCAGGTTGTCGAGGTCCTCGAGGGATTCGTCGCGCAGCCAGGTGATGTCGAGGTTGGCCTTGTCACGCGCCGTGATCTCGTCGTAGCTGAACGACCTCCAGCGCTCGCCCTCCTCGCGCTCGCCTCGCCGTCCCGGTCTGTATGCCGTGACGAAGTCGTCGAGGTCGGCCCGCCGCAGCGGGTTCTGCTTGAGGGTGAAGTGCTGGTTGGTGCGCAGGTCGTAGACCCAGAGCCGCTCGGTCCAGGGCCGGCCGGGGCGGGCGACCTTCTTGTCGAAGAACAGGACGTTGGCCTTGACGCCCTGGGCGTAGAAGATGCCGGTCGGCAGGCGCAGCATCGTGTGCAGGTCGAAGTCGGTGAGCAGCTTGCGCCGGATCGTCTCGCCGGCGCCGCCCTCGAAGAGGACGTTGTCGGGCAGCACCACCGCGGCGCGACCGTTGGTGTCGAGGATCGTCATGATGTGCTGGACGAAGTTCAGCTGCTTGTTGCTCGTCGTCGCGACGAAGTCCTGACGCTCGATCTCGCGGTCCTCTCGGACTTCGCGTCCGTCGGCGCCGACCATCGTCAGCGACGACTTCTTGCCGAACGGCGGGTTGGACAGGACCACGGACCAGCGCTGTCCCGGGTCGGCGATGAGCGAGTCTCGGACCTGGATGAGGGAGTCACCGTCCGGGGTGCCCATGCCGTGAAGCAGCAGGTTCATGGCGGCCAGGCGGGCGGTGCCGTCGACGAGCTCGAAGCCGGTGACGAAGGTGTCGCGCAGCTTGTCGCGCTGGATGGGCGTCATCGACTCGGCGCCGTGCGCGGCATACTCGCTGGCGACCAAGAGGAAGCCGCCGGTGCCGCACGCGGGGTCGACGACGGTGTCCTCGACCGTCGGCTGGATGACGTCGACGATGGCCTGGATGAGGGCGCGCGGGGTGAAGTATTGGCCGGCGCCGGAGCCCTTGTCGGAGGCGCCCTTGCTCAGCAGCTCCTCGTAGGCGTCACCCTTGATGTCGGTGCCGGTGCCGCTCCAGTTCTCCTTGTCGATGAGGTCGACGATGAGCCGCTTGAGCTTGGCGGGGTCCTGGATCCTGTTCTGCGCCTTCCGAAAGATCGTGCCGATCACTCCGCGCTGGCGAGCGAGCGCGGTGAGGATGCGGGTGTATTCGAGCTCGAGCTGGTCACCCTGCGCGTCGAGCAGCCGCTGCCACGAGTATGCCGTCGGCACGATCTGCTGCGGCCGCAGCTTCCGGGTCGCGCGCTCGTGCGCCATCTTGAGGAACAGCAGGTAGGTCAGCTGCTCGGTGTATTCGATGACGCCGACCCCGTCGTCACGCAGGACGTCGCAGTAGGACCACAGCTTGTCGACGAGTCGACGCGAGTCGCTCACGGTGAGGGCCTTTCCGGGGGAGGAGCGGGGGCGAGCCGATGCGGCGCGCTCTGCCGGGTGTCGAAGCGCGTGCTGGCGAGACGACGCTCTGCCCAGGTGATGGTGTCGAGGACATCGTTGGCCACGAAGGCGTGAGCCCCGGGCCCGATCCCTTTGGTCGAGAGGATCCCGGCGTCCCGTAGCTCATCCAACGCCTTGCCTGCCGCCACACGGGAGACGCCGTGGATGCGCGCCACGGTGGCAGGGGTCAGCACGGGTGTCGCCGGCAGGTCGGCGAGGATGGCCGCCGTGGCTGAGTCGCTGCGCAGCGCGCGGGTGGCACCTCGCGCCGCGCGAGCCTGTGCGAGCCTGTCGTCCCATTGGACGCGCAGGTCTGCCAGCTCGGCCACGATGCGTCTCGCCTGCTCGCACGCGAGCAGTGTCGCGTCCGCGAAGACCTTGATCCAGGCCGAGCGCACCGCCATGCCGGTCAGCGAGTCAGCGCTCGCGGCGACGCGATACGTCGTCAGTCCCTCGAGATAGCGATCCCGCATCGTCGCCAGGACGAGGCTGATCGGGAGCACGGCGTCCTGGGTCAGGCCGCGGCGCGCGAGAACGGTGTGGATGAGGGCGCGGCCGACCCGACCGTTGCCATCGGTGAAAGGGTGGATGGTCTCGAACTGTGCATGCACAAGGGCGGCCTGAGCGATGGGCGAGTGCAGTCCCCCGGCGAGATAGCTCACGAGGTCAGCCATCAACCCTGGCACCCGCTCCCAGGCTGGGGGGACGAAGTCCGCGTCGAGGGGATGCCAGTCCGAGCCGCCGATCCAGTTCTGCACCGACCTCAGCCCGTGGTGCCGCTGCTCGGCAGGGAGGAGCGAGCGATGCAACGCCTCGATGTGCTCGACGCTCACCTGGTCCACCTCGACGAGGCGCGTGGTCGCTTCGCGGACGACGGTCATGTTGTTCGCGACCATCTGTGCCTGGTCGCTGACGCCCTGCACCTGCTCCCCCTGGCCGAGCTCGGCCAGAGCGACCTGGCGCGCGGACGGGACAATCCCCTCGATCCGCGAAGACGCGATGGCCTCGGAGCGCAGTAGGAAGCGGGAGATCCCCGCCAGGTCCCGCTGGCCTCCGCCCAGGGAGCGAACCTGTCGCTCGGCCTCCGCCACCAGCTGATCGGTCTCAGGGTCGAGGACTAGGGGCGCGCCGACGAGCAGATCGGGCACATAGCGCGAGTACAGACCACTGCGCCGGTCGCGCCGAGACAGGTTGGGCTCAGACGACTCCCACCGCGCCTCCTCCCAGCTGCCCACAGCCCCTATCCTTTCGTCGACCACCTGTCGACGTAACTTTAGCGCGTAAAGTTACGTGGACAGCTTCTCGGGGGAACGTTAGTGGTGATCGCGTCGCCGGTCCCTTCACGCAAACCCGACACTGAGGCGGGCGCATCGTTCTGTCCAGGGTGGTGGGCGGTCAGCCATCCTCGGGGTCGCGATCCACGACGAGAACTCGACGCAATGGCATTCGCGACCGCCAGCGCGTCGGCAGCGCGTCGTAGTGCGTCAACGTCAAGTTCGTGACGTCGGCCCCCGAGAACAGTCGGAGGTTCTGGCGCTCGCGCTCAAGCGCGATCGCGTCCGCGCTGAACGCTCCCAACGTGACGTAGAGCCCCGCCTCGCCGGCAGCCAGCGTCCCGATGAGTTGTTGCACGTCGGGCCGTCCACGTGTGACCGCCGTGTGCTTGCACTGAACCTTGATGATCGGTTGCTCCAGGCCGAGCGCGTCGGTGTGGGCGATGACATCGATCCCCCCGTCCTGGGAATACGGGGTCACTCGAGCCTGGTAGCCCATCGCGCGCAGCAAGTCCGCTGTGAACTCCTCGAACTCGCGATCGGTGAGGTCGCTGAGAAGGACCTGCGCCACGAAATCGCGAGTGTGTTGATCGATGCGATCGGCGTTGGGTTGCTCGGCGGCCGCCTGCTCGGCGACCGCGTCCGGAAGGGGGTTCCCGAGCCGGTGAGTCTCGGTCTCGCTCTCGAAGGTCTCGTCGCTGACCGCGTTGAGATAGCTGCGGAAGACGCCATCGTGCTTGCGCACCTGGAAGAGCGTGACGGCAGAGCCGATCTCATAGAGCGCGGCCTGCGGGAACAGGCTTCGCGCCACGCCCATCTTGACCCAGGTCACGCGGCGCCGATGTGGATGACGTGGCACGTCTGGGTGGTGCTCGTAAGGCCCTGCGATGTGTCCGAAGCTGAGCGTGCTGTCGCCCTTGTAGGGGGCGACGACGAGATCGCCGACACTCATGTCAAAAGCAAAGCGCCGCAGCACCCCTGCCCAGACAGGGATCGCCCCAGGCTTGGCAGCCGGGTATGCCGCCCCCAAAGCGGCCTTCATCCGACCCATGTCGTCGCCGATTGTGCGCAGGTCCGGCATCTGCTCCCAGCCGATGGAGATGAAGCCCTTGGAGAACAACTCCGAGCCGAGCGCGTCGTTGTGAATCCCCCACATGGTTGTCACGAAGAGCCTCCCAAGTGCCGTTCCCGCATGGATCAACCGAATCTGAGCCGTCGCGACCGCGGCAGCACGATCGACGTAGGTCGCCTTCCCTGGGAAGCCGAGGGCTGGCGTCGCGACGGGGGCATGCTCGATGTCCTCGAGCCCGGACACCAGCGCTGCGTCGCCTCCTCAACAACCCTCTCAGCGTGAGTCATCAGCCAGTTCCTGGATCACGTCGTCGTCGGTATGCCGTCCGGTCAGCTTCCCCTCGAACGCCGCCGCCAGCACCGTTCGCTTGAGGCTCACCGCACGAGTGGCTTGCGTCGAGATGGCCCGCGAAAGGCGTGCGGCCGAGCGCTCGATGTTCGCGAAGTCGTCAAGCGCTGCCTGCTGCGCGGCAGGGTCAGCCGAGGGCAATCGAACGGCCCTGAGGGACAGCTGGGAGATGTTGCGCATTGAGTCCTTGGTGCCGGTCGCGAGTGACGAGATCTGCTGTCTCGCGGATGGAGCCTGGAGCGCACGCCAGAGCCATTCGACATTCACGCCGCTCCTGGGGGTTACCCGCAAGCTCTTGTCGCTGAGGAGGAGGCGTGGGCGAACCTCCCCTACTAACACACTGGCGCCGACGTATTCGCTGGTGTTCGCACGACTGACGAGGAGATCCCCGGGGCGGATCTCGAATCGAGGGTCCACGCGGTCGCCTGCGACGGCCTTATTCTGGCTGGCATCGAAGGTCCCCCACGTCATAGCGCTGACCTTGATGATGCCCCATTCGCTATCTCCAGCCGCAGCGGTCGCCGACCCGAACGACTTCCCGGCTGAGATATCAGAAACGAGCTCGCCCAATGTTGTCGAAATCTCATGGCCAAAGAGCCGATCGAGAGAAGCTCGCTGCAGTGCGGCGAGCCGTAACGAAACCGACTCAAGGTCCGCTTCAGCGGCGTCGAGGTGGGAGAGGTGCTCTTCGAGGACCTCGCTCTCCAGCAGGGCGATCGGATCGACGCCGCGGGGTGGGTCGAACCGGCCCGTCAGCGCGGTGACGGCGGCGACTCGGTCCACCCGGTAGGCGCGGACGTCGTGCGTGGGTAAGAGTCGGCACAGGAGGTACCACCGACCGTGCCGCACGACGACGAACCACGGCTCGACCTCGACCTCCAGCCGCCGACCTGCCTCGGTCGTGTAGTTCAGGCGCGCCAGCCGGCTCTCGCTGCAGACCCCCACGAGAGCCGCCGTGATCTCCGGATCCGGCCGAGCCGCGGCGCGGTCGGGCACCGACGTTGCCGACCTCCGCATCGAATCAGCCTGCGCTGCAACCGATGCCGGCAAGGCACGCAGGATCCGAGCGATCGCCGCGCCGACCAGGGACTCGGGATCGGCCACATCGTGATGGCCGTCTAGCGCTGCCATCACCAGGGCCAGGGCCTCAGACCCCCCGAAATGCAGCGGCGGTAGCCGCAGACCCCGGCCGAGCCGGTAGCCACCATCCCTGCCTCGAGAGGCCTCGACGGGGATTCCGGCCTCACGAAGCGTGGCGACATACCGGCGGGCAGCCCGATCGGTCACCCCAAGGCGACGCGCGAGATCAGGCGCCGTGATCCCGGGTCGGCGCTCGATAAGCTCGAGCGCCACCAAGGCGCGGGCGGCCGGTGACCCAGACGGCATACCCCGAAGGCTATCCGGACGCGAAACGTCCGCTTACCCCCTTACGGTGCTGCCATGGCTATCGCTCGCTACCCCGTTGTCGTCCTCGACTGCCCCGACCCCAAGACCCTCGCGGAGTTCTACGGCGCCCTCCTTGACTGGGAGGTGAAACAGGGCGACAGCGACTGGTGGTTCGTGCGCGCCGAGTATGGCGGCTCCATCGGCTTCCAGAAGGTGGACGGGTTCACCGCACCTCGGTGGCCTGGGCAGGAGGTGCCCCAGCAGATGCACATCGATGTCGACGTCGACGACCTCGATGCTGCGGAGGCGGCCGTGCTCGAGCTGGGCGCCACCAAGCACGAGCACCAGCCCGGGACGACCTTCCGCGTCTTCCTCGACCCCGCGGGCCACCCCTTCTGCCTCTGCCAGGGCTGAACCGCTCGACGTCCCGCAGGGTAAGCGGTTGACGCGCGGCGCGGCGACGCTGCCACGCGTGAGCGAATCTGAGAGTCGTGCGCGCTCCCGACGTGGTCTAGGGACCGGCTCTCGACGATAATCCTCAGACCAGCACTGACGCGGACTCTGGGATGAGGAGTCAGTGAATGTCGAGGCGGCGCATGGCCGGGAGACACAGGGCCACCATCACGAGGCCCACGGCGATGAGGGCACCGAGCTCCGGCACGCTCACGCCGTGGACCAGTTGGTTGTCGCCGACGGCCCACGTGAAAGGCGAGATCCAGCGGACCCCCGGAGGGCAGGGACCGCGGGGGCGAGCGCGCTCACGAGGTATGCCGCGGCAGCCGTCGCGCTGGCGACCCCTATGGCTGTCCCTCGGCTGCCGGTCACGGCACCGACGAGAAGGGCGAGCGCGCCGAGGCCGAAGGCCAAGAGAGTGAGGGCAGCGCTGGCCTCGACGAGCGGTCCCCAGGAGGGCTGCAGCTCGAAGCGCGGACCGAGGAGGCACACGGCATACGCGACAAGGGGGACGACCGCTGCGAGGGTGAGCAGGGTCATCACCTTCTGGATGAGGATGCGGGTTCGGGTGACGGGCAGCGTGGCGAGCAGTCCGAGAGCGCCGTCGGCGTCCTGGCCGGCGATGGTGGCCGCGCCGTAGCCGATGGTGAGCAGGAGGGCGAGCAAGGGCCCGAAGTTGCTGTAGATGTTCGCGCCGAGCCAGCCCTCCGGGGAGGTGATGGAGCCGTTGATGCCGAAGGCCGCCGCAGCGGTGGGATTGGAGCGGATGACATCGTCGAAGGCGGTGTCGTGCGTGAAGGTGGGGAAGACAGCGACGACGAGGAGCAGGTAGACCGCGGTGCCGATGGCCGTGCCGATCACCGTGCGGCGGCGCAGCCGGAGGTCGAGCAGGAGGATCCCGAGGTTCATGCGGCGTCCTGTCCATAGAGGCGGAGGAAGAGCTGGTCGAGGTCGGCCGCGCGGGCGGTGATGCTCAGGGGCCCCATGGGGGTCACCGCCGCCAACAGCGGTGCCACGGAACCGGTGTGGCTCAGGCTCACTGCCCGTGAGCTCGCGTGGTTGACGGTTACTCCGGGCACCCGAGCCAGGCCTGAGGTGTCGACGTCGTGGTCGAAGGACAGCTCGACGGTGCGCGGCGCCGCGTCCCGCAGCGCCTCCACGGTGTCGTTGACGACGATCCGACCCTCGCGGATGATGGCCAGCCGATGGACCGCGCGTTGCACCTCGTCCAGGTCGTGCGAGGACAGCAACACCGTCCGCCCTTCGTCGGCTGTCTCGCGCACCAGGTCACTGAACTGGCTCTGCAGCAAGGGATCCAGGCCGGAGGTTGGCTCGTCGAGGACGAGCAGTCGGGGCCGGTGCATGAACGCCAGGACGAGGCCGATCTTCTGCTTGTTGCCCTTGGACAGGACTCCGAGGGGCCGGTCGAGCTGAGCGCCGAAGCGTTCGGCCAGTTCCATGCCGTATGTCGTGCCGCCCACACCTCGAAGGCGCGCGAAGCGGTCGATCACGTCGGACCCGGTGAGCCGCTCGGGCGGGCGCAGCTCGCCCGGCAGGTATCCGACCTCGGCGAGGAAGCGCGCCCCGCCCTGTGCCGGGTCGACCCCGAGGATGCTCGCCTGGCCGCGCGTGGGCCGGTAGAGCCCGAGCAGGCACCGGATGGTCGTCGTCTTGCCGGCGCCGTTGGGGCCGAGGAAGCCGAACACCTGGCCGGCCTGGACGACGAGGTCGACATCGGTGATCCCTGCGCCTCCGGCGAAGGTCTTGGTCAGGCCGGTGATCCGGATGGGCACGGCGTGGTTCATCTCCTGCTCCGTTCTGCAGCGAGGGCCAGGACGGCCGCGAAGAGCTCGCGGTAGACCGGCGAGGGGTAGGCCAGGTGCACCGCGGCGCGGACCGGAGGCCGGTCCAGGTCGGCGGCACGGACGAGCAGCCGCGTCGCGATATCGCGGTCGACTCCCTCGGCGACCTCGACGGCCTGCCGGGCCAGATCAGTGATCCGGTCGCGGTCGATCGGCGTCAGCCGCCGAGAGACGTGGGCGGCCAGGGCTTGGCACTCCTCCCAGATCCCACAGATTGCGTCGAGCTGATCTTCGCCGAGCCCTTCGACAAGGGCCACGACGTCGTCGGGCAGGGGTGCGTGGTAGCACGCGAGCTCCAGCAGGTCCCGCTCGCGCCGCATCGACTCGGCCAAGGCCGGCGAGAGCGGCCGCTGCGCCAGCGCGGCATACAGGCGCACGACCGCCGGAGGTAGGGGTGACAAGCGCCCCTGGCTGTGGACCCGCTCGAGCAGCGTGGCGACGCGATGACGCTGCTCCTTGAGGGTGTCGATCCGCTCGTCGATGGTGGCGAGGACACCGTCGAGGTCGTCGATAACAACCGCTCGCTCGTCTGCGTTGGCCGGCGGGGCGAGCATGTGCGGCACCTCCGAGAGCGGTACCCCCGACTCGACGAGCCAGCGGATCCTCATCAGGCGGGTTAGGTGAGCGAAACCGTACGAGCGCCAACCCTGCCCCTGCTCGGGAACCCCGAGGAGCCCGAGCTGGTGGTAGTACCGGACCGTGCGCACCGTCGTCCCGGCTAACGTGGCCAGATCTTTGACCTGCATTACCTCATCATTGGGTGCGACGCAACGTCACAGTCAGGGTCACGGGTGGGCTCACCGGCCGAACACCTCCCAAGGTGCCGATCCGACCACCGTCGACTCTCAAGCACTCCGTGCCTTGTCCCACTCATCGCTGTGCCGCTGACAGCTCTTGCGGCTCTCACCACTGGGAAGATGGCCGCATTGGGGTGCCGCTGCTCCCACCCGGTCGCAAGGTCCTCGTCCTGCTCTGGTTTTCCGACGCGGCCGACAATCAGTCGGGGTGGGTGCGCAGGTAGCGGCCGAAGTGGGGGACCGTGAACGCGATACGACCCCGCTCGCTGGAGTACACCAGGCCCTTCTTCATCAGCGAGTCCCGCGCCGGCGACAGCGACTGCGGCTTCTTCCCCAGCACCCCCGCCACCTCCGCCGTCGGCACGGAGTCGAGCTCGATGACCAGCGTTGACCCGTACGCCTCACTCCCGCTCTCGCTCGCCGGAGCCTGCTCGTATGCCGCCTCCGCCATCGCCCGCAGATACTCCCGCTCCGCCGGCGTGGCCCGTTCGTACCGAGAACCGAAGAAGCCGACGGCCAGCTCCGCCTCGGCCTCCGGCGCCGCCATACGAACGTCGTCGGCGGTGATCTCAGGGCCGACCGCCGCGTCCCACACCGCCTTCCCATACGCCTGAACGAAATATGGGTAACCGGCCGTCACGGAGTACATCTCCCACAGGGCCTCCTCTGCCCAGGAGGCACCCTCCTCAGCCGCAGGGGCAGTCAGCGCCAAGCCGGCGGCCTCGACGTCCAACCGGTCGATCCGCGAGTACCGGAACAGCCGCTCCGAGTACGACTTCGACGCGGACAGCACCGCCGGCAGGTGCGGCAGCCCAGCCCCGACGATCACCACGGGCAGGCCGGACTGCGAGATCTCGTGTGCCGCGGCACACAGCGCCGAGACGTCCGCCGCGCCGAGGTCCTGCATCTCGTCGATGAAGATCGCCACCCCGACGCCGCGGTCCGCCGCGAGGCCTCCGACGTCGCTCAACAGCTCGACGAGGTCGATCTCGATGTCACCGGAGTCGGCCCGCCCGGAGGCCGCCGGCACGTCGATGCCGACGCTCCACCGGTCCCGAAACCGCCCAGCGCCGCCACCGGAGCCGCCCCCCGAGCCCCCGCCCGACCGCGCGCCTCCACCGCCGCCCCCGTCGCGTTGCGCGAATGCCTTGACCACCCCGAGCACCTGCGCCACCTCGTCCGGGCGCGGATGGCCGAGCTCGCGCACCGCCATATGCACCGCCGCCGCCAGCGGCCGCCGCAGCGGCTGGTCCGGCCGCGCCTCGAGCTTGCCCGTCCCCCAGTGCGCCCGCACGGCCGCCGACCGCAGGGCGTTGAGCAACACCGTCTTACCAACGCCGCGCAGCCCGGTGAGCATGACCGAACGCTCCGGCCGCCCGCGCGCCACCCGCTCCAGCGTCACGTCGAAGGCGTGCAGCTGCTCATCGCGGCCGGCCAGCTCCGGCGGCCGCTGCCCGGCGCCCGGGGCGTACGGATTGCGGATCGGGTCCATGATCGGACTGTATTGGACTCTCTAGCGTCAGTCCGAGATTGCGGCATACATCGGTATGTCGACCCTGGCAGCTCGCTGCGGCAGGCCCGGACGACACCCGACCCAGCGCCCCGTCGGCGGACTCTTCGCCACAGGTGTTCGGGATGGTCACCCCTACACCCGTGGCAGATCGAAACAACCGTGGCGCGGGGGCGCCGCACCACGGTCAACGAGGCTGCGGGCAGTGCGCCGCGACCTTCGCCGCGAGAGTTCGGTAGAAGGCCGGGTCCTTGAGGTAGGCGAGGTGCGTCGTGGTCGCAGGGCCCGCGTAGGCGAAGTCCGCATCGTGCGCCCCCGCCACGCGCCCCTCCGCCGGGAAGCTCAGCACGTCGCTGGAACTCCACGCGTTCCAGAAGTACCCCAACCGCTCCGGCGGCACCCCCCGAGGCGAGGCCCCCGGCGCGAGGACCCCCGCCCCAGCGTCGCCTGACGCGTCGCCCCCGCCGTCACCCCGCACTTCGCCCTGCGCGTCGAGGAAGACCCCGAGCTGCGCGAACAGCCCGACCTGGCCACCGGCCGAGCACCAGAGGTCGACGAACGGCAGCGACCCCCCGCCCGGCGCATCCGCGGCGAACGACGTCAGGGCGTCATAGACGAGCTGCCCACCCATGCTGTGCGTGAGGACGACCAGCGGCTCCCCCGTCGCTCGCGACGCCGCACCAGCGGCGACGAGCGCGTCGAGCACCCGACGCATGACCGGCCCCGGCTCCCCCGGGCGGCCGCGGCCGTCGAGATACCGCAGCACATCACCGACGAAGACCGGCACCACGCCGTGGAACGGCCGGCGCACCTCGGCCATCGCCGTGCGCACCGTCGCGCGACCGCGCGCCGCCAAATCCGCCCCCACGCTCGCCAGCGCCGCGTCGAGGGTCCCTGACTCGGCGGTCACGGCCGCCCGGAGCTGCTTGTCGAGCCAGCTGCGCTGCCGGTGCACCGAGCGCGCCGCGAGCTGCGAGCGCAGCGCCGGGTCGTCGACGAGACGCCACACCGCGGTGACGACCGCGGGCCACTCCGTGGGTGGGTACGCCGCGCGGAGCCGGTCCTCCAGCGCGTGCCCCAGTTCGTCCCGGGTCAGGTCGTCGAGGTGCTCAATATTCTCGTATGCCGAACCGGGCTCCTCGACCTCCAGCGGCACCGGGGCGCCGAGGTCACCCCAGTAGACGAACGAGATGTCGACGGCCGCGGGCGCGATGGGGCGGACCGCCGGAGCGACATACTCCCGCAGGGCCGCTTCGACCGCCGGCCACTCCGTGCCCCGGGTGAGCCGCTCGACGGCCGCGTGCTGCGGGTCGTCCGGCTCGCGGACCGCCACCCCGTGCACGAAGACGATCGCCACGAGACTCCTCAGCCCAGCGTGACGGTGGGGAAGCGTTCGTCGGGGTGGGCGATCGAGTCCTGCTCGCGCACCAGGAGCATCTCGGCCGAGCCGGCGTCATGGGTGGCGGCGAGGACGGCATACATCGTCGCCGTGGTCCGCGAGAGGGCCGCCTCGGGACCAGAGGTGAGGTAGTGCGCGAGGAAGACCGCCGCGGTGACATCTCCGCCCCCGCGGACCGTCATCGGCAGCAGCGGCGTGGTCGTCATCCAGGCGCCCTCGTCGCTGACGCAGGCCATCTGGATCGACCCCTGCGGCGTGTCCGAGGTCAGCACCGAGGTGACGACGACGACCCGCGGGCCGGTCGCCCGCAGCCGGTTCGCCGCGTCGAGCATCTCGGCGGTCGTCGTCACGGCGGCCCCGGTGAGAAACTCGAGCTCGAACTGGTTCGGCGTGACGATATCGGCGACCGGGACGACGCTGTCGCGCAGGTACTCCGGGATCCCCTCGCGGACGAAGAAGCCACGGCCGACATCGCCCATGACCGGGTCGCAGCAGTACAGCGCCGAGGGGTTGGCCGCCCGGACCCGCGCCACGGCGTCGAGCACGACCGCGCCCATCGTCTCGGCGCCGAGGTACCCCGACAGCACCGCGTCGACCTGCGGGAACGCCCCGCGCTCCTCGACCCCGAGCAGCACCTCGGCGACATCGGCCGGCGCGACGAGCGGGCCACGGGTGGCGCCATACCCGGTGTGGTTGGAGAAGGTCACCGTGAGGACCGGATAGACGTCGTGCCCGAGCCGCTGGAGCGGGAAGACGGCGGCTGAGTTGCCGGCGTACCCGTACGCCACATGGGACTGGATGGAGAGGATCCGCACCCTTGCAGGGTAACCCTCGCCGCCGTGGCCGGGCAGCGGCCTACTTGAGCAGCCGCGACATCCGTCGGTCGGCCAGCGGCTTGCCTCCGGTCTGGCAGGTCGCGCAGTACTGCAGCGAGGTGTCGGCGAAGGACACCTCGCGGACGACGTCACCGCACTCCGGGCACGCCGCGCCGGTCCGGCCGTGCACCCGCATCCCGGCCCGCTTGGCGTCCTTGAGCTCGGCGGCCGGCTTGCCCTCCGCGGCGGCAACTGCCCCGGCGAGGGTCTCGCGCAGTGCCGTGTAGAGCCGGCCCACCTGTTCGTCGGTGAGGCTCGCCGCGAGCGCGTACGGCGACAGCCCCGCCACGTGGAGGATCTCGTCGGAGTAGGCATTGCCCACGCCCGCGATGATCCCCTGGTCGCGCAGCACCCCCTTGATCTGGGTCCGTCGACCGGAAAGTATGCCGACGAGTGCCTCGAGGGTGAACGACGCGTCGAGCGGGTCGGACCCGAGGCGGGCGATGCCCGGCACGAGCATCGGGTCACGGACGACATACACCGCCAGCGACTTGCGCGTGCCCGCCTCGGTGAGGTCGAAGCCCGAGCCGTCGGAGAGGCGCACCCGCAAGGCGATCGGGGACTTGCCGGGTCGGACGAGGGTGGCCGGGGTGGCGTCATACCACCGCAGCCAACCCGCCTTGGCGAGGTGGAAGACCAGGTGTATGCCGTCGCAGTCCAGGTCGAGGAACTTCCCGTGCCGCGATACGGAATCGACCGGTGCGCCGGCGAGCGACTGGGGCGCCGGGTCGTAGGTCTTGAGCACCGCGATCGACCCGACCTCGACCGAGACGACCGCGAGCCCGACCACGCGGGCACCGAGGAAGGACACCAGTCCCTGGACCTCGGGCATCTCCGGCATGGTCGCCCCCGCCTAGCCCGTCGTTCCTGATGAGTCCGCCGCGTCGGACGGCAGGATCCCGGCCCGGCGCAGCCCGGCCGCGAGCGCGTACCCGTCCGGCGCCTGGACCGTCACGGTGCTCGCCTGCTGGAGCGCCTTGCGCCCGCCCGTGAGCTCCTCGTTCGAGACCGGCAGACCGTGGCTGAGCACCTGCTCGGCCGGCGTGAGCTCGCGGATCGCGATGGCCTCGACCCGGTCCGGGCGGGCGGCGGCGAACTCGGAGTAGATCGCCGGGTCATGCTGGCCGTCGTCGCCGACAAGGATCCACCGGATCTGCGGGAAGTCCACCGCCAGTCGGTGCAGCGCGGACCGCTTGTGGTCCTGACCGGAGCGGAACCAGCCGGTGTTCGTCGGCCCCCAGTCGGTGAGCAGCAGCGGGCCGCGCGGGAACCCGCCTGCGTCGAGGAATCGGGTCAGCGCCGGCGCAGTGTTCCACGCCCCGGTCGAGAGGTAGACGCACGGCATCCCCTCCTGCCGGGCCATGATCTGCCGGTAGAGCGGCGCCATGCCGTCGACGACCTTGCGGGCCCGCTCGTGCAGGACGAAGGTGTTCCACGCCGCGATCATCGGGCGGGGCAGCGAGGTCGAGATGACGGTGTCGTCGATATCGCTGACCAGACCGACGCGGATGTCATCGCCGACGACGAAGACCGGCGCCTGAGCCTCCAGCGCATGACGAGCCTGCACGGTCACCGTGTGCCAGCCCGGGGCCAGCCCGTGGTCAGGGACGACGAGGTCGACATACCCACCGCGGTCGCTGCGCCCGTAGGCCCACCGGGTGCCGATCCGCACGCTGACCGGCACGTCCATCGCCGGCGCGGTGAAGAAGGCACGCCAGCCGCGGCGGTCGACATAGGGCGAGCGCAGCCCGCCGTAGGTCGCCTTGAGCCGCGCCGCCGCGAGCTCGTCCGGGTCGCCGGCGGGCGCGAGGAGCACCCGGGCGAGGACCCGCAGCTGCCTGGTCGAGCCGTACCCGGTGTGCCCCACCACTCGGGTGCTCCAGCCGCGGCTGCGCAGGCTGCGGTCGAGCTGCCGGTTCCAGGCATCCTCGACGATCGCTGCGCCATGCGGGCGGGCCATGGCCAGATCGTATGCCGCCCACCCCGCAGGTATGCCGCCCACCCTCGCCGCGCCAGACCGCG
>WBZP01001408.1_pt1 | contig 29755 bp, 32 predicted proteins | sample 5204301 | NCBI WGS metagenome assembly WBZP01 (sample SAMN12412401, study PRJNA552823) | activated sludge metagenome | isolation source: activated sludge from nitrification reactor of wastewater treatment plant... | place: USA: Pennsylvania | collected 2017 | reverse complement strand
ACCGGGACGGAACCCTGCGCCTGAACATGCGGCAGTTCGCCCCCCGGGCGCCGATGGTCGGCTACCTCTACGACGACGATCGCGACGCCGACGCCCGCCGGGTCGGCCACGACTGCGACGCCATCCGCGCCCGCTTCGAGCAGCACCCGGTGTGGCCCTCGTCAGGCGCGCTCGGGGAGCGCCGCTAGGAAATCCTCGACCGCCGCGCGGTAGCTGTCCGGCGCGTCGTCGTGGACGAGATGACCGGCCCCGGGCACCTGCAGGTAGGCGGCCCGATCGCCGCTCAGTTCCCGCATCCGGCGCATCTGTCCGGGCGGGGTGACCGAGTCTCCGGCTTCGATGAGCAACGCCGGCGAGCGGACCGCCTGCCACTGCGCCCAGTAGTCCCGGGTGCCCCACTCGGCCGCGATCTCGATCCACCTCGCCGGCTTGCCGTGCAACCGCCAGCCGGTGGACGTCCGGTCGAACGCCTCGAGGAAGTACTGACCGGCGACCGGGCCGAACTCAGCGAATACGGCCTGCGCGGATCCGAACTCCGCCGGCAGTGCGTGCAGCCAGGGCTCCCACGGGCCGGTGGTCCGCCCGACGAAATCCGGTGCCATGTCCTCGACCACCAGGGCGGTCACCAACTCCGGATGCTCGGCGGCCAGGCACCAGGAGTGCAGGCCACCCATCGAATGACCGATCAGCACCGCGGGGTGCCCCAGGGCGGCGACCGCGTCGGCAAGCTCGGCGACGAACCGCTCCGTGGTGACCGGCAGCTCATCCTCGACGTCGTAACCGCGGTGCCAGGGCGCGTCGTAGGTGTACACCGATCCGATCCGCGACAGCCACGCCGATTGCCGCGACCAGGTGCTGCCGCGGCCCATCAAGCCATGCACCAACACCAGCGGACGGCCGCTGCCGCCGCGATGGGTCAGCGGCTCCGTGATCACCGGTTCATCTTGCGCTGCGACTCACCGCCCCCGGCGGGCGCGGTAGCCTTGCGCCATGACCGTGGTGAAGATCAACGCTATCGAGGTACCGCCCGGTGCCGGCCCTGAGCTGGAGAAGCGGTTCGCCAACCGCGCGCACGCCGTCGACAACCAGCCGGGATTCCTGGGATTCCAGCTGCTGCGACCCGTCAAGGGTGAAGAGCGCTACTTCGTCGTCACCCAGTGGGAGACCGAGGAGGCGTTCCAGGCCTGGGCCACCGGCCCGGCCGTGCACGCCCACGCCGGCGAACGCGCCAACCCGGTGGCCACCGGAGCCCATCTGCTCGAGTTCGAGGTTGTGTTGGACGTTGCCGGGCACGGCGACAAGGCCTAGCGCGCGCCGGCTGCGCCGCAGCGCGGTGGCGGTTGCCACCGCGATCACCACCGTCGCCACCCTGGCGAGCGGCTGCGCGCCGGCACCCGCGCCGCCGGCCAATGCCGGGGCCGGGGTACGGATCGACACCAACACCCCGCAGGGTGTGCGGGCCAAGCAGGTCATGGACATGCTCAACTCCGACTGGCCGATCGGACCGGTCAGCGTCAAGACGCTGGCCGCCCCGGACGTGGTCGACCCCGTGGCCACCACGATGGACTCGCTGTGGTGGGACCGGCCCTACACCCTGGCCGGGGTGGACATCGGCGCCGGTGTGGCCACCCTGCACGTGCTGACCTCCTACGGCGCCCGGCAGGACATCGAACTGCACACCAACGACCAGACGATGGTCAGCCGCTTCGAGGTCACCACCGAGAAGCCGGTGATCAACTCCTGGCCGGACGTCGACGCCGCACTGAGCCGCACCGGAGCCCGCTACTCCTATCAGGTGTCGAAGGTCGACGACGGACGCTGCGAGAAGGTGGCGGGCACCAACACCGCCGAATCCCTGCCGCTCGCATCGATTTTCAAGACGTACGTGCTGTTCGCGGTCGAGGAGGCGGTACGAGCCGGCACGGTCAGCTGGGACGACAAGCTGACCATCACCACCGAGGGCAAGAAACTCGGCTCGTCGGGATTCGACAAGCTTCCGCCCGGCTCGCAGATCACCGTCCGCGAGGCGGCCGCGAAGATGATCGCCACCAGCGACAACATGGCCACCGACATGCTCATCGGGCGGGTCGGGACCCGCGCGATCGAGCGCGCTCTCGTCGCCGCCGGACATCACGACCCTGGCAGCATGACGCCGTTCCCCACCATGCGGGAGATCTTCGCGGTCGGCTGGGGCAATCCCGACGTGCGCGAACTGTGGAAGACCGCGAACTCGCCGCAGCGTCGCGCCGTGCTGCTGCAGGAGGCGAATTCCCGTCCCTACGAACCGGATCCGCAACGCACGCACACACCCGGTTCGGCCTACGGGGCCGAGTGGTACGGCAGCGCCGAGGACATCTGCCGCGTGCACGCGGCCGTTCAGCACAACGCCGTCGGCCCTGCGGCCCCGGTGCGCGACATCATGTCGGAGATACCCGGCATCGACCTCGATCGGGCCGAGTGGCCCTACATCGGGGCCAAGGCCGGAAACCTGCCCGGTGACCTGACTTTCAGCTGGTATGCCGTGGATCGTACCGGCCAGGCGTGGGTGGTGAGCTTTCAACTCAACTGGCCGCGCTACCACAGCCCGAACGCCGGCGGTTGGGTGATGACGATCATCAAGCAGGTCTTCGCGATGCTGCCCCGCTACCGCTGATCGGCCCCCGAGCGCAACGTCCACACCTGCCCGCGGAAGTGCAGCACCGTGCGGCTCGCCGGCGTGATGTCGATGCGCCAGAACGATTTCGGCGGCGCATCGAGCACGACGAGCATGGCGGCGCGGATCACGGCGGGGTGGGTCACGGCCACCACCCGGCGCGGCTCCTGGCTCACCGCGGCGAGCCAGCCGCGTACCCGCTCGATCAGGGCGACGACGGATTCACCTCCGTGCGGAGCCCGATCCGGTTCGGTGAGCCACACCGCGAGTTCGGCCGGCTGGACACCGCCGAGCACCTCGCCGCGCCAGCGGCCGCAGTCGAGGTCGGACAACCGCGGGTCCACCTCCGCTCGCAGGCCCAGCAACTCGGCGGTCTGCCGGGTGCGCTTCTCCGGTGCGCACAGCGCCACGCCGATCTCGCCCAGATCGACCGTCGCGTCAACCTGGCGCTGCCCCAGGACATTCAGCGATTCGTCGACCGGGAACCGTCCGGCTGTGATGGCGTCCGTCATGGCGTGGGCGACCAGGGTCAGCCGGAAGACGTGGCTCACGCCCGGATACTGGACCGGGTGGGAGTGTCGAGAAGCCGTCGGATCAGTTCGGCGAACACCAGGCCGATGGTCGCCCACATCACCACGTGGGTGCCGAGGGAGTACAGCCGGAAGTCGTAGAGCACGTCAGCCGGGAACATCTCGGGAGTCTCGTCGATGGTGGGCATCACCGCCATCACGACGCCGATCGCCACCACGTAGGCCCCTGCCCCGGTAAGCGCCGCGTTCCAGGCGCCCAGGCGCGAAACCAGCCGCCGGCCGAGATACACCGCCGCGACGAGCAGCACCGCCGAGATCGCGACCATCAGCAGATACAGCAGGGTGCGCTGACGGAGGGTCTCCTCCAGGCTGGCGGCCGGCGGATTCGGTGGGTACTTCAGCGCCGGAATCACGAATGCGCACAACAGCATCGCCGCCGACAGCAGCGCCGCCAGCGGGCGCCCGGCGAGGGTGCCGACCCGGCCGTGCGCGATGCAGAACAGCACCGCCAGCAGCGCGCCCATCGCCGCCGCGAACACCAGCAACCCGAATCCCATGCCGACGTTGGCCTGGACGCCGCGGGAGAACAGTTCGGCGCCGTGCTCGTGGGCGCCGTGTCCACCGCCGTGGCCGTGCATCTCGGACATGGTGTCCTCGTAGGCGATCGCCCGCTCGATCACCGGCTCGAGGAACACTCGGGCGAACACGAAGGCGACAACGCCGCCCAGCGCGCCGGCCAGTAGGCCGCGCGCGATGATCCGCGCTTCCACGGCGCGGTCAGTGGCAGGGGAAGCCGAGGAGGTGACGTGCGTCGTGCAGGAACTCGTGCACGTGCATATCGTCACCGAACACCGACGTCGCGCCCTGATCGAAGCCCACGAAGTACAGCGCCAACAGCGCGAGGAAGGCGGTCGCGGTCAGCCATACCGCAGCCTTGGTGGCGGAGAGGTCGACCGACTGAATGCCCTTGCGGGCCTCAGGAGACGTCATGGGGTGTCCTTTCCCGGAGTGTCGCGTCCGGAGATCGAAGCCGGTGACGAGCGTCGGGTCTGACTTTCACAGTGGCGCGACCGTTCTGGAGTCTCACCAGATTCCTCGACTCGTCCTTGGGTACGGATGGATCCTAACCCCCGGAGTCGATAGATAAAGACCCGCGGGGGGCTTAGGTGGCCCCGTAGCCCAATTGCTGGGCGGTGTACTTGGCGGCGTCGGTCACCGGCACCGCCTGCACGGCCGTCCCGTACGCGCAGATCTCGGTCCAGACGTCACCGAGTTCGGTGGTGTCGAAGCGCATGGCGATGATCGCGTTTCCGCCACGGCCGGCAGCCTCGCTCATCAGCCGGTTCATCGCCTCGTTGCGGCTTTCGGCGAGGTTTTTGGTCATGCCCTGCAGCTCACCGCCGAACATGCTCTTGAAGCCCGCGCCCATCTGCGCGAACGCATTCCGTGATCGGACCGTCAGCCCGAACACCTCACCGCACACCCGCTGGATCTCCCAGCCAGGGATGTCATTCGTGGTCACAACAAGCATGAGCCGAGAGTAGCCCCCGCGAGTGTGCGCTGGGAGAAGGAATTTGCGGCGAGTCCCGTACGAAACGGCACAGTCGCGAAGGAAAAGGCATGAACTGCCCGCGCATGCGAAAGGCCCCCGGCGTACCGGGGGCCTTCGCGTCGGCCTTACTCGCTGGCTGTGCCCGCGCTGGCCAGATCCGGCTCGGCCGTCTCCGGCCGCTTGGGTCCACCGGTGAAGGTGAAGACCGCATCCTCGCCGCTGCCCTCGCCGTCCCAGTTGTCGACGTCGACGGTGACGAGCTGACCCGGACCGACCTCCTCGAAGAGGATCTTCTCGGAGAGCGCGTCCTCGATCTCGCGCTGGATGGTCCGGCGCAGCGGTCGCGCACCGAGGACCGGGTCGAAGCCGCGCTTGGCCAACAGGGACTTCGCCTTGTCGGTCAGCTCCATCTCCATGTCCTTGGTCTTGAGCTGCTTGGACACCCGGCTCACCATCAGGTCGACCATGCGGATGATCTCGTCCTTGGTCAGCTGGTGGAAGACGATGATGTCGTCGATGCGGTTGAGGAACTCCGGGCGGAAGTGCTTCTTCAGCTCGTCGTTGACCTTCTGCTTCATCCGCTCGTAATTGTTCTCGCCACCACCCTGGGTGAAGCCCAGCCCGACCGCCTTGGAGATGTCGGAGGTGCCCAGGTTCGAGGTGAAGATCAGCACGGTGTTCTTGAAGTCGACCGTGCGGCCCTGGCCGTCGGTGAGACGGCCGTCCTCGAGGACCTGCAACAGGGTGTTGTAGATCTCCTGGTGCGCCTTCTCGATCTCGTCGAACAGCACCACCGAGAACGGCTTGCGCCGCACCTTCTCGGTGAGCTGGCCGCCCTCCTCGTAGCCGACGTACCCGGGGGGCGCGCCGAACAGCCGCGAGGCGGTGAAGCGGTCGTGGAACTCACCCATGTCGATCTGGATGAGGGCGTCGTCGTCGCCGAACAGGAACTCCGCCAGCGCCTTGGACAGCTCGGTCTTACCCACACCGGACGGGCCGGCGAAGATGAACGAACCGGACGGCCGTTTGGGGTCCTTCAACCCGGCGCGGGTGCGGCGGATGGCCTTGGAGACCGCCTTGACGGCGTCCTCCTGACCGATGATCCGCTTGTGTAGCTCGTCCTCCATGCGCAGCAGCCGAGTGGTCTCCTCCTCGGTCAGCTTGAACACCGGAATACCGGTCCAGTTGCCGAGCACCTCGGCGATCTGCTCGTCGTCGACCTCGGCCACGACATCGAGATCACCCGAGCGCCACTGCTTCTCGCGTTCGGCGCGCTGGGCGACCAGCTGCTTCTCGCGATCCCGCAGCGATGCCGCCTTCTCGAAGTCCTGCGCGTCGATCGCGCTCTCCTTCTCCCGGCGCGCGTCGGCGATCTTCTCGTCGAACTCGCGCAGGTCCGGCGGAGCGGTCATCCGGCGGATGCGCATCCGGGCGCCGGCCTCGTCGATCAGGTCGATCGCCTTGTCGGGCAGGAACCGGTCGTTGATGTAGCGGTCGGCCAGGGTGGCCGCCGCCACCACGGCGGCGTCGGTGATCGACACCCGGTGGTGCGCCTCGTAGCGGTCGCGCAGACCCTTGAGGATCTCGATGGTGTGCGCCACCGTAGGCTCACCCACCTGCACCGGCTGGAAGCGACGCTCCAGCGCGGCGTCCTTCTCGATGTACTTGCGGTACTCGTCGAGCGTGGTGGCACCGATCGTCTGCAGCTCGCCGCGGGCAAGCTTGGGCTTGAGGATCGACGCGGCGTCGATCGCGCCCTCGGCGGCGCCGGCACCGACCAGCGTGTGCAACTCGTCGATGAACAGGATGATGTCGCCGCGGGTGTTGATCTCCTTGAGCACCTTCTTGAGGCGCTCCTCGAAGTCACCGCGGTACCGGCTGCCGGCCACCAGCGACCCGAGGTCGAGGGTGTAGAGCTGCTTGTCCTTCAGCGTCTCGGGAACCTCGCCGTGGACGATGGCCTGGGCCAGGCCCTCCACGACGGCGGTCTTGCCGACGCCGGGCTCGCCGATGAGCACCGGGTTGTTCTTGGTGCGGCGGGACAGCACCTGCATGACCCGCTCGATCTCCTTCTCGCGGCCGATGACCGGGTCGAGCTTGCCCTCCATCGCGGCCGCGGTCAGGTTGCGGCCGAACTGATCGAGAACCAGCGAGGTGGACGGGTTGCCAGACTCGCCACCCCTCCCCCCGGTGCCGGCCTCAGCCGTCTCTTTTCCCTGGTAGCCCGACAGCAGCTGGATGACTTGCTGACGCACCCGGGTCAGTTCCGCGCCCAGCTTGACCAGCACCTGGGCGGCCACGCCCTCACCCTCGCGGATGAGGCCGAGCAGGATGTGCTCGGTGCCGATGTAGTTGTGGCCGAGCTGCAGCGCCTCGCGCAGGCTCAGCTCCAGGACCTTCTTGGCGCGCGGGGTGAACGGGATGTGCCCGGACGGCGCCTGCTGGCCCTGGCCGATGATCTCCTCGACCTGGCTGCGGACACCCTCGAGGGAGATGCCCAACGATTCCAGCGACTTGGCGGCTACGCCCTCGCCCTCGTGAATGAGCCCCAGCAGGATGTGCTCGGTCCCGATGTAGTTGTGGTTGAGCATCCGGGCCTCTTCTTGAGCCAGGACGACGACCCGGCGGGCACGGTCGGTAAATCTCTCGAACATCGCCTGCTACCTGCTCTCCATCACGATTAGGTGCCGCGGTAGACACCACGGACCTGGGGTCCACTCTAGTGGGCGGTGCTCAAGGGTGCTCTCCCTTGTCACCCATATCGGATTCATCCGGTGGACACAGCAGACCAACGCGGCAGGATAGCGATTCGTTTCCGGTAATCAGGGGCACCGCTACGCCACCAGCGAACGTTGTGACGAGTCGGTGACCAAGCCCGCCCCCGAGGGCGGCGGCCTAGGTGGCGGCGTGGAAGGCGTCGATGATGTCCGCCGGGATCCGGCCCCGGGTCGACACCTTGTGACCGTTGCGGCGGGCCCATTCGCGGATCGCGGCGCTCTGCTCGCGGTCGATCGTGCCGCGGCCGCGGCCCGAGCCGTTGCGGCCCCGCCTGCGGCCGCCGACCCGGCGGCTGGCCTCGACCCATCCCTTGAGGTCATTGCGCAGTTTCTGCGCATTCTTGCTCGAAAGGTCAATCTCGTAGTTCACGCCGTCGATGGAAAACTCGACCGTTTCATCAGCGGGGCCCTCACCATCGAAATCGTCGACGAGGGTGACAGTCACTTTCTTGGCCACTGGCTCACTTGGTCCTTCTGCATAATGCGTTGCCCCGTTTGAAAAACTCCGCCACAAATGTGCCATAACGGCGGGTCATTTACAACACAAACGTTACCGGGGCATCTCAGTTGCCGTGCCGGCGAACAATCGGGAACAATACCGTCTCCCGAATTGACAGTCCCGTCAGAACCATTAGTAGGCGGTCGACGCCCATTCCGGTACCCGTGGTGGGCGGCATCGCATACTCCATCGCGGCCAGGAAATCCTCGTCGAGGGCCATCGCTTCGTCATCGCCGGCGGCCGCGGCACGCGCCTGGGCTTCGAAGCGTTCCCGCTGGATAATCGGGTCGACGAGCTCGGAGTAGCCGGTCGCCAGCTCGATCCCGCGGACGTAGAGGTCCCATTTCTCGGTAACGCCGGGCATGCTGCGGTGCTGGCGGGTCAACGGTGTGGTCTCGACGGGGAAATCCTTGACGAATGTCGGCGCCCACAATGCATTACCGACGGTGTGCTCCCACAGTTCTTCGACGAGCTTGCCGTGGCCATAGCCGCGATCACGGGGGATCTCGACACCGAGTCGGTCGGCAATACCGAGTAAGTATTCCAAACCGGTATCGGGAGTGATCTCCTCGCCGAGGGCCTCGGACAGGGATGGATACATTTGTATCGAGGGCCATTCCCCGTCGAGATCATAGATTGTGCCGTCGGGCAATGACACCTGGCGGGTGCCGATCGCCTCGTCGGCGACCTCCTGAATAAGTTCGCGCGTGATGACGGCGGAATCGTCATAGGTGCCCCACGCCTGGTAGGTCTCGAGCATCGCGAATTCCGGCGAATGCGTGGAATCCGCGCCCTCGTTGCGGAACACCCGGTTGAGTTCGAAAACCCGCTCCAAGCCGCCGACGACGCAGCGCTTGAGGAACAGTTCCGGCGCGATCCGCAGATACAGATCGCTGTCCAGGGCGTTGGAGTGCGTGACGAACGGGCGTGCGGCGGCCCCGCCGGCCAGCGTCTGCAGCATCGGGGTCTCGACCTCGAGGAAGCCACGGCGTTCCAGGCCGTTGCGCACCGCCCGCACGACGGCGATGCGCTGGCGCGCGACCGACCGCGCCTGCGGGCGCACGATCAGGTCGACGTAACGCTGCCGGACCCGGGACTCCTCGCTCATCTCCTTGTGCGCGACCGGGAGCGGGCGCAGCGCCTTGGACGCCATCTGCCAGGAGTCGGCCAGCACCGACAGTTCCCCGCGCCGGGAGCTGATCACCTCACCGTGCACGAACACGATGTCGCCGAGGTCGACCTCGGTCTTCCAGGCCTCCAGCGACTCGTCGCCCACCCCGGCCAGGCTGATCATCACCTGCAGTTGCGTACCGTCGCCCTCCTGCAGGGTGGCGAAGCACAGCTTGCCGGAGTTACGGGCGAACACCACCCGGCCGGCGACGCCAACGATGTCACCGGTGGCGGCATCGGCGGCCAGGTCCGGGTAGGCGGCGCGGATCTCGGCGAGCGAATGCGTGCGCGGCACGGCCACCGGGTACGGCTCGTGGCCCTCGGCCAGCAGTCGTTCCCGCTTGCCTTGACGGATCCGGAACTGTTCGGGAACGTCGGTCGCACCGTCGGGTTCCGGAACATCAGCAGAGCTCACGACGTGCCAGCTTAAATGAGGCCGCGTCGGTGGTCGCCGCCGAGATGAGCCCGCCCACTAGCGAGCAGACGGTGCTGCGCGGGAACGGATGACTAGCGGGCCGACTTCAGCTTTCCGCGCTGGTGCTCCCGATTGCGTTCGTAGACCATCCGCAGCCCGTCGAGGGTGAGGTGCTTGTCGTAGTGCTGCACGGTGTGCAGGTCCGGCAGCATCAACGGCGCCGTGTGACCGGTGGCCACCACCGCGACGTCAGTGCCGTCGAAGCCGTCGACGTCCTCGCGGATGCGCGAGACCAGCCCGTCGACCAGGCCGGCGAACCCGAACAGCGCGCCGGACTGCATGCACTCGACGGTGTTCTTGCCGACCACCGAGCGCGGCCGCACCAACTCGACGCGGCGCAGCGCCGCCGAACGGGCCGCCGCGGCATCCGAGGAGACCTGGACACCGGGAGCGATTGCCCCACCCAGGAATTCGCCCTTGGACGAGACCACGTCCACACAGATCGAGGACCCGAAGTCGACGACGATGGCCGCGGTGCTGAACTTCGCGTAGGCCGCGAGGCAGTTCACGATCCGGTCGGCGCCGACCTCTTTGGGGTTGTCGACCAGCAGTGGGATACCGGTGCGCACACCGGGTTCGATCAGGACGTGCGGCACCGACGGCCAGTACTGCTCGAGCATGATCCGCACCTCGTGCAGCACCGACGGCACCGTCGAGAGCCCGGTGGCGCCGGTGAGCCGTTCGGAGTCGTCACCGATGAGACCCTCGATGGTCAGCGCGAGTTCGTCGGCGGTGACCTCGGATTCGGTGCGGATGCGCCAGTGCTGGGTGACCTTCGCGTGATCGCCGGTGCCGGTGATCAGGCCGACGACGGTGTGGGTGTTGCGGACGTCGATGGCGAGCAGCACGGCTACCCCACAGCCCGCGCCGGGCGCAACCCGGCCGCATCGTGGGGAACGTGGGCCGGGTCGTCCCCGAGGTCGACCGGCCGGTTGTCGGCGTCGACGAAAACCACCCGCGGGCGATACTGCCGGGCGCTGGCATCATCCATGGTGGCGTAGGCCATCAGGATGACCAGATCGCCGGGATGCACCAGATGCGCTGCGGCGCCGTTGATCCCGATGACGCCGCTGCCGCTCGGACCGGTGATGGCGTAGGTGGTCAGCCGGGCGCCGTTGTCGATGTCGACGATGGTGACCTGCTCACCCTCGAGCAGATCGGCGGCCTCCATCAGGTCGGCGTCGATGGTGACCGAACCCACGTAGTGCAGTTCGGCCTGTGTCACGGTGGCGCGGTGGATTTTGGACTTGAGCATCGTCCGGAACATCAGTTCCTCCAGTTGATTTCGTTCGGTTCGGTGTCACCGGCGCGCGATGGGCCGGTGGTGCCCGACAGATCGATCGCGATGTTGTCCAGCAGCCGGGTGCCGCCCAGCCGGGCGGCGATCAGCAGCCGCGCCGGGCCGAACGGCGGCGCCGGCTCGAGCGTGGGGCCGCGCAGTTCGAGATAGTCGACGTCGATGGCGGGCACCTCGTCGAGGACGGCGCGGGCGGTGTCGAGCACCGGGGCGGCCCCGCCGGATCCGGCGTACATGCCGGCCAGCAGCGCCGAGGACAGCGCGCCGGCGAGTTCACGTTCCTCGGGGCTCAGGTAGCGGTTGCGCGACGACATCGCCAGCCCGTCCGCCTCGCGCACCGTGGGCACGCCGACGATCTGCACATCGACGTTGAGGTCGGCGACCATCTGCCGGATCAGCACCAGCTGCTGGTAGTCCTTTTCGCCGAAGAACGCGCGATCCGGCCGGACGATCTGCAGCAGTTTGAGCACAACGGTGAGCATGCCGGCGAAATGCCCTGGGCGCGTTGCACCTTCGAGCTCAGACCCGAGCGGGCCGGGGTGTACGGTGGTGCGCTTTCCATCCGGGTACATGGCGGCCGCGGTGGGTGTGAACGCCACTTCGACACCCTCGTCGCGCAACAGTTCGAGGTCGGCGTCCAGGGTGCGCGGGTAGGCGTCGAGGTCCTCGGTGGGGCCGAACTGCAGCGGGTTGACGAAGATGGACACCACCACCACCGCGCCGGGCACCCGCTTGGCGGCCCGGACCAGCGCGAGGTGCCCGTCGTGCAGCGCCCCCATGGTAGGCACCAGCATGACTCGGCGGCCGGTGTGCCGCAGCGCCCGGGTGACGTCGGCCACCGCCCGCGGGGTCGGATAGACATTGAGTTGACCGGCGCTGAACTGCGGCGCCTTGACACTCACCGGTGCGGCCCTGCCTGGCGGGACCATTCGGTCAACACGTCTACGACCTCCTCGGGGGCGTGCGCGCGCTGCGCGGTGCGCAGCGAGTTGGCGCAATAGCTCTGCGCCAGTTCGGAATCGATCTCGTCGAGCGCGTTCAGATGACCGCCGACGGCGGCGGCGTCGCCGCGGGCCACCGGCCCGGTCAGGGCGGCCTGGCCGCGGTGCAGGGTGTTCTCCAGCGCGGCGCGGGCCAGCGGGCCGAGGATGCGTTCGGCCAGGCCGCCCGGGGCGTCGCCGACGGGTTCCTGGCCCAGCAGTTCCTGGCCGGACAACGCCGCCCGCAGCGCGTCGAGCGCGTCGGCGACGACGGTGACGATGTGGTTGCTGCCGTGGGCCAGGGCGGCGTGATAGAGCGTGCGGGCGTCTTCGCGGACCCGGAACGGCTCACCGCCGATCTCCAGCACCAGCGCCTGGGCGATGGCGTAGCCGATCTCGTCGGCGGCGGTGATGCCGAAGCAGGTCTCGGCGAGCCGGTTGATGTCCTCGTCGGCGCCGGTGAACGTCATCGCCGGGTGGATGGCCAGGGGCACGCAGCCCTGTTCGGTCAGCGGGGCCAGCACGGCCACGCCCTTGGCGCCGCAGGTGTGCGCCACGATCGTGCCGCGGCGCACCGCGCCGGTGGCGGCCAGGCCGTTGATCAGCCCGGGCAGTTCGGCGTCCGGCACGGTCAGCAGCAGCAGTTCGGCGCTGTCGGCGACGTCGGGCACCGGCAGCACCGGGGTGTCCGGCAACCGGCGCTGCGCCAGCCGACGGGAGGTTCCGGAGATGGCACTGCACGCCACGACCACGTGGTCGGCGCGCTCCAGCGCCAGGCCGAGGGCGGTGCCGACCCGGCCGGCCGAGATGATGCCGACCTTCAGTCGCGCCGGGCGCAAACCGTTGGGAGTCCCCACGTCGACGACCTCGCTGACGTCAATCGGTGTTTCGTTCCGGTCCTGCTCTGCGGGTACCGGACGGGCCTGACAACTGTAACGCGGCGTGCCGTTGTGCCCGGCCACGGCCCGTTGTGCAGCGCCGATGCCCTCAGTCTTCGCGCCGGCGGCGCCGGCCGCCGCCCGCGCCGGGCCCGGCGTTGGCCTGCAGGCGTGCCATCAGGTCCGCGACCGATTGGCCCGCGGCGTGCTGTCCACCCGCCTCGTCGGCGGCCTCCGGGACTGCGGTGGGCTCGGCCGGTTCGGGTTCCACGGCGCCGCGATGCCTCGCGCCCTGCGCCGGCGGCCGCGCGGTCGACATCGCGGGTGCGGCCGGGCCGGCCGCCTCGGTCGGCTGCCGCACGCTTGGTGCCGGCTCGGGTGGGGGCTGCATGGCCGGCTCGGGGCGCGGCGCCCCGGGTCGGCCCTCCTCGGCGGTCCAGTGCCTGCCGCGCCGCGGCGCGGGCGGCGGCGGGCCGCTCGGCGCAGCGACGAAGCCGTTGGGTTGCTGTGGGGGCGGGGGTGCCCACTGCTGGGCGGCCACGGGTTCCGGCGTTGGTGGCGGTGCCGGTGGCGGCGGTTCGGGCGCCGAGACGGTGACCGGCTCCGGTTCGGGACGCTGCGGCGGCGGCGGGGCGAAGGTCCGCTCGGGCGGAACCGGCGGCCCGCCCGCGGCCTCGGCGCCCTCCTGCGCCCGCCGATGCGAGCCGCGATAGGCATCCGGCTGATACGGCTGAGCGGGCTCGGCCCGGCGGTGCGTCGGCTGGGGTGCGTAGGCGTGCGGCGCCTGTGGCTGTGCCAGCGGCTCCTCCGGGACGTCGATGATCGGGTTCTCGGCGGGGTGGCTGACGTGCTCCTCGTCGTCGACCGGCGTGATCCGGCTGCTCTCCACCCGCCCGGGGACGGGCGGCAATGTGGTGGTGTCGCGGGTCCAGTCACCGGGGCCGACCGCGGCCACCCGGTCCCCCTCGAGGGCGGGGCGCCCGCCGAGGTCGGCGTCGAACAGGATCTCGAGGTTGGCGCGCAGGGCCGCCAGTTCCGCGCGCAGCGCCGCCACCTCATCGGCGGCCTGCTCCCGTAGTTCCGTGGCGAGCTCGCGGCGCAGATGCGACTCCACCGACAGCTCGTACTCCCGGCGCGCGGAGATCTCGCGGTCGAGCTGAAGGTCGTAGACGAGTTTCAGATCGCGGGCCCGGGCCTGATCGGCGTCACTCTGCCTGCGGTAGATCACCGACACGAACGCACCCACGACGGCTGCCCAGAGCGACAGGATGACCGCGAGCTTCAGCAGCTCGACGCGGTTGGTGAACACCAATGCGGAGCTGGCGCCGATGGCCAGGACCAGCAGCACTGTCAACAGCAGCCAACCCGGCCTGCGGCCGCCGCGCCGGTTGCGGGCGCCGCGGGACAGAACGGTCATGGGGGTGACTGTACCTGCGGGATGTCTGTGCACGCGGCGTCAAGCTGCGGCGATTCGCCTGCCGCTCTACTCCGGCGCGGGCTCGCCGTTCTCGGTCGGCTCACCGGGCGACCGGCAGCAGTGCTGAAGCCACAGCGCGGCCACCACCAGCGCGAAGGCGCTGATCGCGGCGACCACCGCGCCGGGGGTGTCCGCGCCGGCCACCCGCAACTCCGAGCGCCGCGGCACCAGATACACCAGCACGCCGAGCCACCAGCCCAGCACCACCGCGCCCACCCACGCCGACGCCTTGGCGATCACCACGCTGCGGGCCACCACCAGCGGATGCAGCCGTCCACCGCCGACCCCGACCTCGCCGTCGCGGATCCGGGCCCGCACCGACACCCCCCAGGCGGCCTCGCCGAGCGCCACCAACAGCAGCGACAACCCGGTCCAGACGGTGATCGGCGGGAAGTTCCGGTAGAGGACGTGCACCAGCAGGTAGGCCAGGGCGGCTACGCCGACCACCGCGGCCGTCAGGTCACGCTTGCGGGTGGGCCCCATCAGGGCTCCCGCTCGGCGGTGCGGGCCAGGACCAGATCGGTCGGGCGCACCGCGCTGCGTTCACCGGCGTCGAGGTCGGCCAGCAGCCGGCGGACCGGGCTGGGTCCGTCGGGCCGGGTCAGTTCGGCGTTGGGGTCGACCGCCAGCCAGGGGACCAGCACGAACGCGCGCAGGTGGGCCAGTGGGTGCGGCAACGTCAGGTCCTCGTCGTCGCAGCGCACCTCGCGGGCGCCGTCCTGGCAGCAGACCAGGTCGACGTCGAGGGTGCGGGGACCCCATCGGACCTCGCGGATCCGCTCGTTGTCCCGCTCGAGTTGCTGGGCCAGCCGCAGCCAGCCGTGCCCGTCGAGGTCGGGATCGTCGGCGATGACGACGGCATTGAGGAAAGGGCCCTGGTCGACCCCGCCCCAGGCGTCGGTCTCGTACACCGGCGACAGCGCCCGCACCGAGTTGCCGAGCCCGTCGACGGCGGCCTGCAGCCGGGCCAGCCGGTCACCGAGATTGGATCCGATGGACAGGACCACCCGCGTCACAGCGCTCCCCCGGCGGGCTGGATCTGGCCCCGGCCGCCGCGCCGGGAGCGGCGCGCGACGACGGCGACGTCGGCGAACGTCAGCGGGATGGGGGCCTGCGGCTTGTGCACGACCACCTCCACGGCATGCACCCGCTCGTCGGCCATCACGTCCTCGGCGATCTCGGCGGCCACCGTCTCGATCAGGTTGCGCGCCGGCCCGCCGACGATCGCGGCGGCCCGCTGGGCCAGCACCCCGTAGTCGTAGGTGTCGGCGAGGTCATCGCTGGCGGCCGCGGCGGCCAGGTCGATCCAGACCGTGATGTCGACGACGAAGTCCTGCCCGTCGCGGCGCTCGTGGTCGAAGACGCCGTGATTGCCGCGGACCGCGAGCCCGCGCAGCTCGATCCGGTCAGCCATCGCCGTCACCGCCGCGGTCCCAGGCCCGCACGACCTTCAGCGCGTCCACGCTGGCCCGCACGTCGTGCACCCGCACCCCCCAGGCGCCGTGCAGCGCCGACAGCGCGGAGACGGCCGCGGTGGCGGTCTCCCGCCCGTCCGGCGGGCGGATCGCGCCGTCGGTGTCGGCGAGCAGGGCGCCCAGGAAGCGCTTGCGGGAGGCGCCGACCAGAACGGGCACCCCGGTGGCGACCAACTCGGGCAGCGCGTGCAGCAGTGCCCAGTTGTGCTCGGCGGTCTTGGCGAAACCGAGCCCCGGGTCGATGATCAGGTTCGCATGCTCGACTCCGGCCGCGACCGCGGCGTCGACTCCGGCCAGCAGTTCGTCCCGGACCTCGGCCACCACGTCACGATAGACCGGCACCCGGTGCGGTTGGTCGGCCTGCACGGAGCGCCAGTGCATCAGCACCCAGGGCACACCGGCGTCGGCGACCAGGGGTGCCATCGCGGCGTCGGCGCGGCCACCGGAGACGTCGTTGACGATGCGGGCCCCGTTCTCCAGGGCCGCGCGGGCCACCGTCGCGTGCATGGTGTCGATGCTGACCGTGATCCCTTGGGCGGCAAGCTCTTTGACCACCGGCACGATCCGGGCGGCCTCGACGGCGGCGTCCAGGCGAACCGCGCCGGGCCGGGTGGACTCGCCGCCGACGTCGATGATGTCGGCGCCCTCGGCGGCCAGCGCCAAACCGTGCTCGACGGCACGGGCGGGGTCGAGATAACGGCCGCCGTCGGAGAACGAGTCATCGGTGACGTTGACGACGCCCATCACCCGCACGGGGCCGGCGGGTAGGAGCGCAACGACCCGGGGAGGGGACTCGGTCATTTGCGCAGGATGAGTTCCAGCGCCTCGGCTCGCGATGCCTTGTCGGTCTTGAACTGTCCCCGCACCGCCGACGTGGTGGTGGTCGCGCCGGGTTTGCGCACCCCGCGCATCGCCATGCACAGGTGCTCGGCCTCCATGACCACGATCACCCCGCGCGGCTTGAGCTTGCGCATCACCGCGTCGGCGACCTGGGAGGTGAGCCGTTCCTGCACCTGCGGGCGCTTGGCGTACAGGTCGACCACGCGGGCCAGCTTGGAAAGCCCGGTCACCCGGCCGTCGTCGCCGGGGATGTAGCCGACGTGGGCCACCCCGTGGAAGGACACCAGGTGGTGCTCACAGGTGGAGTACATCGGGATGTTCTTCACCAGCACCAACTCGTCGTGCTGTTCGTCGAAGGTGGTCTCCAGCACCGAATCGGGGTCGGTGTAGAGCCCGGCGAACATCTCCCGGAACGCGCGGGCCACCCGCGCCGGGGTGTCCTGCAGGCCGTGGCGGGTGGGATCCTCGCCGACCGCCAACAGCAGTTCGCGCACCGCGGCCTCGGCGCGGGCCTGGTCGAACTGCGGTGTGTCCAGCGTGATCGATTCGGGCGGCGCCATCGAAGCTCCGTTCGTCATCAGCCGTTGTCCGGCCGATTATGCCGACCGCCACCCTCACCAGGCTGGCTTTGCGGAGCAGGCGCCTGACCCGGCATCGGAGCGGGCTGATACGGCTGCTGGGGCTGGCCCCAGCCCGGCTGCGGCGGAGGCCAGTACCCCTGCTGGTGCGGCGGCGGCGGCCAGCCGGGCGCATGCCAGCCCGCCGGCGCACCGTAGTCGGGCTGACCGGGTACCGGCTGCGGCACCGGATGCGGGCCGGTCGCGCCATTGCCGTTGGCGCCGTTGGCGGCCTGGCCCTGCTGCTCGCGGGCCTTCGCGGTGGCCTCGGCGATCGCGGTCTTGAAGGCCGGCTCCGGCATCGGCTTGGGCCACGGCTCGCCACGCTCGATGGCCAGCTCACCCGGGGTCTTGATGGGCGGCTTGTCGGACGGGATGCGGCCACCGAAATCGTCGAACACCGTCAGCCGGGGACGCTTCTTCACCTCGGCGAAGATGGCCTCCAGTTCCTTGCGGTGCAGCGTCTCCTTCTCCAGCAGCTCACCGGCGAGCACGTCGAGCACATCGCGGTACTCGGTGAGGATCGCCCACGCCTCGGTATGGGCGGCCTCGATGAGCTTGCGCACCTCGTCGTCGATGTCCCGGGCCACCTCGTGGCTGTAGTCCGACTGGGTGCCCATGGTCCGGCCCAGGAACGGATCACCGTGTTCGGTGCCGTACTTGACCGCGCCCAGCTTGGCGCTCATGCCGTACTCGGTGACCATCGAGCGGGCGATCTTGGTGGCCTGGTCGATGTCGGACACCGCGCCGGTGGTCGGCTCCCGGAACACCAGTTCCTCGGCGGCGCGGCCGCCCATCGCGAAGACCAGCCGGGCGATCATCTCCGACCGGGTCATCAGGCCCTTGTCGTCCTCGGGAACCGAGACGGCGTGGCCGCCGGTGCGGCCGCGGGCCAGGATGGTCACCTTGTAGATGGGCTCGATGTCGGGCATCGCCCACGCCGCCAGGGTGTGCCCACCCTCGTGGTAGGCGGTGATCTTCTTCTCCAGCTCGCTGATCACCCGGCCCTTGCGCCGCGGCCCGCCGATCACCCGGTCGACGGCCTCCTCGAGCGCGGCGCCGGTGATGACGGTGCCGTTCTCCCGGGCGGTGAGCAGCGCGGCCTCGTTGATGACGTTGGCCAGGTCCGCGCCGGACATCCCGACGGTGCGCTTGGCCAGGCCGTCGAGGTCGGCGTCGGGGGCCATCGGCTTGCCGGCCGAATGCACCCGCAGCACGGCCTTGCGGCCGGCCAGGTCGGGGTTGGACACCGGGATCTGCCGGTCGAATCGGCCGGGACGCAGCAGGGCGGGGTCGAGGATGTCCGGACGGTTGGTGGCGGCGATCAGGATGACGCCGGTGCGGTCACCGAAACCGTCCATCTCGACCAGCAGCTGGTTGAGGGTCTGCTCACGCTCGTCGTGGCCACCGCCCAGGCCGGCGCCGCGCTGGCGGCCGACGGCGTCGATCTCGTCGACGAAGATGATGCACGGCGCGTTCTGCTTGGCCTGCTCGAACAGGTCGCGCACCCGGGAGGCGCCGACGCCGACGAACATCTCGACGAAGTCCGAGCCGGAGATCGTGAAGAACGGCACCCCGGCCTCGCCGGCGACGGCGCGTGCCAGCAGGGTCTTGCCGGTGCCGGGCGGGCCGTAGAGCAGCACCCCCTTGGGGATCTTGGCGCCGAGCGCCTGATACCGCGACGGGTTCTGCAGGAAGTCCTTGATCTCGTAGAGCTCCTCGACCGCCTCGTCGACCCCGGCGACGTCGGCGAACGTGGTCTTGGGCATGTCCTTGCCCAGCTGCTTGGCCCGCGACTTACCGAAGCCGAAGCCCATCCGGCCGCCGGTCTGCATGCGGGAGAACACCACGAACAGGCCGACGAGCAACAGCAGCGGCAGCAGGTAGACCAGCAGCGAGCCGAGCACGCTGCCCTGGTTGACCACGGTGTTGGTCTTGACGTTCTTGGCGGTCAGGGCGTCGAAGACGTTCACCGCGTAGCCGGTCGGGTACTTGGTGATGACCTTGGTGGAGTTCTCGGTGGCGTCGTTGCCGTTCTTCAGTTCCAGGCGCAGCTGCTGTTCGCGGTCGTCGATCTGGGCGCTGTTGACGTTGCCGGAGTTGATCTGCGACATCGCCACCGAGGTGTCGACGGGCTTGAATCCGCGGGTGTCGTCGCTGAAATAAAAGAACGACCAGCCGAGCAGCAGCACAACGGCGATCACCGTGAGCGTGCGGATCACGTTTTTCCGGTTCATTGAATTCGATGTCCTCGGCTTCATCTCTTGCGGCCGGCCACGGCCGGCGTTCCCCCGGTATCCGCAGCTGGAATAGTTCAGGCTACCGCTACCCCAACGTCGAGCAGAGTCCTGCTGGTTTCCGTCAGCGATTGGTTCGAGTTCAGCCCGGGGCGAACCGCGGCCGATGCCGGCCTTCCGGCGGCCGGGCCGCTGTGCTTGGCTGAGGCCCGTGGCCACCACGACCCAACGGTCAGTCGACGTCGACGGCGTCGCCCTGCGGGTCACCGAGGCCGGCGAGCGGGGCGCACCGCTGGTCATCCTGGTCCACGGCTTCCCCGACCTGGCGTACTGCTGGCGCGACCAGATCCCGGCGCTGGCGGACGCCGGCTACCACGTTCTGGCGCATGACCAGCGCGGTTACGGCGCCTCCTCACAGCCGGACGCCGTCGAGGCGTACGACATCACCGCCCTGACCGGCGACGTGGTGGCGCTGATCGACGACGTCGGCGCCGAGCGCGCGGCGGTGGTCGGCCACGATGTGGGGGCGGTGGTGGCCTGGAGCCTGCCGTTGCTGCACCCCGACCGGGTGGTGGCGGCGGCAGGGCTGAGCGTGCCGCCGATCCCCCGGCCGCTGGTCCCGCCCACGCAGGCCTTCCGCAACATCTTCGGGGACAACTTCTTCTACATGCTCTACTTCCAGCAGCCCGGGGTGGCCGACGCCGAACTGGCCCGCGACCCGCACCGCACGATGCGGCTGATCCTGGGCGGCATGCGCCCGCCCGCCGACGAGGCCGACGCGCTGCGGATGCTGGCGCCGGGACCGGCGGGTTTCCTGGACCGGATGACCGAACCGGAGCGGCTACCGGAGTGGCTGACCCCCGATGTGCTCGACCACTACGTCGAGGAGTACCGCCGCACCGGCTTCACCGGCCCGCTGAACTGGTACCGCAACCTGGACCGCAACTGGCACATCCTGGCCCACCCGCCGGCGGCGAAGATCACCGTGCCCGGCTTGTTCATCGGCGGGGCCGCCGACCCGGTGCTCAGCTTCACCCGGGTGGACCGCGCCCGGGAGGTGACCGTCGGTCCGTACCACGAGGTGTTGCTCGACGGCGCCGGCCACTGGATCCAGCAGGAACGACCCGAGGCGATCAACTCGGAATTGCTGACCTTCCTATCGACCGTGGAGTGGACATGACACCGCAGCGCCCCCTGAACTTCGGTGTCTTCCTGACGCCATTCCATCCCGTCGGCCAGTCCCCCACCGTCGCGCTGGAGTACGACCTCGACCGCACCGTCGCGCTGGACCGGCTCGGCTTCGACGAGGTCTGGTTCGGTGAGCACCACTCCGGTGGCTATGAACTGATCGCCTGCCCGGAGCTGTTCATCGCCACCGCCGCCGAGCGCACCAAGCACATCCGGCTGGGCACCGGGGTGGTCTCGCTGCCCTACCACCATCCGCTGATGCTGGCCGACCGCTGGGTGCTGCTGGACCACCTGACCCGGGGCCGGGTGATGTTCGGGACCGGACCGGGCGCGCTGCCGTCGGACGCCTACATGATGGGCATCGACCCGGTGGAGCAGCGGCAGATGATGCACGAGTCACTCGAGGCCATCCTCGCACTGTTCCGCGCCGGCCCCGACGAGCGCATCGACCGCCACACCCACTGGTTCACCCTGCGCGACGCCGCCCTGCACCTCCGGCCCTACACCTGGCCCTACCCCGAGATATCAACGGCGGCAATGGTTTCCCCGTCCGGTCCGCGCCTGGCCGGGACGCTGGGCACCTCGCTGCTGTCGCTGTCGATGTCGGTGCCCGGCGGCTACGCCGCGGTGGAGACCGCCTGGCAGATCGTGACCGAGCAGGCCGCCAGGGCCGGCCGGCCCGAGCCGGACCGGGCCAACTGGCGGGTGCTGGGCATCATGCACCTGGCCGACACCCGCGAGCAGGCCATCGACGACTGCACGTACGGGCTGCAGGACTTCGCCGACTACTTCGGCGCGGCCGGGTTCGTGCCGCTGTCGAACTCGGTCGACGAGGCGGCCCGCTCCCCGCGCCAGTTCGTCGCCGACTACGCCGCGCAGGGCGGGTGCTGCATCGGAACACCCGACGACGCGATCGCCTACATCACCGATCTGCTGGACCGCTCCGGCGGGTTCGGCACGTTCCTGATGCTCGGCCACGACTGGGCCGACCCGCAGGCGACCTACCACTCCTACGAACTGTTCGCCCGAAAGGTGATGCCGCACTTCAAGGGTCAGCTGCGGGCCGCCGAGGCCTCGCACGAGTGGGCCAAGAACCTGCGCGGGGATCTGCTGGGCCGCGCGGGTGAGGCCGTGATGAAGGCGATCGGCGAGCACGCCGCCGAACAGTCCTAGACCGGTGCGGTTCAAGGCCTACCTCTTCGATGTGCAGGGCACACTGATGGACTTCTTCGGCCCGGTGAGCACCGCGGTAGGTCGCTACCTCGACAACATCGGCGCCGACCGCGTGGACGCCGCCGAGTTCACCCGCGGCTGGCGGCGCAATTACTTTCACCGGATCGCGGACAATCCGCCGCAACCCGGCAGCTGGCGGCGGGTCCAGGAGCACTACGAGGCGGGATTCGTCGACACCTGCGCGCAGCACGGTCTGCCCGAACCGGACCGGGCCGTCGCCGAGGCCGTCGCGAGTAGTTGGCAGCGCCTGCAACCGTGGCCGGACGTTCGAGCCGGAATCGCCCGGCTGCGGGAACGGGCTGTCGTGGCCGCCCTGTCGAATACCGATATGAGCACGGCGATTTCGTTGTTCAAGGGCCACGCGATCGACATGGACGCCATCTTCACCGCGGAGATCTTCGAGGCGTTCAAACCGGATCCGACCGTGTACCGGCGGGCGCTTCGATACCTCGGTGTGCAGCCCCACGAGGCCGCGATGGTTGCCAGCCATCCCTATGACCTCGAGTCGGCCGGAGCAGTGGGAATGGGAACCGTGTTCGTCAGACGTCCCCTCGAATACGGAGATCCGGTGCTGGCTCACGAGATGCCCGGGGACAGCGTCGGCCAGCGGGTCCGGTCGATCGGCGAGATCGCGTGACGCTCGATGAGGAGTGACCGCGCTACCGTGGCAGGCATGTCGATTTCCCTCCGGTTCATCGGTGTCCTGGCGACCGCCGGAATCACCGTCGCCGCGCTCGCCGGATGCGACTCCAATGCCGGCCCGGTCGGGCAGAACCCGCGGCAGGTCACCGTCGTCGGCTCCGGCGAGGTGCAGGGCGTGCCGGACACGTTGACCGCCGACGTCGCCATCGAGTTCGTCGCCCCCGACGTCACCACGGCGATGAACCAGACCAACGACCGTCAGCAGGCCGTGATCAACGCCCTCACCGGTGGCGGGATCGATGCCAAGGACATCAGCACCACACAGGTCAGCCTGCAGCCGCAGTACGCCGACAACTCGGTGATCGCCGGGTATCGGGCGAGCAACTCGATCCAGGTCAAGATCCGCAAGCTGGACAAGGCCTCCCAGGCGCTGGCGGCGATCGTCGGGGCCGGCGGGGACGCCACCCGGATCAACTCGGTGAGCTACTCGATCGAGGACGACTCCAAGCTGGTCCGCGACGCCCGGGCGCGGGCCTTCGACGACGCCAAGGACCGCGCCGGGCAGTACGCCCAGCTGTCCGGTCTTTCGTTGGGCAAGGTGATCTCGATCTCGGAAGCACCCAGCGGCGCCGGGCCGCCCCCGCCGCCGGTGCCGATGCCGCGCGGCGGCGCGATGGCCACCGCGGTGCCGCTGCAGCCCGGCGAGCAGACCGTCGGCTTCACGGTGACCGCGGTGTGGGAGCTCACCTAGGAGAAGGTGGTTGTGCCCGGCTAGTGCTGGTAGACCTTCGGGTCCAGCGTGCCGATGAACGGTAGGTCGCGGTAGCGCTCCGCGTAGTCGAGGCCGTAGCCGACGACGAACTCATTCGGGATGTCGAAGCCGACGTAGGCGATCTCCACATCGGCGCGCACCGCCTCGGGCTTGCGCAGCAGCGTGCAGACCCGCAGCGAGCGGGGGTGGCGGGTGGCCAGGTTGCGCAGCAGCCACGACAGGGTCAGCCCGGAGTCCACGATGTCCTCGACGATCAGCACGTCGCGGTCGTGGATGTCGCGGTCGAGGTCCTTCAAAATGCGCACCACCCCCGACGACGAGGTGGCCGAGCCGTAGGAGCTGACGGCCATGAACTCCAGCTGGGTCGGCACCGGCAGCGCCCGGGCCAGGTCGGTCACGAACATCACCGCGCCCTTGAGGACGGTGACCAGCAACAGGTCCTGGCCGGCCAGGTTGTCGACGTAGTCGCGGGCGACCAGTTCGGCCAGTTCGGCCGTGCGCTCCCGGATCTGATCTTGGGACAGCAGGACCGACTTGATGTCCCCGGGATACAGGTCGTGCTCCGACACGCCCACAGCGTGCCATGCGCGGGCCCCGGCGACCAATTACACGGCTTCGGAGTAGAGCACCAGCGTGCCGTCGCGGCGCGCGGCGAACAGCCGGCGGTGCCGCTGATCGGAGCCGACGGCCGCGCCGCCCTGGCCCCGCCACGCGGTGACCAGCGCGTCGACTGCCCGGATCTGCTTGTCGCTGAGCCCGCTCGCGCCCCCGGTGAGCAGCCAGCCGCGGATGACCCGGCGGCGCACCGCGGCGGGCAGCGGCTCCAGCGCCGCGACGCTGAGCGCCTCCCCCACCCGCGCCGCGGCCAGCGAGTGCTCCGAGATCGCGTCGAGCGCCTCGGTGTCCTCCCGCAGCGCGGTGGCGGTGCGCGCCAGCGCCTCGGCCACCCCGCCGCCCAATACGTCCTCGAGCAGCGGCAGCACCTCGCGGCGCAGCCGCACCCGGGTGAAGCGGCGGTCGTGGTTGTGCGGATCGTCCCAGGCCGCGATCCCGAGTTCGGCGCACGCCGCGTGCGTCTGGCTGCGGCGTAGCCCCAGCAGCGGGCGGTACCAGGGCGGGTCGGCGACGCGCATGCCGGCGATGGAGCGGGCCCCGGACCCGCGGCCCAGGCCCAGCAGCACCGTCTCAGCCTGATCGTCGAGGGTGTGGGCCAGCAGCACGGGCATTCCCGCACGCGCGGCGTCCAGCGCGACGTAGCGGGCGGTGCGGGCGGCGGCCTCCGGGCCGCCGGCAGCCCCGACCGTCACCCGCAGCACCCGGGCCTCGGCGCAGCCCAACTCGAGCGCCTGGCGTCGGGCCGCCTCCGCGACGGTGTCCGAACCGGGTTGCAGCCCGTGGTCGACGATCAGCGCCGTCGTCGGCCGGACCGGGGCGGCCGTGGCGACCAGGGCCAGCGAGTCCGGCCCGCCGGACAGCGCGACGCACCATGACGACGTGTCGGCAAGCCGGCGGACCGCGAAATCGGCCACGGCGGCGCGCAACTCGCTCAGAGCACCCGGTCGATCCACCGCGGGGGGTCTTCGATCTCGTCGGGCAGGGGCAGGGTGTCGGGACCCGTCCACACCGCGTTGAACCGGTTCATCCCGACCCGGCCCACCACGGCGTCGACGAACGCCTTGCCGCGGGTGTACTGGCTGAGCTTGGCGTCCACCCCGAGCAGCGCGCGCAGCAGGCGCTGCAGCGGCGGCTGTTTGCGGCCGCGCCGTTGGTCGAACCGGTGCCGGATGCTCTCCACCGACGGCACCACCGCCGGGCCCACCGCGTCCATCACGTGGTCGGCGTGACCCTCCAGCAGCGTGCCCAGCACCAGCAACCGGTCCAGCGCCCGGCGCTGCGGCTCGGACTGCACCGCCCGCATGAAGCCGAGGATGCCGGAGTCGTTGGGGCCCTGCTCGCCCTTGCGCCGGTCCTTGACGAACGTCGCGAGCCGGGCGACCACCTCACCGACATCGTCAGCGGCCTCGGAGGTCAACACCGCCAACGTGCTCGACATGTGTTGCGCCAGCCACGGATTGGCGGTGAACTGCACCCGATGGGTGACCTCGTGCAGGCACACCCAAAGCCGGAAGTCCGACGGCGAGACCCGCAGCTGGCGTTCGACGGCGATCACGTTCGGATACACCAGCAGCAGCTCGCCGCCCCGCCCCTCGACGGCGAACGGGTCGTACTGGCCGAGGATGCCCGAGGAGATGAACGCCAGCACCGCACCCGTCTGCGCGCCGGCCACCCGGCCGGTGACGACGTTGCTCGGCTTGTCGGTGCCGCCGGTCATCACCCGCATCGAATCCGAGGCCGCCCGGATCCAGCCCTGGCGGTCGACGATCCGTGCCTCCGGCACCGCGGCGTCGGTGGCCAGGCCGGTGACATCGCGCACCGGTGCCTCGGCCGCGCGGGCGGCGATGGCCAGCTCGTCGATCACCTGACGGCGGGTGTAGTCCGTCGCCGCGGGGCCCGGCCGGGCCAGCCGCGCGCCGACGGTGCCGGCGAACGCCCAGTCGACGGCCCGGCCGACGGTCGACGCCGAGGGACTACTCATCCGCCGCAGCCGCAGGTGCGCAGCACACCGGCCAGCGCGTCGATGGCGAGGCGACCGGTGGGACCGGCGTCATTGGAGATGAAGGCGAAGGTCAGCACCCGGCCGCTGGCGTCGGTCACGACGCCGGCCAGCGAGTTGATCGCGGTCAGGGAGCCGGTCTTGGCGCGCAGCCAGCCGGCCGACGACGTCCGGGCGTCCCCGGCCAGGAAGCGGTCCGACAGCGTGCCGCTGCCGCCGGCGATCGGCAACAGGTCCAGCAGGGGCCGCATCGCCGGCAGGTTCGGTCCGGCGGCCGCGCCCACCACCTCGTCGAGGTTCTTGGCGGTCAGCCGGTCCAGGACCGACAGGCCGCTGGAATCGACCAGGCTCGCGCCCGTCATGTCCACCCCGGACGAGGCCAGCTTGCCGGTGACGGCGTCGACGGCACCGGCGAAGCTCTGCGGCCGTCCGGTGGCCTTGGCCACCTCACGCCCGATGGTCTCGGCCATCACGTTGTCGGAGGCGAGCATCATCTGCCGCAGCCGCTCGATGAGCGGCGCGGACTGCACCGAAGCCAACTGCTGCCCGGTCGGCGGACTCGAGGCGAAGCTGACCGTCGCGGGATCGACCCGCAGTGCCGCCGCCAGCGCCCGCCCGGCGTCCAGGGCCGGTGTGGTGGACCGGCGGGACTCGTCGGTGGTCGGCTGGGTGCGGCCGGCGTCGACCATCACCGCCTGGATCGGGGCGATGTCCCCGCCGAAGATGTCGGCGGGATCCCAGCCGGGCGCGAAGTCCGGGCCGGAGAACAGCGAGTTGTCCACCTGTACACGGGTCACGGTGATGCCGCTCTGGCGCACCTGGTCGGCCAGGTCGCTGATCCGCGCCGCCCCCCGATACCAGGTCTCCTGGCCGGGCGGGGCCGCCGAGAGCACCGGGTCGCCGCCGCCGACGAGCACCACCACCCCGGGCTGACTGTTCTGGTCGGCCGCGACGACCGTCGTGGTGAGGCGGGCGTCGCGGTCCAGGGTGAGCAGGGCGGCCCCCGCGGTGAGCGTCTTGTTGGTCGACGCCGGCAGCATCGGCAGGGTCGAGCGCTGCTCCCACAGCTGGGTGCCGGTCTTGGCGTCGGTGATGCGGCCGGTGAGGTTGCCGAGGTTGGGGTCGGCGACCGGCGCCGCCAGCGCCGCCGTCATCCCGGCTGCCGTCGGCACCGGGGCCGAGTCGGACACCGGCACCACGGCCGGGCTGGCGCTGGCCCGCGGCCGCCCCGCGGCGCCTTGCGCGCTGCTGGTGTCGCCCCCCGACGTCATCACGGCGGCCACCGCGACGACGACCGCGACCAGCACGATCACCGCCACGGCGAGCACCACGTGCGTGGAGCGCCGCCACCATGGGGGACTCATCACTCTCCTGACTGCTTTGGTCCTATTGTGCCCAACGAGTTCAAGCGCAGGGTATCGCTCCGTTAGGGTTATGCCCGGTCGCCACCGGGCTCTCCGGACCGGGACCGCAGAGGGAAGGAAGCCGTACGGTGCAGTTCGACGTCACCATCGAGATTCCGCGGGGTCAGCGCAACAAGTACGAGGTCGACCACGAGACCGGTCGACTCCGGTTGGACCGCTACCTGTTCACGCCGATGGCGTATCCGGCGGACTACGGCTTCATCGAGGACACCCTCGGCAACGACGGCGATCCGCTCGACGCGATGGTGCTGCTGCCGCAGCCGGTGTTTCCGGGCGTGCTGGTCGAGGCCCGGCCGGTCGCGATGTTTCAGATGGTCGACGAGGCCGGCGGCGACGACAAGGTGCTGTGCGTGCCGGCCGGCGACCCGCGCTGGGACCACATCCAGGATCTGCACGACGTGCCGCAGATGGAACTCGACGGCATCAAGCACTTCTTCATGCACTACAAGGACCTGGAGCCGAACAAGTTCGTCAAGGCGGCCGAGTGGGTGGGCCGGGCCGAGGCGGAGGCCGAGATCCAGCGCTCCCTCGAGCGCTTCACCGCAGGTGGGCACTGATCGGGTGACGCGGCTCACGCGCCGCGGGCGAGAGTTTGCCTGGCCGTAACATTCGGTAACGCGGCTGTGCTTTCCGGGTCCGACCATTGCGGTGTGTTGCTGCATCAGGGCATCGGGCTCGAGGCCTTCAACGAACTGCCGACCAAGAAGGCCGTGCACGCGTTGTACGAATGCTGCAACAGCGTCGTGCTGGCCCGTGACCTGGCTCGCGAACGGCCCTACCCGGACCGGAACGCGTTGTTCCGCAAGGCCGATGCGTTGCTGTTCTCGCTGTCCGAGCAGTCCGTCGACGACATCCTGCAGGCCTACCCCCATGTCGGCAGCCGGCCGAACAGCACGCGGTCGCAGGCCGAGCACTGCTCGGTGTGGGACGAGCGCCCCGAGGTGATGACGACCCTGAACCGCGCCGCACGCGACTACGCCGACGCGTTCGGATTCGACTTCGTCATGCACGTCGGGGCATTGGGCCCCGACGGCCGGGTCGATTCCGTCATCGCGGCGATCGGCGAACGCATGCACCACGACCTGGAGACCGAACGCAAGGTCGTGCGCAACGAACTGGCCAAGATCAACCGGAGCCGGCTGGAGCGGATGCTCGGTCCGGAGGGCGGCTACGACAACTGGGGCTGACGTCCAGACCCTAGAGTTGGCAGGCGTGGCCCTGCCGATGGATCCCGAACTCCTCACCCTGCTGCAACCGCTGATGGCGGCCGCCGCCGAATTGCCCGCGCCGGCGGTCGGTGACGTCGCCACCCGCCGCGAGCGGGCCGTTCCGTTCTTCGCCCTGCTCGCCGCGGGCCGGGAACCGGCCGACGGTGTCGAGGTCACCAGTCATGTCGTGACGACGGCGGACGGGGCCGAACTGCCGCTGAACTGGTATGCCCCGACCGGCTCGACGCCGACCGGCGCCGGCGCGCTGTACCTGCACGGTGGCGGCATGATCTACAGCCTGGCCGAGACCGCGGCGATGTACGACTCGGCGGTGCGCGGCTATGTGGCGGCCTCCGGGGTGCCGATGCTGACCGTGGATTACCGTGTGGCGCCCGAACATTCGCATCCGACGCCGGTGGAGGACTGCTACGCCGCCCTGTGCTGGCTCGCCGGGCACGCCGCCTCGCTGGGCGTGGATCCGGCCCGGCTGGCGGTGGCCGGCGACAGCGCCGGCGGTGGGCTGGCGGCCGGGGTGGCGCTGCTGGCCCGCGACCGCGGCGGTCCGGCGCTGGCGCTGCAACTGCTGATCTACCCGATGCTCGACGACCGCACCCGCACTCCGAGCCCGGAGTTGGCGCCGGAGTTCCTGACGTGGAACTACGAGGACAACCTCACCGGCTGGACCGCGCTGCTCGGGGCGGCGGCGGGAGGCGACGACGTGCCGGTCTACGCCGCGCCGGCCCGTGCCGCGGACCTGGCCGGGCTGCCGCCGGCGTATCTCGACGTCGGCGATCTGGACATCTTCCGCGACGAGGACATCGACTACGCCCGGCGGCTTTCCGCGGCCGGGGTCGCCACCGAACTGCACGTGCACCCGGGTTGCCCGCACGCCTTCGAGGGTCTGGCCCCCGGCGCCGACGTCTCCCGGCGGGTCATCGCCGACCGGGTGCGCCGGTTGCGGTCGCTCTAGCCGTCACGAAGTCGACGATCAGGCCGGCCAGCACATCGGGCTGGTCGAGCATCGAGAAGGTCCGCGCGTTCGCGATGACCTCCAGGCGCGCGTCGGGCAGCACCCGGGCCAGCCGCCGGCCGTCCTCCTGCTCGAAGAACACGTCGTCGGCCGACCAGGCGATCAGTGCCGGCTTGGTGAACTGCGGCAGCCTGGCCGCCGCGTCGAGGGTGTTCTGCCGGTTCAGCGAGGCGGTGAACCGGCGCAG
>WBZP01001407.1_pt1 | contig 29802 bp, 31 predicted proteins | sample 5204301 | NCBI WGS metagenome assembly WBZP01 (sample SAMN12412401, study PRJNA552823) | activated sludge metagenome | isolation source: activated sludge from nitrification reactor of wastewater treatment plant... | place: USA: Pennsylvania | collected 2017 | reverse complement strand
AGCAGGATGCCCGCGCCGTCGCCGGTGTTCGGTTCGGCGCCCTGGGCGCCGCGGTGCTCGAGGTTGAGCAGGGCCGTGATGGCCTTGTCGACGATGTCGCGGCTGCGTCGGCCGTGCATGTCGACGACCATGGCCACGCCGCACGAGTCGTGCTCGTATGCGGGGTTGTACATCCCGTTGGGCGCTGTTCCCACCGGCAATCCCACCTGACCTTCCAAAAGCTTCGGCGCGAAGCCTGATCGCCGCTCGGGGCGGCGGGCTGGCCACCCCGTTCCGGTCTGTCCGTGCGTCGTGCCCTGAGGCCTCCGTGCAGCGATGAACGGCGGCCCTTTTTCGTATGCGGATCCTGGGTCACGACAAGTGCTCAAACGATATGTCAAACACCGCCTGACATGCCAACTTAGGTAGCCCTAAACGATAGCTGGAACGCGGGCGGACACCCGCCGCGGGAATCCGGCGGTGTGGCGCGAATTCGACTGGCGTGGAGGGCTTTTCGCCCCCGGCGGGCGGGTCGCCGCAAGGCCGGCCTCGAATCCGTCGCTCACAGCAACCGCTTAGGCAGTTTGCTGGAGCCCGAATCGCGCATCTGCCGCGTCGGCGCCTTGCTGCGCTTGGGCCGACGGGCGTCCGGGCGCGGGGTTTGCGCGAACGTGAGACCGATTCTTAGAGACCCGGTGGCCTCGCGCACCTGCATGCACCGGAGCATGCGATCTCCTCAGAACGGTAATTTTCACACCATGAAAACCACCATAGACGCGGCGGGGCGTCTGGTGATCCCGAAGCGGATTCGCGATCGCCTCGGCCTGCGCGGAAACGAGCAGGTGGAGATCACTGAGCGGGACGGACGGATCGAGATCGAACCGGCGCCGACCGAGGTCGAACTCGTTCGAGAAGGTTCGGTCCTCGTCGCGCGGCCGGACCGCCCATTGCCGCCGTTGACCGATGACATCGTTCGCGAGACGCTGGACCGCGTGCGGCGGTGATCGCCCCCGACACGAGTGTTCTCGTCGCCGGATTCGCAACCTGGCACGACGGCCACGAATCCGCCGCGCGTGCCTTTGGCCGCGGCGTCCGTCTGGTCGCACACTCGGCGCTGGAGACCTATTCCGTCCTGACGCGCCTGCCGCCGCCGCATCGCGTGGCGCCTGCGGTGGCTCACGCGTACCTGGCCGACATTGCATCCGCCGACTACCTGACGTTGGAACCGCGACCCCATCGCGAGTTGATCGGCTACCTCGCTGCGCACAATGTCACCGGCGGCGCAACCTACGACGCGCTGGTCGGATCGACGGCGAAAGCGGCCGGCGCAAGGCTGTTGACCCGGGATCGGCGAGCGGTCCGGACCTACGAGCTACTGCAAGTGGAATACGAACTGCTGACCTGACAACCTGGCTCTTCCGGTTTCAGAGTGCGTTGATCCGGTCTTGGAGTTGGCCGGAGTGGATTAGCGATCGCAGGATGTAGTGGTTGAGGTTGCGGAAGCCCAGGGCAATGCCGCGTAGGTGTTCGAGACGGCCGTTGATGGCCTCGACGGGGCCGTTGGAGACCCCGACGTCGAAGTAGGCCAGGATCTCGTGTCGGCGTTTCCACAAGCTTCGGCCGAGTTGGGCCAACTCGTCGAGACCTTTGGGTAGGCCCGCGCGGATTCGTTTGAGGCACTTGAACATTGCCAGCTTGCCGGCCCTGCGGTCGGGGTTGGCGTAGGCGGCGATCAGGTCCTGGTAGTAGCAGGCGGTGACCTCGATCGCCGCGTGCGCGTCATGAGCGGCCAGGGCGGTGGCCAGCTTGGCCTTCTGCTTGTCGGTGAGCAACTCGGTGCGGGTCAATACGATGCGGCGGATCCCGAACAGCGGATCGCCGGTGCGGCCCCGATGCCCGCAAGTGTCCTGCTGGATGCGTTGGCGGCATACGGTCAGCTTCTCGGCGGCCAGATGCACCACGTGGAACGGGTCCATCACCGCCCGTGCGGCCGGCAGGGCTTCGGCGGCCGCGGTGCGGTAGCCGGTGAATCCGTCCATGGCCACCACCGTGATGCGGCTGCGAAAGTTGGGGTCTTTGGCCTGCAGCCAGTCTTTGAATGCTGCTGCGGAGCGGCCGGCCACCATGTCGAGCAGCCGGGCCGGGCCGGTGCCGTCGATGACCGGGGTCAGATCCACGATGACGGTCACGAAGTCGGCATCTCCGTTGCCGCGGCAGTGTTTCCACTTGTGTTCATCCACACCGAGGTAGCGGACCCCGTCGAGGTGTCCAGGGGCGTTGAAGACCAGCTCACGGGTAAGTTCAGCGGCCGCGGTGTTCACCGTGTCCCAGCTGACCCGCAGTGCCTTGGCGATCGCCGAAACCGACATCTTGTCGATCGCCAACCGCTGCAGAATCCAGCGGGCACACCGACCGGTGGTGCTGGCCTTGGGGGCGGCGACGTGCTCGATACGCTGCCGAAAGATCGTTACCTGGCAGTCGTTGTTGTCGCAGGTGAACCGGGGCAGCCGGATGCGCAGCCGGGTCGGATGCCCCACCACCGGCAGGTCGGTCACGACCCGCTCGACATGGTCACGCAGTGTGCCATCGTGGCCGCACTGGTGACATTTTGGATCACGTTGGACCGGGCGGCAATCGATCCAGGTCAGCTCGTCGGCGATCGCCGCGCCGGTGATCGTCACCCCCAACTCGACGGTTCGGCAGATGGTGTCGGCGACAAGGCACGTAGGCTCAGACATGGGTCCTGTGGGTGGTCGATCTGGCGTGTAGGAACCCTTATCCTCACACCCCAGGGCCCGCCAACAACCCCACCCTCACCGCGTCAGCGCCGGAGCCTGAACCACCCCGAGTTTCGTGCACACCGGTTTATTGGTGTGCAGCCTCGGATTGGGCTGCGTTTGCAGCGTAGTAGATGGCTTCGTACTCGATCGGTGGGATACGGCCCAGGCGGTGCATGAGCCGATCGCTGTTGTACCAGTGCACCCAGTCGGCGGTGAGCAGTTCAACATCAGCGAGGCGGTCCAGCGGGCCACGTCGAAACGGTGAATCCGCCCGCACCGCTTCGGTTTTGTACAGCCCGATGGTCGTCTCGGCGAGAGCGTTGTCGAAGGCATCCCCGACCGTTCCGATCGATGGGATAAGCCCCGACAACGCGAGGGTTTCCCCGAACTTCACCGACGTATACTGTGAACCCGCATCACTGTGATGAATAGTGTTGCCTAGCAACGGATTACCCTCGTTTGATCGGAGCCTGGCGGCGTCCCGGATCGCAAGACGGACGAACCGATCCTGCTTACTGGCCGAGCAGGTCCAGCCCACGATCCGCCCGGCGTAGGCATCAATGACGAACGCGGTGTACACGAACATCCCACTGGTCAGCGGCACGTAGGTGAAATCAGCGACCAGCAGCATGCTGGGAGCCGGCACCCGAAACCCGCGCTTGACCAGATCCGCGGCGCGGGCCGCGGACGGGTCGGCGACGGTGGTGCGGACCTTCTTGGCGCGGGTGACACCGTGCCAGCCGTTGGCCCGCATCAACCGTTCCACGGTGCAGCGGGCCACGTTGATGCCCTGGCGCCGCAGGTGGGCCCACATCTTGGTCGCCCCGTACAGTGCTTCGGGTTTGCGTCGCCCGTGCTCGTCGGGCTCGTAGTAGCCGGCGAGTATCTCGGTGACGACGGTGTCCCACAAGGCCCGCGCTGACGGGGCACGGGTCAGCCAGGCGTAGAACGTTCTCGGGGCGATCGGGCAACCGTGCTCGGTGAGCACGCGGCAGATCGGAGCGACCCCGAACCGAGCACGATGCTCGGCAATGAACGTGCAGACTACCGGTGTCGCGGGTCGCTCTCCCGCGCGAAGAAACTTGTTGCGGCCTTGAGGATTTCGATGGTTATCTGAGGCCCTGAGCTGACCGTCCACGATGTAGACGACACGCTGTTTGAGGTGCCGGGAAATGCGTTGTGGACTGGTTATCTTCGGTGTCTATGACGGGCCCTGGGCTGCGGGTGCAGGCGGTGGTGATGCCGTTTGGTGATCGTCAGTCGTGGACGCTGCTCGATCGCGATTTTGTGGTGGTCGAGCCGGCCGAAGCGTTCTTGTCGCATCTGCATGCCGTGGAGCGGTCACCGAACACGGTCAAGGCGTATGCGCATGACCTGCGGGACTGGTTCGAGTTTCTCGACCAGCGTGGCCTGGTGTGGTCGCAGGTGCGGTTGGAGGACGTGGGCCGGTTCGTGGCGTGGCTGCGGCTGCCGGGCAGCGCACGGCTGGGTAATGTCGCGGCGCTGCCGACGGTCGATAGCGTTTGCACGGAGGCGACGGTGAACCGGAAGCTGTCGGCGATCTCAGCGTTCTACGAGTTTCATCAACGTCACGGGGTGGACTTGGGCGATCTGTTGACGACCTGGCAGCGGCAGGGAACACGTGGTGGATCGTGGCGTCCGCTGTTGGCGCACTTGGGAGCTCGCCCGGAACGCAGCCGGCGGATCCGGCTACGAGCCGAGCAGCGCATCCCTGAGACGTTGGATGCCGAGCAGATCGCAGCGATCGTGGCGGCCTGTGGCCGGCTGCGGGACCAGTTCCTGTTTTCGATGCTGGCTGCGTCGGGGTTACGGATTGGTGAGGCGTTGGGGTTGCGGCACAGCGATATCGACGCCGCGGCCCGGTTGGTGTCAGTGGTGCCGCGACGCAACGTCAACGGAGCGCGGGCCAAGGGGGTCAGTGGTCGACACGTGCCGGTGGGGGCCGGGGTGATCCGGCTATATGCCGATTACCTGCACACCGAGTACGGCGACCTGGACAGTGACTACGTGTTCGTCAACCTGTGGTCGGGACCGGTCGGGCGTCCCATGACGTACGCCGGTGTCTATGATCTGGTCTGCCGGATTCGGGAACGGACCGCAATCTCGTTCGGACCGCATACGTTTCGGCACTCCTATGCCACAGAGTTGTTGCGTCGCGGGGTGGCGGTGGAGGTGGTGGCCCACCTGTTGGGTCACTCCTCAATCGCCACGACCGGCGACACGTATGCGCATTTGAAGGTCGAAGACACTCGCCGTGCGTTGGTGACTGCGGGGTGGCTGGCGGATCAGGACGAGCCGCGGTGAGCGTCGAGGCGCTGGCCGGCGCACCAGGGCCGACGCTGGCCGAGCGCCTGGATGCGCTGGTGCGTCCGGAGTTCCGGGTCGAGGTGTTGGTACCCGCGGTGGGTGATCCCATCCTCGGGTCGCCCGCATGCGCGGTGCCCGGGTGTGTGCACTCCAGCCGCTATGCCGGGCTGTGTCTGGCGCACCTGGCCCGCTGGAAAAAGGCCGGTCGCCCGGACCGGTCGGCATGGGCGGAAACCGCGGATCCCGCGGTGATGGGTCATCGACCGCTTCAACCTTGTCTGGTGGCCGAGTGCGGGTTCGGCCAGCACCGATATCAGCTGTGCTACAAGCATTCCCAACTATGGGATAAGTGCGGGCGCCCACCGCTGGATCAGTGGAGGCCGGTGCTTGCCGAGGTGCCGGCGCCGGTGTGTGCGCTGCCGGGGTGTGCGTTGTGGGCGGAACTGGACGGGGGCTGGTGCCGGTCGCATCATGTTCGGTGGCGGCAGCGGGGCCGCCCGCCGGCCGCCGAGTTCATCGCGTACTGCGCCAGCTACGGCGAGGACCGTTTCGACCTGCGGGCGCTGCCGCCAGGGCTGCGGCTGGAGATTGGCTACGGACTGCAGTGCCGCGTCGATACGAACCGGACTCGCACCACGCCGCGTTCCATCAAGCCGCTGCTGGATCATCTGGCCGCCAGCGGCGCCCAGTCGCTGTTGGAGCGTCCGTTGACCGAATGGCTGGCCGGGCTACCTGCTGCTGCGGCGGTGAACACGCCGCGGGCGTTCCTGGGCTATGCCATCGAATGCCTGCTTGACTTGCGTGACGGAACAGGCTGGGACAGCGAATACCAACGTGACGTGTGGCTGTTGCGCCGCCTCGGAATCGCCGGCCACGACGGAGCCCGGCTGGATTTCACTGCGGTGCAACCACTATGGCTGCGTGACCTGGCCAAGCGGTGGTGCCGCTGGCGCATGTCGTGTGGGATCGGGCTGGGCCAGCTACGCAAGGACCGTATCGCCGTCGTGCGCTTCTCGCAGTTCACGCCCGGGTTGGCGAACTCGGCCGGCCCGGGCACGCTGGACCGGGCGGCGCTGGAGGCCTACCTGGCCCGGCTGGCCGTCGAAATTTCACACCCGAAGACCCGCAGCACCGACATCGGGGCGGTGACCGGCTTCCTGCACGCCGTGCGCCAGCACCGGTGGGCGTCGCTGCCCGCGGACGTGCAGCTCTATCCCAGCGACCAGCCCCGCCGCGACGAGACACCCGTACCGCGGGCGATTCCCGAGTTCGTCATGGGCCAGCTCGAAAGCCCGGCCAACCTCGATCGCATCAACGACCCTCGGATCCGGCTACTCGTGGAGATCCTCATCCGCACCGGCCTGCGCATCGGGGATGCCACCCGGTTGGCATTGGACTGTCTGATCCGCGACCCGCAGGGCGCGGTCTATCTGCGCTACCGCAACCACAAGATGCGCCGCGAAGCGGTCGTCCCCATCGACGATGAACTGGCCGCCCTGATCCAGGCGCAGCAGACGTATACCCGGACACGGTTCCCCACCACCGGTGTACTGTTGCCGCGCGGCAGCGCCAACCCCGATGGGCGCCTACCCATCCCGACCGCGACATTCCACCTCCAGCTCGGCCATTGGCTGCAAGACTGTGGCGTCACAGATGAACTCGACCAACCAGTCCACGTCACCGCGCACCAATTCCGGCACACCGCGGCGACCCGGTGGATCAACCATGACGTGCCACAAGAAGTGGTCCGGCGCCTGCTCGATCACACCAGCCACACCATGACCGCGGTGTATGCCCGCCTGGCCGACAGCACCGTCCGCGCCCAGTGGGAACGCGCCCAGAAGATCAACATCCGCGGTGAACCCGTCGACACCACGATCGACGGGCCGCTCGCCGATGGTGAATGGATGAAGCAGAACCTGGCCCGCGCGACAATGACGCTGCCCAACGGCTACTGCGGTCTGCCGCTGCAGAAATCGTGCCCACACGCCAACGCGTGTTTGACCTGTCCACTGTTCGTCACGACCGCCGAATTCCTGCCGCAGCACCACCGCCAGCTCGAGGACACCCGCGCATTGATCGCCCGCGCCGAATCCGACGGACACACCCGCCTGGCTGAGATGAACCGCACCGTCGAAACCAACCTGCTCACCATCATCACCACCCTCAACACCGAGCACCCCGACTGCCGATGCGCCGCGGCAGACGACCAAACATACTGCGGAAAGGACTCATCCGATGCGTCATGACAACAGCCACCACCTCATCGCCGCGGCCCAACGCCGCCGGGACGACACCCTTCAACGCGCCCGCCAAGCCCTACACGACCTCGGTAACACCGGCCAACAGCGCACCGTCACCCAGATCGCCGCCCACGCCGGAGTCTCCCGCTCCTGGCTGTATGCCCAACCCGAACTCCGCGACCAACTCCGCCAACTGACCGCCGCACCCCAACCAAGCGAACCCGCAGCCCCCCAAGTCGCACGCAGCTCCGAAGCCTCACTGCGCCAACGCCTCACCCTCGCCCAGGAACGCATCCGCGAACTCGACAACGACAACCGTGACCTACGCGACCAGATCGCACTCCTGCACGGACAACTGCGCGCCAACCGCATCGCCGCGACCCCCGTCACGGACACCGTCCACGACGCAAACGCCCAGGTCAAGCCGCCGAAACGTCCACTCGGCCCAAGATAACGATGGTTTCCTCAAGCTCCTTGTTCTTCCTCTTGAGCTCGCGTAACTCGCGTGCGGCATCGGTAGACACCCCATCGCGGACCCCCGTATCGACCTGCGCCTGGTTGATCCAGCGGCGCAACGTCTCAGTGGCCACACCCAACCGCTTGGCGACCGCCGTGATACAGGCCCACTGACTGTCGTACTCGCCCACATGCTCGGTCACCAACCGCACCGCCCGGGCCTTGAACTCCACGTCGTATCTCTTCGCCATGATGGCAACAACCTTCCCTCGAAAGAAGGTGTGCACGAAACTCGGGGCGGTTCAGCCACCCACGCACTCCAAATCCCGAAGAGCCGACAACCTGCGAACGGGACGCCGGACCGCACCCGGGCCTCGCGGCGATCAGATCAGATGTCGACGGGAACGCGCTTCTCCGCGCATGCCTTGCGTACCGCGTCGACGATGTCCTGGGTCCGGATGGTCTCGAGGTCTTCGACCGTCACCGACCCGCGGTCGCTGCGGTGCTGAGCCGCCACCCGCGAATCCCGCAGCCTCTCAGCGCGTTCCACCACGTTGCGAGCGAACCGGCCGTTCTGCATGACGTCGACGCCATGGGTGCCCGACGGGTCGTGATAGGCGCGCAGTACGCGGCAGGCGGCGTTCAGCGCCTCCATCGCCGCCGGCTCGATGGTGGTCGCGCGGGGCCGGCCGTACCGGACCGCGATCTCCACCAGTTCGTCGGGAGTGTAGGACTCGAAACGGAGCTTGCGGTTGAACCGTCCGGCCAGCCCGGGGTTGACGGTCAGGAACTCGTCGACCTCCTTCTCGTAACCCGCTCCGATGAAACAGAAGTCGAAACGGTGCACCTCGAGTGCGACGAGGAGTTGGTTGACCGCCTCCATGCCGATCATGTCGGGCCGGCCGTCGTGGTGGCGCTCGACAAGGCTGTAGAACTCGTCCATGAACAGGATTCGCCCCAGCGAACGATCAATCAGCTCATTGGTTTTCGGCCCGGACGAGCCGATGTGCTCGCCACAGAAATCCGCGCGTTTGACTTCGATGATCTCGGGGTGCCGCACGATGCCCAGTCCCGCGTAGATCTTGCCCAGCGCCTCGGCGGTGGTCGTCTTACCGGTGCCGGGGGGGCCGACCAACAGCATGTGGTTGGTCTGGTTGTTGACCGGCAGACCGTGCGCCAGCCGCAAAGCTCGCACCTCGATCTGATCCTCGAGCTCGGCGACGGCGCGCTTGACCTCGGCCAGGCCGACCTGGTTGTCGAGCAGTTCGCGACCTTCGGCCAGCAACTCGCTGCGCCGGTCGTCGTTCTCGGCCTCCTCGCGCTCCTCCGAAGACTGCGCGGTCGAGACATCCCAGCGGTTGGTCCGGCTGTTGATGGTCTCCTCGTCGGTGACCACCAGCTGCAGGGTCGGATCGGCCAGGGCCTGCTGGGCGGCCGGGGTCAGCGCACCGTTGATCGTCGCCTTCGACAAGGCGACCTGGGCCTTGTCCTCCTCGCCGAGTCGCCGGTACGCCATGCCGCGGACGTAGGCCAGGTCCGCCGCGATCAACGGGAAGTCATTGGGATCGATTGCCGCAACGACGGTTTCGGAAAGACTTCGCCGCTGCCGATCGGCCATCGTGGTCGCGGTCCGCAACTGCACACGGTCGGTCCAATCCAGGGCGACGCGGGCCTGTCCGAGGTGGGCGGCGGCGGTTGCGGCCAGGGTATTGGTGGCGGCGGTGACGGCCGACATGATGATCGCCTGCGGCGGGAGGATTTTGGCCGCCGCCGCGATGACGTCGGGCCACCGCTGGGTGGCGAACATCAGGTAGGCGGTGATGTACTGATGCCACTGGTGGTTCTCCCAGGTGTCCAGCAGTGCCGGATCGCCCAACAGACCCTGCGCCTTCTCGAACTGCTTGTCGTCGACGAATGCGCTCGCCAGCGCCAGCCCCGCATGCGATGCCTCGGTCACCGTGATCGCCAGGTACGGCCCCGCCTTGATGTGTGCGGACAGGCGCGCCCCGATGCGGTTGGTCTCGCGGTGCATCCGCGCGCCGCAGGCGTACAGCTCCTGGAGTGCCGACAGCGAGTCGTCACCGGCGGCGATCCGGCCGAGCCACGCGTCGGCCATCGCCGGATCCAGATCGGTGGCTTCCCGGAACTGGGTCAGCGCACCGGATGCATCGCCGTCGAGCAGCGCCATTCCCTCGTCGAAACGACGGCGGGCGGCGGGCGTGTTGCTACTGGTGGACACAGTTCTATCGGCTTTCGTCTGCGAATTCAGATCCGGACATCATGCTGATCGATTCGGCTGATACGTAACGGTTCTCGGCGCGGAAGAGTTCCACCTCGACGTGAAACGACCGCTCGCCCACGGTGACCTCGACCTCGGCCGGGCCGGTCTGTGTGATCAGCATGTCGACGTGGCCGCGGGGTGATTCGCCGGGTCGACCCAGGGTGATGACCGTCTGGGGACGCGGTGACGGGGACAGGGCACCGTCGACGACGCTGACGGTCGTGCCCGGGACCGGCCGCGGGCGGTCGGTGAGGGCGATGTCGGCTGGGCGGACGCTCAACCAACGGTGGGTGTCCTTGCTGTGCACGGTGATTCGTTCGCCGGAGGCGGCGGTGCGGATGATTATCCGTTTGGACAGGTGGTCGTCGGCGGCGATGTGCACACGGGTGAATTCGCCCGGATCGCCCAGTGGAAGCATCAGCCGGTCGCCGGCGCCGACCTTGCCCAACAGCACGCCCGACGGTCCCACCGGCATCGTCAGCGCGGCTGGCGCGGGCCCCCGCTCCACACCTCTGAGGGATTGCAGCGGTGCGCACAAGTTGTTGGTCATCGCGGCGCCGTGCTCGCCGGGCAGCGGTCGCATGACGGTCGAGGGCGGGGACGGCAGCGGTTGCGGGGTGCGGATCGTCACCGTGGCCGAGGCCGTGTGATCCGGGAACAGCGTGATGTTCTGGATCACACCGTCGGCGGGCATCGACCACACCTGTCCCAGGATCTCGGAGGTGGTGTCCCTGCTCCGGTAGGCGTAGGTCGTCTGGAAGCCCTGCTCGCCTCGGATCGAACCCCAGCGCGGGCGGTCGGCATCCAGTGCCGAACTGCCCAGCCGGCGTTCGAATTCGACGATGTCGGTCGACGTCGCGACCCGCGCGCGGACTCCGCTCAGCCGGAGTGCCGCGGTGATGCGCTGGGCGGCAGCCACGGCGGTCGATCCCGCCGAGGGGCGCCGGTCGAGGGCGTCGCCGTTGCTGAAGTCGTTGATACGGGCGATGATCCAGGTTTCACGCTGACCGGCGTACGGGGGCGGGCCGATGATGGTGTCGTAGACGCGGGCGTAGTCACCGGTGCTGCGCCGCCGGGCGCCGGCGATCACCACACTCAACGAGTCAATCGTGAGATCCAGGCTCTGCCGCAGCAGCCCGTACAGGCCGGTGATGTCGATCGTGTTCTCGACGTACGTCGATGCCGAACCGGTGAAAACTGTTGGAGTGTGGATCTTTCCGATTACCTGCACGGCCACCACCGCCGTACCGTCCTGGTAGCGCACACCGCCGCCGGCGCGGTCACTGGCGACGGTGACGGGTTCGGCCAGCCCGACGGTGCATTTCCGGCGAAGGTACAGATCCGCCCACACCCACAGCGGTTGTCCCCGCCACGGCACGACACCGAGGAGCAGTCCGAGCACCAGGCCTACGGCGGCACCGATGTAGCCGCCGAGCGCACCACCGATCAGCACCAGGGCGAGAACGGCGGCGGTGACGAAGAGAACCGAAGCCGCACTGCGGAACGCTCTCACGGCAACCTCCCGGACAACGAACCCCGGGCGCGTGACACCAGTGCGGCGATCAGGATCGAGGCGGCCAGCGTACCGAGGAAGCCGAGCGCGATGTTGCGAGCCCGATGGTCGGGTGACGGTGGTGGCGGCGCCGGGGTGAGCACCTGACTCTCGGATTGCGGCACTTCGCGCGGACCGTCCGGGACGTCGAACGTCAGCGCCGCGACCGGATCGACGACGCCGTAGCCGACCTGGTTGTCCACTCCGCGTGGCGGATTGTGGGCCGTCTGGAGTATCCGATTGACGACCTGGTGGGCCGAGAGTTGCGGGAACTTCGCGCGCACCAGCGCGGCGACCCCGCTGACGAACGCCGCCGAGAAGCTGCTGCCCCAGAACGGGGTGTTCGGGTCGCCGGCGCGCGACGGCGGATAGGCGTTGACCGGCCCACCGTTCTGCGGGGACAGGCCCATGATGCCGACACCCGGGGCGGCCGCGGAAACCCACGGGCCGGCGAGGCTGTTGGCCAGCGGGGCGCCGGTGTTGTCCACCGCCCCCACCGACAGGACGAAGTCGGAGAACCACGACGGAGAGGACACCGTCTTGACCTGATTCCAGTCGCGGGGATCGGTGGGATTGAGCGGATCGAAGAGCGGGTTCTGCGCGCAGTTGTCCTCGCCCTCGTTGCCGGCCGCGGCCACCACCACCGCGTCCTTGACGGTGGCCGCGTACCAGACGGCGGCGCCCAGGCTGCGCTGATCCATCGGGTCGGCCGCCGGCAGGCAGGCCGTCACGCTGACGTTGATCACCTTCGCGCCCATGTTGGCGGCGTGCACGAGAGCCTGAGCGAGCGACGAGATGGTGCCGGCCTTGCGCCGCACCTCGTTGTTGATGCCCGGCTGCGGGTTGACGAACTCGTAGGCGCGCGAGGACTGCCGGATCGAGATGATCCTCGCGTGGGGTGCCACGCCGGCCACACCGTCGGGCGCGCCGGGCGCCGGCGGCGGCACGGCCGGATTTTCCGGCCCACCAGGGCTGGGATCGCCGGGCGCGTTGGCGGGGGCGACCGGCGGCGGTGGGGGTGGGGGCGGCTCTTGGGGCGCCGGCCGGATCTCGGTGACGGTCACCGGCGGCGGTGGTGGCGGGGGTGCCGGCGGTGGGGGTGTTCCACCCGGCGGCGGAGCGGCGCCCAGCGACGGCGCGGGACCTGCCGGCGGCGCAAACGCCGGCATCGGCGGCATCGGCGGCGGCATCGGATTGCCTTGTGGCGCAGCGCCGATCAGCGATGCCACAACGGTGCCGTGGGCGTCGCAGTCCATCAGCCCGTCGCCACCCATGATGTAGTCGCCGCCGGGGATCACCGGAAGACGGGGATTGGGGTTGACGCCCGTGTCGATCACCGCCACCGGCACGCCGTTGCCGGTCGAGTACTCCCAGGCCCGGCTGATGTTGAGCATCGTGAAGCTGGGCGCAGTGACGGCCACATTCGGGTCCGCGACCGTGATCGCCTGCGCGCAGATGTTGCTCTGCCGCATGGGCTCGTCCGGACCCGGAGAACCGTCGGAAGGAACCGCGGAAGTGTCAACCGCGGGCGGTGGAATCGCCTGGGAAACAGGACAATTGCCGCTCATGCCCAGCAGTGCGGCCGCAGTCAGTGCTCCGGCCCGCCGCAGGCGCCCGGCTGCCGTCATCGCATCCGGACCCACGCGAACAACCCGCCGATCCAGGCGGCCAGGGGCATGGCGACGACGATGGCCGCCGGCTCGAGCCATTCGGCGATCATGCGCACCAGTGGGGTGAACCGGGTGATGGGCACCAACAACGCGGCGACCAGACCGATCGCGGCGAAACCGATCAGCAGCGCGGCACCCCAGAGCAGTGGCGCCCAGGAGTCCGCAGGCCAGTGCAGGACGTACTTGGCGACCCCGGCGCAGACGGCGCCGGCGGCGCCCAGCACCAGCGCGACGGCCTGACGCTTGTCGGCGAATGCCCGTCCCCTGCTGACGAAGATGAGGATCAGAAGGCCCGAGAGCACCGCTGCGGCGACACCGCGCGGCTGCCCGGGCATCAGCGTGGCCCAGACGGCGATCGGCAACGCCAGGGCGGCCGCGATGCAGAAGCCGGTCAGCACCTCGTTCGCCCGGCGGGCCGCGGCAGCCAGCTCCGCGCCGCGCGGGGTGGTGTCCGGATTGGGTTCCTCTCCTTCGCCGTCTTCGTCGACCTCGACCGGGGACACCGTGTCCACCGGAGAGCCGTCTGCGCGGCGGAACAGGTCGCGGCCGGTGATCGAGCCGAAGTGCGGCGGCCTGATGCGGGCTGCCCACAGTGCGAACGTCGGCGCCAGGCTCAGCAGCAGCAACAACGCGATCAGGGCGGCCATCCCCAGCCACTGACCCTGGACGGGTCGCCACATTCGGGTGCCGGCGGCCAGCCCGCCGAGTCCGCACAACGTCATGACGGTGGCCGACGCCGTGTAGTGGCGGCGGGTGAGCGAGACCAGGGACCAGGTCAGCACCCCGACCGCCAATGCCGCGATGAACACCTGCGCCGCGCCGACGGCGCCCGGCGCGGCCGCCCCGGCGGCGACCGACAACAGGGGCACGGCCACCCAGCCGAAACCGCTCAGCACATCGGTACGTCGGGGCCACCACCGCCAGACGGTGAACGCGCCGCCGGCAGCCAGGAGCCCGCCGACCCCGGCGACCACTGCCGGGATCGGCGAATCACTGTGGAGTCGGTTGCGCACCGTCAGGGTCAGCAGCGTCGCCGCGATCATCGCGACGATGGCGATCGCCGTGTGCGCCGCGGTGGTCGCGGTGACCGGCTGGAACAACCGCTTGCCCACCCGGGCGAGGCCGGTGGACAGCGACTCGTACTGCGGCTCGAAGGGTTCACCCTCGGAAGCCGGCACCAGCACCAGCGTGGTTCCGTCCTCCACACCCAACTCGTCGAGCGTCTTGGTGACGTCCAGCGTGGTGCCGTTGGCCCGGTTGAGTTGGTAACCGATGCCCGGGTCCAGCCCGGTCAGTCCGCGCCGGCGTAGTTCGCCATTGAGCAGTTCGACCACGTCTTCGAGGAAAACCTCGACGGGCACCGAGGCCGGATAAACCTGGGAGATGAGGTTCTCGCCGCAGACCACCGCCACTGCGCAGCGCGCCGGGAAAGATACTCTGGCCATCAATTCGGCCTGTCGGCGTCCGGGGTGTACTTGTCCATCAGGCCGGCCGTGATCTCAAATAGACGGAGCCGTGTTTTCTTGTTCAATTCGTGCTTCACGTCGATAATTCCGCCTTTTGCCAGGTGCGCGTCATACGGCATGAATTCAACACTTGCCCCGGACTGGCGGAACCGTTCGGTCAGGTATGCGATCGCCGCCTTGTCGCGGTGATCGCGACTGTCGTTGAGGATGACCGTGCTGCGCGAAACCAGTTCGTGGTAGCCCATCGACCTGAGCATGTCGACGGCGCGGGACACCGGCAGTGAGGTGTCCGCCGTGAGTCCGGACACCAGCACTAGTGCGTCACACGCGTCGAAGACCGCTTTCATCACCGGGTGTTCGAGGTCGTCCGCGGTGTCGATCAGGATGATGTTGTGGGTCCGTCGCAGCCGTGACAGCACGCCGTTGAACATGGACGGCACCAATGGCCGCGGTTGGTCCGAAACACGGTTTCCCGCAAGGACATCGAGACCGACTGTGTTCTGACCGAGATGCTCGCGGATGTCGGCGTAGCCCTGCACGTCGGTGTCGTTGAGCACCGCCGCGTAGTCCCCGGGCGGTGCGTCGTCGATCCGTCCGGCGAGTGTCCCGAACCCGGGCGTCGCGTCGATGGCGACCACGTTCTCCGGTCGGCATTCGCGGAATATCGCGCCGATGCAGGTCGTCATGGTGGTCTTTCCGACGCCACCCTTGCCGGACACCACGCCGATGACATACTGCTTGCGAATGTGCCGGCGGATGCGCTCACGCAGCTCGCGGTAATGGCGTTCGGCCGGTGATTCACCGAGGTTTATCGCCTTGAAAGACGCGTTGTAGATCGCCTTCCGCCAACCCGAACCCGGCGGAATCTTGCGGGGTGTCACCATATCGGAAACACGCAGTGTTCCGGATATCGAATCGGTCGCCTGGTATGGCTGGAATCCGTATTCGGCGCGACCGGAAGAGGTACGTTCCGGTCGATTAACTGGATCGTCCCACGGATTTGTCACGGCAGCGATTCTAACATGTTCGAATTCTCTCTTTTCTAAACAATCCTGCGATGGGAAAACCATTCTTCCCGGGCGGGTAAACGGCGCAACATCCCGCTGATCGCGGTGGTGATATTAGCGACGGAACCGGGTGAAACGATCATCCATTTCCGGCCGCCGTTGGGCGCATGTTCGACGAGTAGTCGACCCTCCGGGGTGTCGTAGATGGTGACCGATCCGTGTTCGACGTGAATCCCGCCCGGCGCGCGCCCGGTGTCGGCCTGCACCGCCACGATCGACGCCGACGCCGATCGGCCGGTGTCGGTGGCCAGCATCAGGGCGCGGAGCTGTTCGGGTTCCAGGCGCTGCTCGGCGAGGAAAGCCCGCAGTGTTTCCGGGCTGCTGACTCGCTCGAGGAGATCACCGGCGTCGATGGTCGCGGGGCGGATCGGTGCGGGTTCGAGAATGCCGAGTAGTCGTTCGATCTGTCCCCGGATCACCGCGACGGCCGATCCTTCCGCTGTCGCGGCTCCCGCGGGGCCGATGCGGACGATGTCCTCGGCTCGTTCGATGGCCACCCACCATTGGGCGAAGCGGGCGAGCAGGACGCCGACCAGGCCGTTGTCCGTCGGGGTGGAGATGTACATCAGCAGTGCGACATCCCGCCGGGACAGCACCGTGAGCCACTCGACGATGGCGGGATCGACGTCGCCGTCCTCGCTGATCGCCCCGGCCACCTTGAGTTCGGCGGCGATCGGATGGGTCAACGCGGACTCTCTGGGCTCCGCGCTGGGCAACACCGGCCGCAGCCCCAGTTCGGGCGCCAGCGACTCGATGCCAGAGAGAACCTGCAGCACCCACAGCCCGTCGAGCGTGGTGGTCAGCACGATCGCCCCCGATGCCAGAACATCCCCGTAAACACCTGTACCTCTTATGAAATCACCCCGGCAGTTTGCGCGAGGCGGCTCTGAACACACAGACGGGGCGCACGCCGGCCGGCGCGCGCCCCGTCGGCCGGGAATTTTAGAAGCCGGCGCCGATATTGACGTCGAGCGCGTGCGCCAACTCCGACGACTCCATGATCTTGGAGCCGTGGGTCTGCACGACCTGGATCAGGCCATTGAGCCCCTTGAGGATCTGCATCTGCCGGGCGTTGAATGCGGTACCGGCTTCGCCCTCGAAGAAGGGCTGCAGCTGGGTGGTCTCGTTCAGCACCTGGTCGTGGATCTCCATCAGCTGGGCCGCCGTGGTGCCGACCTGCGAGGACAGCTCGGCGACGCCGCCGTGCACATAAGTGATATCACCGGACATTTTTTCTCCTTAGGGTCTTGTTCAGGAAGGGTCGGAAGGTGTGGATCAGACCTGGGCGAAGCTGGTCATGGCGCGGGCCTGCTCTTCCTCGTGCTGCTCGACGAGGTCGGCGGCATTGCCCAGCCCGTGAGCCATGCCCTGCAGACCGTCAGTGGTCTGGCGCAGCTCCTGCTCCAGGTGTCCGGCGGTGGTCATCGAGGCCATGCCGGCCGGGCCCTGCCAAATCGCACCCATCGCGTCCTGGTGGGTGGCCAGGTACTGCTGAACCAGCGCGTTCGCCTCGGTGATGTGGTTCTCCATCTGGGCCTTGGTCGCCCGAAGCATCTCCGGGGTGACATTCATCTTCGACATCGGGTCGTCTCCTTGTTTCTTGGTTGCTTGTTGCTGCTGTTCCCCCATCGGCGGGGCGTTGGCATTCAGTGTAGGTACTGCTTGGGCGCTGTCACTTCACCTATGGCTAACTATCGGAAGGTGATGCGCGGTTTCCGATTCGATTAGCTGTGACGGCATCTTCGCTAACGATCGTCGGTGCCGTCGCCGGCGACGACGATGCGTGCGTGCTGGACCTCCTTCTTGTCCTCCCCGCCCTGGCCGCGGCCGAGCATTCCAGCAGGCGCGGGCATTCCGGAGCCGCCGGTTGTCACCGGTCCGGTGCGGACCTCGGCTGGGTTCAGCAACCCCGGCTTCAGTCCGGTGACGCGCCCGCCTTCCGGCTCGAAACTGCTTGCCGGACGGGTGAACTGGGTCAGTCCGGGGGCGCCGCCGCCGACCGCGCCGCCGCCGGCGCCACCGCCACCCGTGACGGCGCCCGTGCCGCCGCCGGCGCCCGCGAGGGCACGCACGGCTTCACCGCCCGGCATCCGTCCGGCCATGGACGCCTCACCGGCACCCATCCCGCCGAACATTCCGCCGAAGGCGCCCATGAGCATCTGCGGCAGGCCGGTGAGGCCCTGGAACATCTGGGGCACCGACTGGAACATGCCGGTCAGGGGTTGTACGGCGCTGCCAAGCGCCTGCGTCACGCTGCCCATGACCTGCTCCATGCCACCCCCGGCCGAGCTGACGCCCTGCATACCGGTGGTCGCGTACTCGGCAGTCGCCCGGGCGGCGGTTGTCGCGGTGCTCGTGCCGGCCTGTTCGACGACCGAACCCGCCATCATGGCCGGGCCGGCCGGGTTGGCGCCCATGGCGGCCGGCGGCGGAGTGCTGAGCAATGCCGTCGTCAACGAGTTCAGGCCGCTCCCGTAGGCGCTGCCGACCGATGCGTTCTGCGCCCAGTACATGCTGTACTCGGCCGTCAATTCGGCGATCCGGCCGGTCAGGGCGCCCAGCACCAGGGGGTTGATGGCGACGTCATTGGCGCATTCGATGCGGTTGGCATCGATGATCGTCGACGGGATGAGCCCGGCCCGGGCCGCGGCGTACAGTTCCGAAGCCGACAGTGCGATGAGCTGCTGCTTGAGGCAGTGCGCCCCCATGACACCCGCGAGCGTGTTCAGGATCGCGCCGGTCTCGGCCGACGCGGTGCCGCCCACCCCCATGAAGCTGGGTACCAGGCTGGCGATGTTGACGGCCGACATACCCATCGACAGGTCGTGAACAGCGGCTTCGACGGCCCACGCGGCGGCATTTGCCAGCGTGGTCTCCGGTCCCGGACCGCCTTCGAAGAGCCGTGCGGTTGTCGCTGGATCCGACATCGGCCATGGATGAACAGCCATTGCGTGCTACGCCAGAGTGTTCTCGATGGCGCGGATTCCCTCGCTCGCCTCGTAGGCGGCCGATGCCGCGGTCTGGGACGCGGCGTAGATGGCGCGCTCGGCGACGTGTTCGGCCTTGACCCCGGTGTAGGCCGCGCCGGCGCCGCTGAGCGCCTCGGCGAAGGCCAGCGAGTCGGCGTCGAGGGCCATCGGGGTGTTCACCAGCAGGGGTTCCGAGGTGGCCCCCGATGAAGCAGCCAGTTCGGCGGCGATGCCCACTTCGGTGGCCGCTGACATGCCGACGGCCGCGGGGTTCACGTTCAACGTCATTGTCCACTTCTCCTTAGCGTGGGAGCGTAGCTCCAGCTACGTTCTTACTCTCGAGTATAGATGCGCTGCGACGCCGAGCCTAACCTACTTGCTCACACAGTCAGCAAACTAAACAGATCAACTAACTAGATGAGTATCGCGCCGGCTGAATGTGGCGTGTGTCGGCAATGGTGACATAGCCACGACGCCGACGGTATTCACCTTGTCGGCGAAACGACGGTCGCGGCGTTCGTGCCGTCGACGACGACCATCGCCTTCGTGGGCAGATGAAAACCGAGGCGCGCTTGGCGGGTGGGGCAGTGGAGGCTCTCGAATGAGACGAATCCTTCGCACAGCGGGCAGGCGAATGCACGGATGGGCCCTATGGTTGCACGGTCGAACTTCACCGAACTTCTGCTGGGAGCCAAATGCAACTGCTGTTGGTTCGGCATGCCCTGCCGCACCGAAGTGATCACGGCCGGGGCGCCGATCCCGAGTTGTCCGACATCGGGCTCGCGCAGGCGGCCCGGTTGCCGGCGGCGCTGGCCCGCTTTCCGCTGTCCCGCTTGGTGAGTAGCCCGCAGCGCCGGTCGGTGCAGACCGCCGAACCGGTGGCCGCCGGTGTCGGGCTGGCGATCGACATCGACGAGCGGCTCGCCGAATACGACCGTGAGATGGCCGGCTATGTGCCGCTCGAGGAGTTGCGGACGGCGCGGCCCGGCGACTGGGAGCGGATGGCGGCCGGGCATCTGCCGCCCGGCGTCGACGAGGCGGCGTTCCGGGCGCGGATCACCGCGGGGGTGGCCGACATCGTGGAAACGGCGGCCCACGAGGAGACGGTCGCGCTGTTCAGTCACGGCGGGGTGATCAACATGTTGCTGCATGAGATCCTCGGCACCCGCCGGCTGCTGTCCTTCCCGATCGACTACGCCTCGATCACCCGCCTGCTGTATTCGCGTAGCGGCCAGGTCAGTGTGGTGGCCACCAACACCACCGAGCATGTGTGGGATCTGCTCCCGCGTAACCAGAGGTGACCTCTTTTCTCGGCGAAGGTGCGTGTCAGTCCGCCGACACGCCGTCCGCGGCGTGCTTTTCCGCACGCTCGGCGGGGAGATGGCGGTAGACAGGGGAAGTGACATCACTCGAGGGCCTGGATCTGACCGCACTCGACCGCCACCTCACGACGGCGGGTATCCCGCGCACCGGTGAATTGCGGGCCGAGTTCATCTCGGGCGGCCGCTCGAACCTGACCTTCCTGGTGTACGACGACGCCTCCAAGTGGGTGCTGCGCCGGCCGCCCCTGCACGGGCTGACGCCGTCGGCACACGACATGGCCCGCGAATACCGCGTGGTGGCCGCGCTCGAGGACGGTCCCGTGCCGGTGGCGCGCGCGGTGACGATGCGAGACGACGACAGCGTGCTGGGCGCACCGTTCCAGATGGTCGAGTACGTGCCCGGACGTGTGGTGCGCCTCGCCAGTGAGCTGGACACGCTCGGCGGACCCGAGGTGATCAGCGGCTGCGTCGACGCGCTGATCAAGGTGCTGGCCGACCTGCACGCCGTCGACCCCGACGCCGTCGGCCTCGGCGACTTCGGCAGGCCGGACGGATACCTGGAACGACAGGTCCGACGCTGGGGTTCGCAGTGGGAACTCGTGCGGCTGCCCGACGATCCACGCGATTCGGATGTGATGCGGCTGCATTCGCTTCTCGCGCAGTCTGTTCCGGCGCAGAGTCGGACCTCGATAGTGCACGGTGACTACCGAATCGACAACACCATCCTGGATTCCGACGATCCGACCGTGGTGCGTGCGGTGCTGGACTGGGAGATGTCCACCCTGGGGGATCCGCTGTCGGATGCGGCGCTGATGTGTATGTACCGCGACCCTATTTTCAAACTGGTCCATCTGGACGCGGCGTGGGCATCCCCGCAGATCCCGACGGCCGACGAACTGGCACACCGTTACTCGCTGGCCGCTGGACAACCGTTGCGGCACTGGGACTTCTACATGGCGCTGGCGTGCTTCAAACTGGCCATCATCGCCGCGGGCGTCGACTACCGGTTCCGGCTGGGCAGCGGCGAGGCCGCCGCCGGACAGGTGGGCGGGGCGGTCGCCCCACTCGTCGCACAGGGCTTGTCGTATCTGGTCTGATCGCGCGCCCGCAGTCGTTGTGTCCAGACCCCGGGGTACGGGCCGTTCGGCGGGGTCAGGCCGCGCTCTTGAGATTGTGTTTGGCTGCGCGGCGTAACTGGAAGATACGCACCGCGCCCACGGCCACCGCGATCAGCCCGCCGGACACCGCGGCGAACAGGATCGCCACCCCCAGCGGCAGCGTCCAGTGCCAGCCGAGGAACTGGAACGCCGTCGACGCGGTGTTCTGCGCGATGAAGATCAGCAACACGATCAGGATCAGGAAGCCGAGGATCAGCGCCACCCACAGCGCGGCGGCCCGGGTGAAACCCGTTCGGGAATCGGGCTCGAACGCGGCCGGGGGCTGACCCGGCGCGGGCGGCGGAACGGGTGCTTCGGTGCTCATACCGACATCCTCACCCTTTCCGGAAAAGAAGCAAATACCGCGCGGGCGTGGCCACCCGATTACTGTCGGTGCGATGACCCTGCTGCGACTCCGCGCGCGGGGCTGGCTGACGGTCCTGACGTCGATGGTATTGCTGATGTCGGGGTGTGGCAGCTCGAATCCGCTGGGCGGCGGGACCGTCCCGGGCGACCTGAAGACGGTCGTGGTTGGATCGGCCGACTTCCCCGAGTCGAAGATTCTCGCCGAGATCTACGCACAGGCCCTGGAAGCCAACGGGTTCACCGTCGGACGCCAGCTGGGAATAGGCAGCCGCGAGACGTATATCCCTGCGCTGCAGGATCATTCGATCGACCTGATACCGGAGTACACGGGCAATCTGCTGAAGTACTTCGACGCGGACACCACGGTGACACGCCCGCAGGACGTCGAACTCGCGTTGTTCCGCGTGTTGCCCGGTGACCTGTCGTTGCTCACCCCGTCCGAGGCATCCGACGTCGACACCGTAGCGGTCACCGCGGACACCGCCGGGAAGTGGAACCTGAAGTCCATCGCCGACCTGGCTGCCCACTCTGCGGAGGTGAAGTTCGGTGCGCCGTCGGAGTTCCTGAACCGCGCGGAGGGCCTGCCGGGCTTGAAGAAGAATTACGGACTGGACATCCCCGAGAAGAACTTCGTGGCGATCAGCGACGGCGGCGGGCCGGCGACGGTGCGCGCCCTGGCCGACGGTACCGTCACCGCCGCCGACCTGTTCTCCACCTCGCCCGCCATCCCGCAGAACAACTTCGTCGTGCTCGCCGATCCCAAGAACAACTTTCCGGCCGGCAATGTGGTGCCCGTCGTCAGCTCGCAGAAGAAATCGACCGAACTGAAACGGGTGCTCGACGCGGTCTCGGCCAAACTCACCACCGAAGCCCTGATCCAGCTCAACGCAGCGGTTTCCGGCAACTCCGGCGTCGACCCGGATGAGGCCGCACGGAAATGGTTGGCCGACAACCAGCTTGACAAACCGATCGGAGGGTGAGGCGGACACCTCATGATCACGTTCGATGCGGTCACCAAGCAGTACCCCGACGGCACGGTGGCCGTCGACAACCTGAATCTGGATGTGCCGCAAGGCACCTTGGCGGTGTTCGTCGGGCCGTCGGGCTGTGGCAAGACCACCGCGATGCGGATGATCAACCGGATGATCGAACCGACATCCGGAACGCTGACCGTCGACGGCAACGACGTCACCAAGGTCGATCCGGTCAAACTGCGCCTGGGTATCGGCTATGTGATCCAGAGCGCCGGCCTGATGCCGCACCAGCGCGTCATCGACAACGTGGCCTGCGTGCCGGTCTTGAAAGGCCAGTCCCGCCGGCAGGCGCGCAAGGACGCCTACGCCGTGCTCGAACGCGTCGGCCTGGATCGCAGCCTGGCCGACCGCTATCCCGCGCAGCTGTCCGGCGGCCAGCAGCAACGCGTCGGAGTCGCCCGCGCGCTGGCCGCCGACCCGCCGATCCTGCTGATGGACGAACCGTTCTCGGCCGTCGACCCGGTGGTCCGCGACGAACTGCAGGCGGAGATCCTGCGGCTGCAGGACGAACTGCACAAGACCGTCGTCTTCGTCACGCACGACATCGACGAGGCCCTCAAGCTCGGCGACCGGATCGCCGTGTTCGGCCGCGGCGGCGTGCTGCAGCAGTACGACGAACCGGCCAGGGTGCTGTCCAACCCGGCCAACGACTTCGTCTCGAGTTTCGTCGGGGCCGACCGCGGCTACCGCGGTCTGCAGTTCCGGCACGCCACCGGTCTGCCCCTGCAGCCGCTGCGGCAGGTCGGTGCCGACGGCATCGACGCGCTCGACCTCGCCGACGGGGAGTGGCTGCTGATCACCAAACCGGATGGTGCGCCCTACGGCTGGGTCGACGCCGCGGGTGTCGCGGCCCACCGCGGCGGCGCCTCGCTGTATGACAGCACCACCGCCGGCGGCTCACTGTTCCCGCCGGACGGCAGCCTGCGCCAGGCGCTCGACGCCGCGCTGTCCTCGCCGTCGGGACTCGGCGTGGCCGTCGACGGGCACGGCCGGGTGGCCGGCGGCGTGCGCGCCGAGGATGTGCTGGCCGCGCTGGAAAAGCAACGAAACAGGGGTTGAGGTGCGGTACCTGTTCACCCACCTCGACGACGCCTGGACGCTGACGCTGATCCACCTGCGCCTCGCGCTGATCCCGTTGCTGCTGGGCTTGCTGATCGCCGTGCCGTTGGGAGTGCTCGTGCAGCGCACCACGGTGCCGCGGCGGATCGCCACGGTGACGGCCAGCATCGTCTTCACCATCCCGTCGCTGGCGTTGTTCGTCGTGTTGCCGCTGATCATCCCGACGCGGATTCTCGACGAGGCCAACGTGATCGTCGCGCTCACGCTCTACACCGTGGCGCTGCTGGTCCGGGCCGTACCGGAGGCGCTCGACGCGGTGTCCGCACAGGTCCGCGACGCGGCCGCCGCCGTCGGTTACCGGCCGTTGACGCGGATGCTCAAAGTCGAACTGCCACTTGCTCTTCCGGTGTTGATCGCCAGCCTGCGCGTGGTGGTCGTGACGAATATCTCGATGGTCGCGGTGGGTTCGGTGATCGGCATCGGCGGCCTGGGCACCTGGTTCACCGAGGGCTACCAGGCCGACAAGAGCGGCCAGATCGTCGCCGGCATCATCGCGATCTTCGTGCTGGCGATCGGCGTCGACACCCTCATCATGCTGATCGGCCGGGCGCTGACCCCTTGGACCCGGACGGCGGCGCCCCGGTGAACTTCCTGCATCAGGCCCTGGCCTACATCTTCACCGCGGCCAACTGGGCCGGGCCGTCCGGACTGACCGCCCGCATCCTGGAACACCTGACCTACACCGTGGTGGCGGTGCTGTTCTCGGCAGTAATCGCGATCCCGTTGGGCATGCTCATCGGCCACACCGGCCGGGGCACCTTCCTGGTCGTCACCGGAGTCAACGCCCTGCGGGCCCTGCCGACGCTGGGTGTGCTGCTGCTCGGTGTGCTGCTGTGGGGGCTGGGCCTGGTGCCGCCGACCATCGCGCTGATGCTGCTGGGCATCCCGCCGCTACTGGCCGGCACCTATGCCGGCATCGCCAACGCCGACCCCGACGTCGTCGACGCGGGCCGCGCCATGGGGATGACCGAGTCCCGCATCCTGTTGCGCGTCGAGACACCGATCGCCATGCCGTTGATCCTCGGGGGCCTGCGCACCGCAACCCTGCAGATCGTCGCCACCGCGACGGTGGCCGCCTACGCCAGCCTCGGTGGGCTGGGTCGCTATCTGATCGACGGCATCAAGGTCCGCCAGTTTCATCTCGCACTGGTGGGGGCCCTGATGGTGACGGCGCTGGCCCTGCTGCTCGACGCGGCACTCGCGTTCGCGGTGTGGCTTTCGGTGCCGGGTTCCGGCCGCTTCGGCCGACGGAGCATGCCGCAGCCACTGATCGACGATGAGGTGGCGGCGGAAACCTACCATCCGCCGTCGGCCACCGGGGGTCGTCGCTTACGGTAGACGGGTGAGTGCACCCTCAGAAGAGCACGACAGCGCCTGGCCGGCGATCTTGACCTGGCGTGCCCACAACCTGCCGCGGATGGAGTCGGTGCGGGTCCAGTTGAACGGCAACCGAATCAAGGCCAACGGCCGGATCGTGTCGGCCGCCACCGAGGCGGCACCGGCCTTCAGCGCGTCCTATGACCTGGTGACCGACGAGGCCGGCGGCACCAAGCGATTGTCGATGACGGTCACCCTCGCTGAACGCGAGCGGCAGCTGTCCATCGCACGCGACGAGGAGAACATGTGGCTGGTGCAGGACCACACCGGCCACACCTCGCGCGCGGACTATGACGGTGCCCTCGACGTGGACGCCGTGTTCAGCCCGTTCTTCAATGCCCTGCCGATCCGGCGCACGGGGTTGTACCGCCGCGCCGACGCGGTCAGCCTGCCCGTCGTCTACGTGTGGCTGCCCGATCTGACGGTTGCGCCGGTGACGATCGGTTACACCAGCGACCGCGACGACAACCATGAGATCAAACTGCATTCGCCGGTTGCGGACACCACGATCGTCGTCGACGACGACGGCTTCATCATCGACTATCCGGGCCTGGCAGAGCGGATCTGATCACTCCGCCGGCCCGGCCGGCCGCGGCGAGTTCGGTGCGCCAGTCGGGTGCGCCGATCCGCACCGTGAGGATGTCCGGCCGGGAGAAATTCTCGTAGCGGATCCGGGCGGCGTGCCCGCCCTCGACCAGTTCGGCGACGTTGCCGTCGGCGGTCAGCCCGGCGCGCGCCCGGCCCAGCAGCTCGATCGCGCGGTCCAACAGCACCGTCAGCTCCGCGGCGTTGGCCTCGCACATGGCGCGCACCAGATCCGGCGCGGTCGCGGCGACCCGGGTGCCGTCCCGGAACGATCCGGCGGCCAGGGCGAAGGCCAAGGGCACGTCGGCGGCGGTCTGAGCCAGGGTCTCGGCGAACAGGTGCGGTAGGTGCGAGATCGCCGCGGCGGCGGCGTCGTGTTCGTCGGAACGCGCGGGCACCACGAACGCGCCGCAGGCCAGCGCCAGCGTCATCACCAGATGCCAGACCGCCGGGTCGACTGCGTAGTCCGGGTGGTCGTCGACCGAGACCACCCACGGCGTGCCGCGGAACAGCCCGGCGTCGCCGGCCGCCCAACCCGAGTGCGCGGTGCCGGTCATGGGATGACCGCCCACATACCGGGGCAGCAGTCCGGCGTCGGCGACGGCATCGCGCACCGCGACCTTGACGCTGACCACGTCGGTCAGAGGATTACCCGGCGCGTGTTCGGCGATCCGCGCCAGCAGCGCCGGCAGCGCCGGCATCGGCACCGCCAGCACGATGAGGGCCCCCGATTCGGCCGCCCGGGTGAGTACCGCGGGCAGGTCGGTCGAGGCGTCGTACCCCTCGGCGCGGGCGGCCCGGACACCGTCCGGGGAGCGGTTGTAGCCGAACACGTCGAGCCCACCGGCGCCGGCCGCCCGCAGCAGCGAGCCGCCGATCAGGCCGAGGCCGAGCACGCATACGGGTACCTGGGTCACGCTCCAAGGTTGGCATATTCGCGGTCCCGCACCGTCGAATGCGTGGTCAAGCGGTGTGGTGGGTACTAGCGTTAGGCCACATGGGACAGCGGGCCTCGAAACCGGGAGCACCGGGTGGCGCCGATGGTGAAGGGACGCCCGAGGGATTCGGGGTCGCCGTCGTACGTGAGGACGGGACGTGGCGCTGCACGGCGATGCGTCGGGATGCGCTGACGAGCCTGACCGCCGCCGAGACCGCGCTGCGTGAACTGCGAAGCGCGGGTGCGGTTTTCGGTCTGCTGAATATCGACGACGACTTCTTCGTCGTGGTGCGGCCCGCCCCGGCCGGCACCAGGCTGTTGCTCTCGGATGCCACCGCGGCCCTCGAGTACGACATCGCCGCCGAGGTGCTCGAGAAGCTCGACGCCGAGATCGGCGACGAGGAACTCGAGGATTCCGACCCGTTCGAGGAGGGCGACGTCGGCCTGCTGTCCGACATCGGCCTGCCCGGTGACGTGCTGGGTGTGATCCTGTCCGACACCGAGCTCTACGCCGACGAGCAGATCACCCGGATCGCGGGGGAGATGGGTTTCGGCGACGAGCTGGCGGCGGTGCTCGACAAGCTCGGTCGTTGATCTGGGCGTGCAATCCACCGACGAACAGCTGATCCGTGCCGCGCTGGCGGCCGCGGCCGCCGCCGATCCCCGCGACGTCCCGATCGGCGCGGTGGTCATCGACGCTGCCGGCGTGGAGCTGGCCCGGGCGGCCAATGCGCGCGAGCAACTGCGTGACCCGACGGCCCATGCGGAGATTCTGGCGCTGCGCGCGGCCGCCGCCGTCCATGGCGACGGCTGGCGGCTGGAGGGCGCGACGCTGGCGGTGACGGTGGAGCCGTGCACGATGTGCGCCGGCGCCCTGGTGCTCGCGCGGGTGGCCCGGGTGGTGTTCGGGGCCTGGGAGCCCAAGACCGGGGCCGTCGGCTCACTGTGGGACGTGGTGCGTGACCGCAGGCTGACCCATCGGCCGCAGGTGCGCGGAGGCGTGCTGGCCGACGAGTGTGCCGCCCTGCTGGAGGATTTCTTCGCCCGTCAGCGTTGACTCGGGTTGCCGGTTTCAGCGTTGACTCGGGTTGCCGGTTTCAGCGTTGACTGCGAGGTCCACTCGCACGTTGTGTCGGTGGACGCTGAATGCATTTCGCTTCACGGCGTGAATTAGGGCATGCTGCGCCGGAACGGTAGGCTGCCACACGGTGGCGTGTCCGAGCGGCCTAAGGAGCACGCCTCGAAAGCGTGTGACGGGTAACCCCCGTCCGAGGGTTCAAATCCCTCCGCCACCGCCATCTCTACCAGCGTGAAAGTGCTGATAAACGTATCTATCCGCCGATAGGCCTACCCGGCCCGGCTGGCCGTCGAAATTGCGCACCCCAAGACCCGCAGCACCGACATCGGCGCGGTGACCAGCTTCCTGCACGCCGTACGCCAGCACCGGTGGGCATCGCTACCCGCGGACGTGCAGCTGTATCCCAGCGACCAGCCCCGCCGCGACGAGACACCCGCACCGCGGGCCATTCCCGAGTTCGTCATGGGCCAGCTCGAAAGCCCGGCCAACCTCGATCGCATCAACGACCCGCGGATCCGGCTGCTCGTGGAGATCCTCATCCGCACCGGACTGCGCATCGGAGATGCCACCCGGCTGGCGTTGGACTGCTTGATCCGCGACCCGCAGGGCGCGGTCTATCTGCGCTACCGCAACCACAAGATGCGCCGCGACGCGGTCGTGCCCGTCGACGACGAACTCGCCACCCTGATCCAGGACCAGCAGACGCGCACCCGGACACGGTTCCCCACCACCGCCGTGCTGTTACCGCGCGGCAGCGCCAACCCCGACGGGCGCCTGCCCATCCCAACCGCGACCTTCCACCTCCATCTCGGCCAGTGGCTGCAAACATGTGGTTTCACAGACGAACTCGGCCAACCAGTCCATGTCACCGCTCACCAATTCCGGCACACCGCGGCGACCCGGTGGATCAACCACGACGTGCCACAAGAAGTGGTCCGGCGGCTGCTCGACCACACCAGCCACACCATGACCGCGGTGTATGCCCGCCTGGCCGACAGCACCGTTCGCGCCCAGTGGGAACGCGCCCAAAAGATCAATATCCGGGGTGAGCCCGTCGACACCACGATCGACGGGCCGCTCGCCGATGGTGAGTGGATGAAGCAGAACCTGGCCCGCGCGACCATGACGCTGCCCAACGGCTATTGCGGCCTGCCGCTGCAGAAATCGTGCCCGCACGCCAACGCGTGTTTGACCTGCCCACTGTTCATCACGACCGCCGAATTCCTGCCGCAGCACCACCGCCAACTCGAAGACACCCGCGCATTGATCGCCCGCGCCGAATCCGACGGCCACACCCGCCTGGCCGAGATGAACCGCACCGTCGAAACCAACCTGCTCACCGTCATCACCACCCTCAACGCCGAGCAACGCGACTGCCGATGCGCCGCGGCGGACGGCCAAACATGCTGCGGGAAGGACTCCTCCGATGCGCCATGACAACAGCCACCACCTCATCGCCGCGGCACAACGCCGCCGCGCCGACACCCTTCAACGCGCCCGCCAAGCCCTCCAAGACCTCGGTGACTCCGGCCAAAAGCGCACCGTCACCCAGATCGCCGCCCACGCCGGCGTCTCCCGCTCCTGGCTGTATGCCCAACCCGACCTACGCGACCAACTCCGCCAACTCACCGACGCACCCCAACCAGGCGAACCCGCAGCCCCCCAAGTCGAACGAAGCTCTGAGGCCTCACTGCGCCAACGCCTCACCCTCGCCCAGGAACGCATCCGCGAACTCGACGACGACAACCGGCACCTACGCGACCAGATCGCAGTCCTCCACGGACAACTGCGCGCCAACCGCATCGCCGCAACCCCCGTGACGGACACCGTCCACGACGCAAACACCCAGCTCATACCGCCGAAAAGTCCACCCGACCCAAGATAACGATGGTTTCCTCAAGCTCCTTGTTCTTCCTCTTGAGCTCGCGTAACTCGCGTGCGGCATCGGTAGACACCCCATCGCGGACCCCCGTATCGACCTGCGCCTGGTTGATCCACCGGCGCAACGTCTCAGTGGCCACACCCAACCGCTTGGC
>WBZP01001406.1_pt1 | contig 29808 bp, 21 predicted proteins | sample 5204301 | NCBI WGS metagenome assembly WBZP01 (sample SAMN12412401, study PRJNA552823) | activated sludge metagenome | isolation source: activated sludge from nitrification reactor of wastewater treatment plant... | place: USA: Pennsylvania | collected 2017 | reverse complement strand
GTCGATCTCGGTGTTTGCCAGCCGATGCAGCAGCGCGGGCTGCCATGCGACCGGCGGTCAGTATCCCGACCTTACCGCGAGCGGACTTGGGTCCTGGAAGGGCAAAAACAGCCAGGCGATGCCCAATGAGCCACTGGTGGTGGCTGGCAATCCCGACGCAAGCTGGCTGTACCGCAAGGTGACGGGTATGCAGGGCGCAAGCGGAGGCGCGACCATGCCGCTGGGGGCCGCGATGCCGATTGCGGAAGCGGCGGTGATTCGTGACTGGATTGCGAGCGGAGCCCAGACAAGCTGCAGCGGGGCCATCACGCCGACCAAGATCGATCCGAACACGCTGGATCAGAGCGCGCTGTTTCGCTGTGACAACCCGACGGCACCGCGTGCTTCCGTGGGACGGGTGCGACGCATCGATCGACCAGAGTGGACACATGGAGTGGGCGCGCCGGACGACGCAAACGCGCTGAACCTGACGGCCCATGTGAATCCGTTTTCCAGTCAGTCGGCTGGCGCGTACTCGACGTATTCGGATGGGCTGACGGTCGATGACGCGACGCTGGATCTGTACTTCCTGAACCTGCCGGAAGCCGGGGTGACGTGGGACAACCGGCTGGCCACGGTGCGCACGTACAGTGTGTCGACGGATACCAGCTTGCAGTGCTTCTGGAATACGGCGATGCCGACCAGCACGTGCATCGACAACTACGTCACCAAGCTGCTGAAGATCGGGGTGCTGGCACGGACGCCGACCGCAGACGAAGTCTCGCGACTGAAGGCGTATGCGGTGGCCGCGATTGCGCGGGAGCCGGGCGGAGGACAGACCGGCGCTCCGCGGACCACCACCAGCCGAGAGATCGCGGCGGCGGCGTGGATGACCACTGGCGCACTGTTTCGATCGGAGCTTGGCATCCCCGTGGAGGGAGATCCGGCGGGACGACGCCGTCTGAGCAGTGAAGAGCTGGCGCTGGCGCTGGGATCGGTCCTGAGCACGCATCGACCGGGCGCTCCGCTGTGGACGGGCTTTTCAGGTCCAGCCCCCGATGATGCGGCCCCGAACCTGGGCTGGCTTCAGCAGGTCCGCGCAGCGGCCAATAACGGAACGATTCAAGACCCAGCGGTGATGAGTGCGCTCATCAAGGCCTATGGAAGCGGGGTGGATCTGGGACGCCGCGACACGCTGTTTGACTCGCTGGGCGACACCCGCGATGTGCCCGCGCGTGGGGAGTACTACCTGGCACCGCGCATCACCGGGTTCTTTCGGGAGTGGCTGGGGTACAGCGGCTCGCTCAGTTCCTTTAAGGACACGCCGGGCGGGACCAGCCGCTTTATGACCACGTCGAGCATCTATGACCGAACGTACACCGGCTTTGTGAACTTACAGACACGCTTCTATATGCACGACACCACGCTGGTCGATCAGCTAGACGACACGATTGCGCGGACGGTGATGGAGAGCGCGACGGCTCGCAGCGATGTCTTTGCTGCGCTGTTTACGAGCCTGAACTGGCGGCTTCCTTCGGATCAGATCAACCTGACGACGCAGACCTGCACGACCAACAGCGACTGCAAGGTGGCTCCGAACACGGTCTGTAACTCGGTCTTCAAGGTCTGCGGCGATGGGGTCGCGAACACCACGTCGGCGCAGGCGCGGGTCTACAACATCGAAGGGGTGCCGAACACGCAGGCGGGTCGCTGGGTGACGATGAACCCGGCAGAGCGCAGCGGCGTCCTGACGCATCCGGCGTGGCTGGCCTCGCATGGCAACAACTTCGAAGACGATGCGAGCTTGGTACATCGCGGCAAGTGGGTGCGCGAAAAGCTGTTCTGTCAGACGGTTCCGGGGCTGGAAAACGTGATGGTGCAGGCCAAGCTGGGGGCGCGTGGACCGTCGGCGCGTGAGCGTGTAGATACCGCGACGGTGACGGGCACAAGTTCGGCGACCTGCCTGGGCTGCCACAACCTGATGAACACGCTCGGCTACCCGTTTGAGATCTACGACCACGCGGGCTTTCTGCGCGCCACCGATCACGGCAAGGCTCCGAGTGGTGCGACGACAATCACCAACGCGCCAGATGCTGCGCTCAACGGGTCGTTCCAAGATGCGATCGCGTTTTCCAAAGCCATCGCCGGATCGACGTATGCGAAGCGCTGCTTTGTCCGTCAGGCCTTTCGCTACTTCACGGGCCGCGATGAGACGCTACAAGATGCTTGCACGCTCGCTGCGATGGAGTCCGCGCTAGGCAGCGGCTCGTTCTTCGACATGCTGACCGTGCTGGTGCAGAGCGACACGTTCCTTTATCGCACCGTGGAAGGAGTAAGTCCATGAGCACGCTGACTCGTCGAGCACTGCTGCGACGGATTGCGGCCAGCGCGAGCGGTGCGATCCTGCTACCGCTGATGTCGCGACTGACCCACGCGGCACCAACTGCGACCCCGCGCTTTGTGTTCATCGTGGAAGGCAACTGCTACGAGCCGGTGACGGTGCTGGACCCGCAGACGCGGACCGCAATCAACAGCGCGACGACCACGCCGGTGACGGCTGCGGACAGGTGGTGGTTTCCCAAGTACGGTCACAAGTCGCCGCTTTTGGTTCCGTCCACGCAGTTTGCCAGCACCAAAGCACTGGGCGCGATTGCCGCAAATGGGCTGGCGCAGCAGACGGCGGTGCTGTTTGGACTGTCTTCGCGCATCACGGGCGGTGGACACACGGCGCTGCACGGCGTCCTGTCGTCTACGCGGAGTGTCGGAGGTCAGCCCAACGGACCGACGATTGATGCGGCGCTGGCTGCGGTGGCTGGCGTGCGCGGACAGACTCCCTACGATGCGGTGCGACTGGGTGTCTCGTTCGATCTGAAGCGACGGCTCAACTACGACACCTGCGCGTACGATCGCAACCGGGCTGCGCCGCTCATCGTGGATCCGTATGCGGCGTTTACGTCCCTGTTTGGGCTGGTCGGCTCGGCGGTGGAGCAAGCGGCGTTCGATCAGCGTGGCAACCTGCTGTCCTTTGCGCAGGCAGATGCCCAGGCTGCGGTGTCTGCGTTTTCGGGAAACAGTGCCGAGCGCGCCAAGCTGGAGTCGTATCTGGCGTCGCTGCAAGCGAGTGCGCTGCGGCAAAACCAGCTGCTGGCGATGCGCGGCAAGCTGGGACCGATTGCGCCCGCCTCGCCGTCTAGCAATCCGCTGTACACGCAGAACCAGACCTTGAACAACAACCCGATTCGGCGCTTTGCGGGACAGCTAGAGCTGGCCACTGCCGCGCTCAAAGGGGATCTAACCCACGTTGCGGTCATCGGCTGCGGCTCCGGCTGGAGCTTCGACATGACGTATCCATCGGCGACACCGGCAGCCAACAGCGGAGTGACGCGGCACAACCTGCATCACGGCTCGGCGGCAGACCCGACATACCTGGCGACGATCCATGACATCACCAAGCAGCAGATCGACGCGATTGTGCAGTACATGGCGCTGCCGCTTCTGAACACGCCTGATCCGGCGGGTGGAAGCATGCTCGACAGCACGGTGATCGTGTACATCGGTGACAACGGAGAGCAGCATCACTCGACGGCATCGGAGTTTCCGGTGGTGCTGATCGGTGGCAGCGCGCTGGGACTGCGAACCGGCGGGCGCACGATCGTCTATCCGGGCGTCGATACCGGCGGCTCGGGGCATCGTCAGGTGTCCAACCTGTGGGCGACGCTGGGTCAGCTCGCGGGGGCAACACCGACGCAGGTTGGCAAGACGAAGGTGGACTTCAACCAGTTTGGCGGCGAAGGACCGGGACGGATCGCGCAAGGACCGCTTTCCGAGCTGCTGCCTTAGTGCATCGGGGTGCCGGTGCGTTGGTGGTAGCTGCGGAGGACATCGGCGGCGGTCTCTTCGATGGCTTTGCCGGTGACATCAATGACGGTCCAGTCGGGGTGGCTGCGCAGAAGATCGCGGGCGAAGTAGATCTCACGCAGGATGTAGTCGCGCTGGCCGTAGCTGGTGTCGGTGGTCATGTGGATGCGGAGCAGGCGCTCGCGACGGATTTGCAGCAGGGCATCGGGCTGGATTTGCAGGGCGTAGACGCGCTCGGGAGGGACTTGGTCTAGCTCGGGCGGCAGCGGCAGGTCGAGTACGAGGGGCACGTTGGCGACGCGATAGCCTTTCTGGGCCAGGTAGATGGACAGCGGGGTCTTCGAGGTGCGGCTGATGCCGAGCAGCACCAGGTCGGCCTTGATCAGGTTTTCGGGACAGCGGCCATCGTCGCTCTGAACGGTAAACTCGATGGCTTCCATGCGGCGGTAGTAGCTGTCGGACACGGTGTGAAGCAGGCCGGGCACTTCGCGAGGCTCGACGGACAGAAAGCGGGCCATGGTGCCAAGGAGCGAGCCAATCAGATCGACATAGGGGACGCCGCGCTGCTCGCACTTGGTCTGAAGGACTTTGCGTTCTTCGCCTCGGACGAGGGTAGAGACAACCAGGCCCTGCGCGCGCTGGGCATTGCCGACGATGACATCCATGTCCAGCTCGTGACGCAGGTGAGGGACGATGCGCAGGTCGGTGGCGTCTTCGCGCAGATCAAACTGGCGCAGCGCGGCGCGCACCATCTTTTCGGCGGTCTCGCCAGTCGAGTCAGAGACGATGAAGATGGTGCGCAAAAGCCCGGGGTCAGCCATGCGGGCTACGCTAACACCTTTAACCTGTGGCGGGGCGCGGAAGCTACGTCGGTGGGCGCGGACTTTTCGCGGTAGGCGATGACGCGAGGACACTCGGGATCGGGGTCGCGCTGGCTGCCGCTGACGTGGGCCGCGACGACCCGGCAGCCGCCTCGACACAAGGACAGGTAGGTGCAGCTTCGGCAGGGCTCGTCGGCGTGGAGATGAACGCGAAACGGGGAAAAGGCCTGCGGCTCGGCATAGTAGCGACGCAGGTCGGTGACAGGCTTTGGGGTCGGATGGGCAAACGAGCAGGCCGACAGGCGTCCATCGGCTCGGGTCGCCGCCAGCATGTCGCCACCGGCGCAGCCATAGATCGACAAAAAGCGCAGCAGTCCGTCATCCAGCTGGTGATGCGCGACAAAGGGAACCATCGAGCAGTCGAGACGCACGCGCAGCCGATGTCGCCGGGCCAGATCGAGCACGGTGGGCAGCAAGGTGCGGTGCTGGTCATCGGTGCAGCGCAAGGACTGATAGGTGTCGTCACGCGCGCCTCGACCTGCGGGCTTGAGCCGTAGCAGCTCGACTTCGCGCAGGCCGATGCGACGGGCGTAGGCAAACAGCTCGGGCAGGTGCGAAAAGCCCGCGACGAGTGATCGCAGGGCGTGATCGGCCTTGGCAAAGCCGTCGATGCCGCGAACCTGCTGGTAGATGTCGCCGATGCCATCGACGCTGACGTTGACCTGACCAAACAGACCGCGCCGGGCCAGGGCGCAGACTCGATCGAGGGTGGCTTGGTCGTACAGTCCGCTGGTGGTCAGGTTGGGAATGATGCCGCGCTGCCAGCAGTGGGACAGCAGCTCGCCGAGCCAGGGCAGGTGGGCGCTCTCTCCGCCACCGAGGGCAACATGGAAGACGCCGGCGTGGGATAGCTCGTCGATGGCGGCGCACCACTCGCGGAGACCCCACTCGTTTTTGGCGCCTTGTGGCGACGCGCCGGTGTAACAGGTCGCACAGCCAGCGTCGCAGCGATTGGTCAGCTGCAAGTGAACTTCGAGCGGGGCCGACAGCGGCATGACGGCATCGAGCGCGGGCTCTATTCCATCCCACAGACCGGGCGGTGGATCGTCATACCCAAGCGAGCGGGCGCGGTCCCGATCGACCAAGACCAGCGCTTGCGGCCAGCCGTAGCGACCGCCAAGCTGCACGATGCCTCCGAAGCGCTCATAGCGAAAGGAGCGCGGGGCCGGTAACTTGCGACGACTGCGCCATCTGGTCCACGCGGCAAACACGGCGGCATAGTAGCCGACTATTCTTTGGCTGCGACAGGTGCGCGTGCGGTCTGCCAGTCTTTGAACGCTTTGTAGTCATCGCTGACCTGCTTGGCGTAGAAGAACGCGACCTGACGAACCCTGGCGAGGAAGGCCTGGCGCTGCTTTTCGGTGGCGACCTTGGCCAGCACTTCCTTTTCCAGCTCGTAGGGAATCAGCGGACTGCTGTCTTGATCGGCGCGAGCATGAGACGTCGCAAGCACCGCACCCCACTGCTGCACAAGGGGCAGTGCGCGCTGCGGGTTGGCGATGTTGCTTAGCTCAAACGGACTACGGACCGGGGTTCGCTCGCGGACAAAGAAGCGCTCTCCTTGCAGGGACAGAGAGCCGAGGTGTTCGTCGCTGCGATAGCCCATGGCGCGATAGCCAAGCACCACCCGCAGCGCATGATCGCCGCCAATCTGATTGAGCAGCTGATCGCGAATCGAGCCATCCATGTACTGCCAGCCAGCGGGCGCGGACTGCGCTTTGATGTCGAGGATGCGATCGTCATCTTGACTGGCCGATGCACCTTCGATGAGGACAAAGTAGCGCGTGACGCCGAGTGAGCCCATGCCACCTTTGACCTTCTGCGCGACATCTTTGATGCGGAAGTAGCCGGGAATCTGGCGCAGCCTTCCAGTCAGCGTCGCTTGGTAGGCGGGCATCGCCGCTTGAACCGCTTGCAGAACCGACGGTGCAACCTGTGAGACGCCTTGCTTGTCGTAGTCGAACATGCGCTTTCCCGAAGCGACCGTGGTCATCTTCTTGAGCACGCGCAGGTGAGTCTGTTCGGACAGCTGCACCATCCAGTCGGACAGAAAGCTCGGTGTGTTTCCGACCGAATAGGAGGTGATGAGCTCTCCGGCGTTGTCGCGATAGCCGCGCAGGGTGTTTAGGTAGCTTGTGGCAAACGCGTCGATGAGCTGCTCTTGGGTCTTCTGGGGGAGCCCGCCGTTTTCTGCGACCGCAAGCAGGATGCTGATCGCCATGCGCCACAGATCAAGCTGGTAGTCGGCGATCAGCGTCTCGTCGAAGTCATCCAGATCGAAGACCACCATGTTCTGGTTGGTGAGAAGCGCGCTCACATTGTCGCAGTGCGCGTCTCCTTGTAGCCAGACGCGCGTGGTGGGACCGCCGAACGTAGCAAGAAGCGGAGAGCTTCCATAGTCCGCCCAAAACAGATAGTTGGTGGCGCGGAAGAAGGAAAACATGGTTTCCGTCATCAGCGTGTACTTCTCTGCGCGGAAGGCTGCGGAAAGACTCGCGTTCTTCTGATTGATCTGGTTTACCACCCAGTCCGCACGCGGCTCTGCGGAAGCAGAAGAGACGATCGAACAGAGTAGCAAAAGCGCTACGATGGCGACCTGTCTCACCTTTTCCGTCACGACGCTGCGGGCCAAGCGATGGACTCTGCCCGCAGGATGCACTGGTGCACTCCCCCGCAAACCACTGCGCACAAAGAACTATCGTAGCGCAAAAGCCTGCGCGCAGCGCCATTTGTCACGGATTAACGAAGCACAAGTCGCCATAGCAAAAGCAAAGACAGACCCGCAAGCGCAAGCAGAAGTGGGAGAAACATCCACTTGGTGCGGAAGGAAAGCGCCGCTGTGCTGGTGCTTGTACTTTGGGTATCGCTCCCTTGAAGATCTGCGCCAGGAATCGCAGTCAGTCCCGAGCGCTCTGGCAGCAGAGAGCTGATCGCCTGGACTTCAGGAAGCTCACGGAGCTGATCACGCACGATGCGAGCGCTCGCGGGACGCTTGGTTGCATCACGTTCCAGAAGCTGGCTGAGCAGGCTCTGAAGTGCCGGTGAGATCGGCTGCTCCAGCGCAAGCGGAGGTACCACTTCGGTAAAGCGACGATGCAGCAGCGTGGTTCCGTCTTCGCGATCTTCGTAGCGCTTGGCAAACGGAAGCAGACCGCTTAGTAGCTCATGTAGCAGCAGTCCCAGCGCGTACACATCCATGCGCGGATCACCGGGCGCACCGTCGAAGCGCTCAGGCGCCATGTAGAGCGCAGTCCCCAGATCGGCGTGACTGTCGGTCCGAAGGGAGTCGCCCATCTTGCCGGTCTGTTCCAAGATCTTGGCGATGCCGAAGTCGACGACCTTGGCTTGCTCGCCATTTTCATCATCTTCGACCAAAAGGACGTTCTCTGGCTTGAGCGTAGGAGGCGGACGCTTCGTCGAAGGGCGCGCGCTGTTTCGATCGATACGGAAGTGGTTGGGAAGAGGAAGTCAGTCGGAGTTTCCCCACAGCAGCATCACACACGGCGTCATTCCGATGGCCTGTCCCAGCTGAAGGAGCGCGTCCTTGTGCGATTCCGAAAACGTACCGCAGGTAAAGAAGTCACAGCGATCAAAGGAGCAGTCGATGTAGCGTCGGCTTGGCTCGTCTCTGTGGCACACGGCGAAGATCTCGCGATCTTGTAGCGTAGAAAAGGTCGTCGCGGGCGCACCGACCAGCAGCGCTTCGGTTCCATACGCAAGACCCTCTTGGGGAAAGAGGGTGTGAAGCTGTGCGAAGAGGGCCGCGAGCGCTTCATCCGTGAGCTGTTCTTCCAGGGTGTCTGCATGCGCGGAAAAGAGATCGCTCAGGATCTTCTGCGTGTGCGGATCAGTAGGAAGACGGACTGCGTAGCCGAGCAGCGTGGTCTGCATACAGCGAGAGCCTCCGAACTGGTGCACAAACCAGGTCAGCCCTGGAGGTCTACACACTTGCTGCGTGCGTAACAAGTCGGTCAAACGCAGACGTACTTCCTCTGCGCTTATCCGAAAGCCACAGATCAGAAAAGGGAAGGGCGGATCGCGTCCGATTCCCAAGTCGATGTGAAGCGGGTCGGAATCGACATCATCGGAATCTGTCCGGTCATCTGCTGGAATCTTGTTCATGGTGAGCCTGCGCGTACGGAGCCTATCCGAAAGCGGTCACTTGTCTCGCTGCAATCGAACAGCGTGTCGAAACGTCTGAACAGGAACTTGAATGGGAGCCCAATCCGCAGTGGGTCGCCGCGCTGGAATCGGAGTCTCTGTTTGGATCGGAACGACGCTTGCAAGTTGAGCGAGGACAGAGAGGTTCACCATGACTCCGTTTGAGCGACCCGCAACCACACGCGAACAGAGTGCTTCCCACAGCGCAGCGTCCGAAGATCGAGGCGCGCAGCCCAGTGCTCCGCAAGCGCCCGCCCATGCGCCCGCGAGCGTCGCGATGCGCCCAGACAAAAGAGCGGCGGCCAGCGAGGAGAGCTTGATGAGCGTCTTTGGCTATATGTGCGACGGTCCTGGCCCACGCCCAGCGGGTGCCCACCCTGCGCAGGCCGGGGATGCGCGACGGCCTGATGATTTGTAAGCCATATCGCGTAGTTATGGCACGGCACATGCTGACGATTCCTTGGACGGTCGCGTGGCGCGAAGTTCTGAAGGAGATCCGCCCACTTACATCACGCAGCGTAGACAAGCTGAAAGTCCAAGTTTGAAGCGCTGGTTTGAGATCAAAACTGCTGAGTCATGGAGACAGTGTGCGATGCCGGTACCAAGTGGCGCAGATATGGCACTGATGGCCAAACAGCGATTTGCGCAAGAGAACATCCGCTTGCCCGAAGGCTTTGATCGGTTCTTTCCACGCGATGTGGTGAAAAAGCGGCAGTTTACCGATGCGTTTGCGCCACAAGACCGCAATACGCTCCCGCTCGTCTCTCCGCCGGATCTGCTGTTTGATCGATTCATTCCACTGCGCGCATTTGCAGAACAGCAAGCGACGATGTGCCGTGGATATGCAGAATTTATCGATCAGATCTGTATGGCAATTGGCGTCGCGTGGGAAACCTGGCAGCAGTCCGTCAAGCTCACCGGAGTTACGTATACAGCGGGCGTAGGACTTGGTGGACAGATCGTGGGTCCGCCGTTTGCTCCGACGATCATTTCATTGGGTCCAAAGGCGCCTTGGACTGCGATCATTGCTTCTGCAATTACTGCGATGTGGACGCAGTTTGAGCAGTCGCTGCGACTGGCCGGTGCGCCGCTCTTTATTGGAAACCTTAGCATTCCCATTCCGCCAGGTGGCGATGCGATGCCGGGGATTCCAGGTCCGAATGGTTTATTGCCATTTAAGGTTGCCTTTCCGACCGCTGCGCCGATGGTGAAAGAGTCTTTGGTTTCGCTGATGTGTGGAATGCCTGTTCCCACGCCAAGTGAGGGAGCCGCTTCGTCCCTGGGTCCACACAGTCAAGTGGTGTATGAGTCGATTGCAACGGCATTTGTCGATTCATTCAATCAGTGGACAGCTGCTACGATGGTTGATAGCACGGGGTTTCTTCTGGTGTTTATCAATCCGTCTCCGGTTCCCATTCCACGCATGGCTGGTGTTTGTCCGACAACGGTATCGCCGTTTTTGATCACGCCGAAGCTGCCACCTGCTGTGTATGTGCCGCAGCCTTGGCAGATTCAGCCGATGGCAACTCCGTAACCTCAATAAAGACAGAGACGACCATGCCACCAGCCGCAACGCTTTCGACAATTGCCAAGTCAGATCATATTCATATTGAGAAGCTCTGTCCGCTGTGCATTTTGCTGCCAATCGTCGTTCACACACTTCATGTGGTGCTGGGGCCAGTTGTCTCTGGTTCTAACAATGTATTTATCAATGGAAAGCCAGCCGCGCGTGTGATGGACCTGGGCGTTGCGGTTCCCTGTTGCAGTAGCAATACCTATGCGATCGTCAAGGGCAGCTCGACGGTGTTTATTAACAATCAGCCGGCAGCACGCATTGGCGATATGACGCTTCATTGTGGCATCTATCCTGGGCAGCTGATCACCAATGGATCGCCGAATGTCTTCATTGGTGATAGCAGCAACATGGGATTTGGATTTCCAGGGATCGCTGCGCGCAGTGACATACCAGAGCACGCCGGTCCACATGAACCGAGCAAGGCGGACACTGTCAATCAGTCTAGTGGGGCAGCGGATCAGCCGACCGAGCCGTCCGACCCGCAGGTTGCGAAGTGGCGCTTGATGTTCAGTGATGGCCAAGTGGTGCAGGGCGCGGTATCAGACTTTCAAGGTGCGGCGGGGCGCAAATCCAGTCATCGCTCGGAAGAAGGGATGCATCAGATTGAACATCTCGAATCGCGCTCTTCTTATAGTGTCGATGTCAAAGGCACAAAATCACTGCGCGGGAAAGTGGTTGATGCAGACAATCAACCGATTGCGGGCGCAGCGGTCCATGTCCATCGCGCGTATGGCGATGACCAGGAGTTCTCTGTCGGACCGGATGGATCGTTTGTTCTCGAAGGGCTGATCAAAGACGAGCCATGCATTGTGACCGTGAAGAAAGGCAAGCACGCCATCGGTCGCTTTGTCGATGAAGAAGGCAAGTCGGTATCTGCCACAGAGCTATGGATTCATCTGGCAGATGGCACCTCGCAGTCCCTAACGGCAGATGGAAATGGCAAGTTCGAGCACAAACATCCGCTCACCGGAGAAGGCTTTGCGATAGAAGTGGTCAAGTTCCCTGCGCATGCCAAGGGGAAGTTCGTCGATGAATCGGGACGGCCCATTGGGTTTGCCGACATCTTGATTCGGCGGCATGACGGCAGCGTGATTCATGCCAGCACGGATGCTGCAGGTGGCTTTGATGTCGACGGGCTGCTCCCCGGTGAGCACTATTCTGTCGAGCTGATCAAGGCCAAGTAGTCTGAGCGCTGCAAAGCAGATGGACAGGGTGGCGAGTTCTTTTGCTTGAACTGGAATGAGGGAATCATGGCTGAAATGAAGAAAGAAGTTCGCGCAATCGGTCAGCGAATCAGTGGTCTACAGGCTGGTGAGACGTATACGTTTGTATTGAAGCGTCCCAAGCCGCTGGCTGATCTCACCAATGCTCGGCGCTGTATCAAGCTGACTACTGGATATCTGGAAACCAGCAAGATGATTATGGAAGAGCTTGAGCAGACACATCAGCGTATCAATCTTGGTGATCTGCCCAGTGCGCAAGCTTCATTTCAGAAGGCCAAACAGATGAAAGAGCGAATTGGCATCATCTTGGGCGATGCACATGGACCTGAAGAAGATGCCAAAGAAGATGCAACGGACTCACCTGGAGACACCAAGAGCGCATACGATCTGGGCGCAAAGGCCGCTTCATTGTCGATTCAACACGCGGAATGGATTGCAAAAGGACTGGATGAAGCCATACGCGCAGTCGGGGCATTTGTCGAAGAAGCCGCAAATCGAGCCACTGGACAGTAAAGGCAGGATGAACAGCTGATGGAAACGACACAGACGACTTCAGAGCTTTCCGCTGTCCGCAGTGAGCTGGGGGCAATCTCTTCAGGAACATTGGTAGAGCTGCGCAAGCTGATAACCACTGGAATGGGCTCTATTGACGGCCTTGGTGGCTCACTGGAGCAGTGTGAACGCAATGATCTTGGTGCAGCCAAGTCCAAGGTCGCGCAGCTTGAGACCGAGCTAACGCGTCAAGAAGAGCAGTTCAACAAAGTCCTGACGAAGTCACAGAAGACAATTGAAAAGGCTGCTGCGGCTGGTGCGATGAATGCGACCAGTCGTGTCCAAAAAGCCGCTGGGGAGATTCAGTCTGCCATATCTGAATACAAAGATGTCATTGCCAACGGAATTGAGAAGATTCGCAAAGCTGTGGAAGAAGCCGTTGGTCCAGTGATCGAAAAGATCAAGCAGTTCATGGCTGGTCTGATTCAGCGACTGAAAGATCTGTGGGAACGAGCCAAGCAAAGTCTTAGTGAAATTCAGAAGCAAGTGGAGCGAATTTTTGGTGATGTTCTGCTCTGCGTTCAGACCTTGATTTCCAATGGAATGACAGCCTTTCAGCAGGGGAAGCTTGCCTTTGATTCGGCCAAAGCTGCCGCGCTGGCGCTGAAGAACAAAGAGTGGGACAAGGCGAAGCAGAAAGCCAATGAAGCCAAGAACGCTGGTGAAGCAGCCTACAAAGCAGGAGAAAAATGCTATCAGGCTGTTCAGAAGCTGATCAAAGAGCTGCCAATCAGCTTGGATTCCCTGCTAAGCAGCATCAAATCGCATATTAAGTCGGCGCAAGATGCAGCGGCTGAGGCAATCGAAGCAACCAAGAACGATGGTCTGGCTGTCTGCGAACAAGTCAAAAAGAGCGCCATTCAGCTTCGCACGACTGTGGAATCAGAGTGTACGAATTTTAAGCACAAGACCAAGCAGACGGCTGAGCGCCTTCGCTCGATTGTGGTCGAGGCGGTGAGTGACATCGAGCGTCAGGCGATTGCCGATGCGCAGCAGCTGCTGACGGAGCTGGAGTCGAGTGGGGAAGCGCTGCTGTCGACGCTCCAGCGGTCGGTGCAGAAGCTGGGGACGGCGGCGCATGAGAGTGGCGTCTCTGGGAAAAAGAAAGAGGAGCTGGAGCCGCATGTCGCGGAGTCGGCGTCTCACAATGAGGAAGCGCAGAAGAAAGTCGCGCAGGTGCAAGAGATTGAAGGAAAGCTCTGGTCTTTGAACTGGCAAGGACTTGGTAGCATTGGCCAAGAGCTTCAGAAGGTTGCATCTGATTTGGTTGAGTCTGGTCGCCAGATTGTGAATCAAGCAGCGGAGCTGGCCGGGGAAGTGAAGCAGGCCATCGCGGATTTGAAAGAAGAGATTGGACAAGAGCTAGAGCAGCGTGTTGCCCAGTGGAAGGAAGTCGGGGCGGCGGCAGAGTCTGCCTATGAAGATCTGAAGAAGGGTCTGGAGACGCAGATCTCAGATCTGAAAAAAGAAGCGGAGCAAACTGTCAAAGACATTGAAGAAGGTCTGGAGACACTGAAGAAGTCCTTTGATGAGTTTGTCGATGCAGGATCCCAGGCAATAAGCAAGCTGAAGAATCTTGACATCAGCGGTGCGATGACGCTGATCGACAAAGGAACAAAGCTGTTTGAGACCGGGAAATCGTTTTATGATAAGATGAAAGCACACTACGAAAAGCTCAAAGGACAAGTGCTGGCGCTCAAAGACACGGTGGAGCGCTTTATTCATCAAGCCGATGGGGTGATCAAGCAGGCTGGGCAGGCGGTTGACGATACGCTGGACAGCGCAAAGCATGTGTGTGATTCCATCCGAGATAAAAGTCAGCAGCTGATGCAGAGCGCGGGCCAGAAGCTGGAGGAAGCGAAGAAGTCGATGGCGCAGGCGCAGAAGAGTGCGGCTTCGGTGGCGGGCATTGCGCGTCATGCGGGGGACGAGGTGAAGCAGGGGTGCGAGGCGGCGGGAAAGTCGGTGCAGGCGGCGGCGGGGGCGGGGCTTGCGGCGCTCCAGTCGGGGATGGGCGTCAAGGATGCGGCGCTGGCGGCGGCGGGATCGGTCGATGAAGCGGTGCGAAAGGGAGTCCTTTCGCTGTGTGATGAGGCGAGCAAAGCGGTGGACGGAGCCAAGCAGGCGGTGAAGCAAGCGGCAGATGCGGCCAAGCAGGTGGCCAGTGGGAATGCAGGGGGGGCGATGTCGGCGGCGCAGGATGCAGAGCAGAAGGCAGCGACGGCTCGTCAGGATGCGCAGAAGACCCACGATCAGAGTGGCGCGGTGGCGGCAGAGGCGAAGCAAGCACACGCAGACAGCACCAACCTAGAGGCCGTGCGTAACAAGGAAGCGGCGAAGGCCAAGTCATCGGATGCGCCTTCGGGAGTGAGCGCGAAAGCGAGTGGCAGCGGGGCTGACAGCGGGGCTGGGAAGTCGGCGGGTTCTGCGTCGGGAATGCCAGATGTCGGAGCGGAAAAGGGAGCGGAAAAGGGAGCGGAAAAGGGGTCCGAAGGGGCCGCTGCGGAGTCGAAAGAGGACAAGCCTCAAGCGGCAGCGTCTCCTGCGGCTGCGGGGGCAGCGTCTCCGCCTGCGGGAGCGGCTTCCGCTGCGGGAGCGACCGCACCGGGCACACAGCCAGCGGTGGACAGAAAGCCGCCAGAGGTCCCGAGCGCAGCTCCAGCAGACGTTCCCGCGCTGAGCACAGCAAAAGGAGTCGCTGCGGTGGCAGCTCATGTCGGTCAGAGTACCCAGTCTGCCAAGGGTCTGTTCGATCAGATCAAGGATCTGGCGGCAAGCGTCTCTACAGCGGGCGGCGCCAAGGGGGGACAGAGTCCCAAAGGGGCTGCGGAAGGATCGGGAGAAGCCCCCGATCAGGGCGTCAGCGCGAAGCAGTAGATGCCGCCGTAGCCGCCTCCTGAACCGACGGTGGTGGAGTTTGCCATGGGCGGTCCGGTTTCGATCAAGTTCACACCCGGAGCGCAGCCGGACTCATTCAAGGACGACATCCAGTTTGCGGAGCTTCCCGAGGTTCCACGCGGCCAGGAGTGTCCGACTCTGGGCTGTCCTTCCGTGGTCTTGTCACCCGCGTTTGCGGTCCAGTCCTTACAGGTTGCGGAGCTACCATACAGCTTTCCATCCGAGCCAGTTCCCGTCAGAAAGTCATGGTTATCGACCTGTCCTTGGGTGAGATCAGGCTGGTGATTGGGAACACCGTCTTCGTTGGGGAAGTCGTTGACGATGGCGGGATTTCCACCAAGGGGACGATCATGCAACAGATCCGCTTTGGAGGCACAAAGGAGTCTTCCCAGTCGATCGTACCAAGGCCCCGTTCCGATGCGATCGATCGCGTTGACTTGCTTGCCATCTTCGCCAGCTGTAGCGCTTAGGAATGCGCGCCAGGTCTTCTGTCCGGCTCCCGGCATGCTGCGCTCTGCGATGGTTGCACAGATCTTGTCTGCACCGCGCAGTCCGGCTCCGGCTCCGGTTTCGCCAAAGCGGAGATCTCCACCGAAACCGACCTGGCTCTTGGACAGATCCTGCATGGCTTTGAGGCTGGTGACAAAGAAGCTAAAGTTTGTAACAGCTGCTGCGCCATCGGAGGTTGCAGCGCCTTGATCGCCAGCGGAACCGGCATCCGAAAGACTGCCTGTTTCCGTCGCAGAGCAGCCTAGTTGTAGCGACAGCACACATCCAATCAGCGCAGAGGGAATGCTTCGTTGCGTGCGCATGGTGCGACTCCTATTTGCAGGTCAGATCAGACTGACAAGTGGTTCCGCCCAGACAGTCCGCATTGCTGTTGCATGAGGTGACACCCGGAACGGTGACGTACTGTTCCAGCGAAGACTGCACCACCAGATCGACGCGTCCGGGGGCGATCAGCGCAGATCCAACGGGGGCCTTGCGGGTCACAATGATCGATGGGAATCCAGCAGTTCCAAGGTTGACAAGCTCTGTCACCAGCGACGAAGCGATCGTGAGAGAGCCGGTGTCATCGCTGGTGCACTCGATCATTCCTTTTGTGCCACCGTGATGGCTGATGTCGAGCTTGATGTAGATCTTGGAGCCCACACTTTGCGTGGGCGAACTCCAGGTGACGCGCAGATCCTGACCTGTGGCCACTTGTAGATTCTGGCTGGTGATCTGAAGCGGACTGATTCCCACGGTCTGAAGGGAAAAGGGCGCATAGACGCCGCCTGCAGCACTGACAGAGATCGCGGCACCTTCGGAAAACGCAGGATAGGGAAGCGATACGCCCGCTGGGGGTTGATAGTTTCCAGAGACCGGATCCATGGAAAAGGAAGTGGCTCCAGCTGTGGTCTTCACCCCAGATACAGAGACCGTTCCGACCGACTTGGCCGATGGATACGCTTTGCAGGTGTTTTCCGCTACGCAGACTGCGCTGCCTCCGCATGGGGTATTGCAAAACGGAACAGAGGGCTTAGACAGGACACACAGACCCGCGCGCTGGCTCTCTGTCCAGATCAGCTGAGAAGGTGTCGCACCGTCGGTTACTTTGCCAATCACAGCGGTGTATCCAGCGACTCCGGTTGCGGAATCAGGGGCCACCAGGCTGACCTGAAACGTACCAACCAGCGTGTTTGGATCACCGACCGAAGTGTCCATGGGCGTGCTGGATGCGGAGTCCGAGCAAGCCGAAGTCAGAAGAAGCAGCGCGCCACAGAGCAGATGCGGAATCGACTTGGTGTACATGGGAGACTCCTTCCAATTGCTAGTTGCCACGACCGGGATTGGAGCGTGCTTGCTTGATGTAGAGCTTGGCGGTATCGGCGGAGTCACCGTCGAACTTGAACTCGACATCCATGGCGTACCAGCCGTTGTTGCCAGCTGCCGGACCGTACGCAGAAGAAAAGCGCTGATGAATCAGGGACAGGGCTTTGCCAAGCTCGTAGGTCTGTGCGCGGGTCAGTACAGTGGCTCCTGACTCGACGATGTTTGAGTGAGAGATGTACGAGATCGGCTGTCCGGGCTGATCAAACTGATAGATGAACTCATCACTGGTGACGCCAGCGGGAGGATGCACAACCTCTGCATCACCACCGGCTTGCACGTTGATGTAAAAGCCGGGCTGAAGTCCGCTGGCATCGTACGGATTGGCGGTCAGCGCGACGCCGTTGGCTTCCTCTGTCGGGAAGTTTTCATGTACGAGCAGCGCCATCACCACCGACTTGTGATCGATGCTGTAGTAGGTCCGTTCCTCAAAGGTGCGAAACAGGAAGGTGCTGGCCCAGGTCTCGCGAATGGCGCTGAGCATGCTGCTCCAGCTTGCGGCCTTTCCGGTGTGTGATTCATAGCAGCCCGCACAAGGGAATCCGTCCAGATCTTCGCTGTTGGTGCTGCTGCGATAGCGAATGTTGACACCTGGATACTCTGCATCCAGCTTGGCCTTGAGCAGGGCTTGAAACGTCGCATCGATCGGCGCAGCTTCGATCGCTGCGCGGAAGGCCGCCAGCTTGGTGTCACGCACGGCAGGACTGCTTTGAAACGTACTGTCTGCCATCAGCGCATCAAGCTGCGCAAACAGACCGTTTTGCTGCATGAACTGGTAGTAGTAGTACGCAGGAATTCCGAACGCTTTGCGAAGCGGAATGCCGGATGTCTGGGCCAAGATCGAGTAGTGTGCAGTCTTGCCTCCGAACGCCAGCACCGCAGCCTTGAGCGCGTCGCGCAGCGTGCCCGTTCCTTGGACCGCAATCTGTTCTGCGTTCAGCAGATCTTTTACCGCCAGGTTGGCCGCAGGAAGCACCACGGGAGTCGGCTTGTGCGCTTCCCACCAAGCATCTGCTTCGCTCTGGGACACCTCTGTCACGGTCCAGGTGAGCGCCGTCACTTCCAGCTTCACCCACTTGTCTTTGAGCGAAAGGAGCTGTTCATTGGTGGTCGCATGACGCAGTCCCATGTTGGGATTGTGGCGATTTTGCGACAGCACATTGACGTGTGACAGCGGGGTCTGGAACTCCTCTGTGATGATTCCTTGCACAACAGAGATGTCGTTGGGAACGTGATCCAGCACGACGATCTCGCGATAGCCCAGATAGGTGGTGGCCAGATCCGCAGCGCTGACAAAGTGAAGGCGTCCGACGGCAGTTCCCAGGTTCAGCGGCTGATAATCGATGCCTGCGTAGAGCTGATCCGTTGTGATGATCGGAACGCTGGATGGCAGCTTCGCAGCTTCAACCGCAACGGAATCAGAGGTTGGATGAAAGTAGAGATTCGGACCAAAGTAGGCCGACTTTCGGACCTTCTGATACAGCGTAGTGATCATCTCTGCACTGGCGGTGTCGTAGCCAGAGATCTCCAGCGCCCAGACTTTGGGACCAGAATAGTACGTCACTGCACCCAGCACGAAGCGTCGATCAGGGGTGAAGTACTCGGTGCGATTGAACTCGGCCAGCGACGTGACCAGCGGCTTGCCATTTCCAGACAGGTGCGTGGACGCAAACTCATAGTGAATCTGGTACTTCTTGCTGTTTTGAAAGTAGAGCGCTTGGTTGTCCATCAGATCGAGGATGACCTTTCCGGACTGCGCACCGGGTAAGCTGGTGTCTAGGGGATCGGATGCCAGCGTCAGAAAATCAGACTGACAGGTGATGGTCGAGAGGGAGTCTGGAACCACGCCAGCTTCGATCTGACAGGCTCCTTCCTGAACCTGATCATCGCTCTGCGAACAAGCGAAGATGAGCGAGCACAGCGCAGCGAGACAGAGAGTTGCCAGGCGCATGGGACACTCCTTCCTTAGATGTTGCGAGCACTGCGCGTTGGCGTAAGCGCGATGAACAACCCAGTTCCGTCCGGCAGTCTTCCATAGGATTTTTCCGACGGAGCAGTGACCGCATTCCAGCTTGCAGAGCTGATCGTGGCGCCACTTGGATCCAGCAGATAGAACTCATCCTGGCTGCCCAGCTTGAACGGCAAGTGAACGCGATCGCTTGCGCCACCATCCGGTGCATCATCGCAGTACAGGATCAGATATCCACCCGCAGGAATCGTGGCTTGTGCGGGCAGCGTGAAGAACGTCTTGTCATCTCGAACGCGATAGCCACTTAGGTTCACCGCGCTCTGTCCCAGGTTCTTTAGCTCGACCCAGTCGGGATCGGTCAGCGTATCGGTTCCGTGCGGATACAGCTCGTTTATCACCACCGATTGTGCAGAGACGCTCAGATCTTCACTTCCTGCATCTGGCGTGCTCGCATCGCTTTCGGAACAACCGACGGTAAACAACAGCGTGATCGTAGGAATCAGCCAGTTGCGGAGGCTCTGTCTGTTCCTGTTCTTCTCTACGATCTGTCCGGCAAACGTCTCTGTGACTGACGACATGAGTCCTCCCTATGCGGCTCCGCCTATGCAGAGCCGTGGCGCAGCACATCTTGTTGGCTGTGATGGTTAGAGAGGTGATCGCAGGACGCGATTGCATCAAATTGTCACAATTGCGGAGACAGACTTCGTCGCGCAGCATCCTGAGTCCTTTCGGATACTTGGCCCCAAGGAGCGGACTTTTGATCAGGTGTGAACAGGAAGTGGAAGCAGCGGAGACAAGTGCCTGGGTAAGACACAGTCCGATCAGGTGTCTTCCTGAGATCGCCAGGCTGGGAATCATGCTGCGCGTGCAGTCCGCGCGTGTGCAGCGTCTGTTACGGAAGCGCTTTGAGGATCGCAGCAATCATCGCTTGTGGACGATAACGAAGCGCACTAGGCGTCAGTCCCATTCGCACCACCACCAGCTGTTTGGACGGCATCACAGCGACGGTCTGTCCATCATGTCCGGCCAGCCAAAAGGTGTCACTTGGGAGCCCGTTTTCGGCATCGGGATTCTTGGTAGGATCGTCATCACGGCCTGGACCGACACGCCAGATCTGACCGCGACCGTACTGACCTTTGGACAGCTCGGTGGCTGTGGTGATGTGCTGTACATAGCCAGCAGGAAGGATGCGCTGTCCGTTCCAGACTCCGTCTTGCAACAGGAACTGACCAAAGCGCGCCCAGTCTTGCGCGGTGGCATACAGATAGCTCGATCCAACCAGCGTGCCGCGCGCATCCGCTTCCAGGACTGCGCTGCTCATGCCAAGGGGCGCAAACAGTCGCTGCTGAGGAAACGCAAGCGAGCCACTGCCCACGGACTGTTGCCACAGCTGTGACAAAAAGACCGTGGTTCCGCTGGAATAGTTCCACACCGTCCTCGGTGGATGTGCAACAGGTCGCGCTTTCATAAACGCAGCCATGTCCGGTTCCAGATACAGCATGCGTGTCACATCGGACACCGCTCCGTATTCTTCGTTGAACAGCAGACCGTCTTGCATCGACAGCAGATCACCCAGTGAGATCTGCTCTTTTCCTGCGGAAGGACTGGGCCAAAAGGAAGCGCGATCGAGGAACAGCTCACCGTCGGCAATGCGGATTCCTATCAGCGCTGCAGTGACCGACTTGGTCATTGACCAGCCGAGCAGTCGCGTACTGGCTGAAAATCCAGGACCGTAGTACTGCGCGATCAGCTTGCCTTGATGAATCACCACCACCGCGCGTGCGCCCGGACCATGTAGTGTGCTCTGCGAGATCACTTGTTCGACAGAAGCCACCGGCTCTGCATGACTTCCTGTGGGCCACGCAAGCGCCGGATTTGGCGTCGGTAGGTCGGTCAGCTTGGCTGTGACTTGGGCTGCTGCGTGCAGATTTCCATCGGGAACTGCTGCACATCCGGTTCCTGTTCGGTAGACCGCCAGGCCCTTGCCAAGGAATCCCAGAAAGCCTGCGCGCACTACGCCTTGGGAATGATCCACTTGGACACGAATCAACTTGAGGAGAGGATGTCCCGGCGCTTGCAGATCGTCGCGCACGATGTCATCGACCTTGCGATTCGCCAAAAAGACGTTGGAGCAGACCATCTTGGCGGAATAGCTGGCTCCTACACGCAGCAGCTCGGGAGGGAACACTGCGAGCGCGCCTACACCACCGGACAGGAGCGCCAAGGCAAGGAGCGTCTTTTTGGGAATCGCCATGTTGATGAATGTCCTCTGCGGAGTGGGATGCTTTCGCGCTTGCACACACACACACCTTGCGATGGGCGTGCGTGCTGCGGCTAGACCGTGGTTACGATGATGCAGCAATCAGCAGGACACAGTCTTGCGAAAGCCACTCCCACAGGTCGTCCGCTTCCTCTTCACTGGCACCTTGCTTGCGAAGCGCGGCCTTCACTTCTTCGGGGGGCGTGGTTGCAGCCAGGCTGCGCTTGCGGAGCGCGAGTGCCGCATCTACAGCGCGCTTGTTGTTGCGACCCGGACGACACTGCGGCCATGACTTGTCGCACATCATGAACGCATGCTTGGCGCCTTCTGTGATGTAGTCTGTCACCGAGGCAAACAGGCTGCTGGTTTCCAGATCCCACATCACGAAGGGACGGCCATCATCGGTATAGAGAAGGAATCCCGTGAGGCCACGGCCTTGCCGATCTTGGTCCAGCTCAAACCCCCTGGCTTCTGAGTCTATCTCAACCTTTTTTGTGCCAAGAAGCTTCGCGACGCGCTTTTCCAGTCCGTCGGTGTCCAGCTCTGCATCTGCGTACTCACGGCGCAGAGACAGAAACAGCATGGAATGAAGCTCGGCTCCTTTGATGACAAAGTGGAACGAAAAGTCGATGCACTGTTTCGCAAACGCAGCGGCATCTGGCGGATAGGTTAGATCGTCGTCATCGCCGTCGTCATCGCCGTCGTCGTCGTCGTCATCGCCGTCGTCGTAATCGTCGTCGTCGTCGTCGTCGTCGTCGTCGTCGTCGTCGTCGTCGTAATCGTCGTCGTCGTCCAGATCGTTGTCTTCATCCTCTGATTCGTCTTCGGAGTCTGGTGTCACAACCTGTAGTGCTTGAATCACTTCCACATCGGGGCGCTTTTGGAACAGACGGACCCAGGTGGACACTCTGTCGAACAGTGATCGGCTCATCGAAACTCATTCCTGTTGGCGGTCTTTGGGCAGGACACATCCTGCCCGGTTGCTGGTTTGAGGTGATGCCGCGAAATAGTGACTCTGTGCGGCGGAAGGTCTTGTACATTCGCTCTGCACGCTGATGCAACCGAAGACCTACGAGGATGAGCGCTGTCAGATGAGGGCAGAGAGCCCAAAGCCTGGCGTGCTGTGCTCTGTGGTGTCAGGTTATGCGACGATGCGCTGCGTTGAGATGCTGATGAAGGCATTTGATGAAGTCGCGCGCGAATCGCCGGGTGAGCGGATCGATGCCTTTCACGATTGGGAAGGTGTGCGAGGGTATGCAGCAGGCGTGATGGAGCGCTACACCGAGTGGTCCAAGCTGCATCGCGATCGCGTACACAAGATCCATGTTCTTGTGTCCTCGCGCATGGTGGCAATGGCCATCTCGGTTGCGCGGCTGGCGCTTCCGTATCTGGTTGGCTTCAGCGATCGAACAGAGTTTGAAAAGGTGCGCTTTCATCGATCCGGCTGGCTGGGTCCATCGCGAAAAGGACACGCGTAACGAGGCCCAACCGACGGATCCTGCGCCTATTCCCAGGTTGCTTTTTCGACGAAGACAGCGAAGCTCTTGGCCAGAGATCGTCCGGCTCCTGATTCGTGATCGAAGTCGAAGATCTGTCCCGCGTGCTTTCCAGACAGCGCAACGCAGCTGTGGTTTCCTGCGCCATCGTTTGTCAGCGGGAGCCACTCTGTAGGAAACGGATGACGCAGAGACAGAGACACAAGAGACTCCCGCTGGCTGACCGCAGACGCCAGATCATACAGTCGGCAGCCTCGGAAACACTCGTCGTCTCCTGCTCCGTTGTGTAGCCGATAAAAAGATCGAACATCTTCTGGAAGCGGAGCGGGCAGCGCGCGACAGAGCTTGTCGATCGCTTCATCGGACAGTCCGTTTGGCAGACGGATTTCCTTTTTCCAGCTCTTTTCACGCGCGGTCTTCCACGCTTTCTGCAGCGGTGCAGGGAGCCCGAGCAAGTCGCTCTCTTCATACGGCAGCGGTGGCGCTTTTTTGGCTTCTCCGACCTTCTTTGCAAACGTCACGGTGAAGTGTCCAAACCCGGACGGATGCTGTTCCGCCCAGTCGATGAGTACGCGCTGCGCATCGCCGGTCGGCTTGGGAAAGTCGCTGATCACATAGATCGCGCTCGTCATGCGGGAAAAGTAGTTGCGCTCTTCCGGGGTTCCACGCGGCGGTCGCTCTTCATCAACCACACCGAGCGGATCGTCGGGATTTTCCGTTAGCTTGCGCGCAAGCTCGGCCCAAAAGACCTTCGCAGAGACCGTTCCTTTTTCGCTGCGCTGGACGGCCCGTGACACGCGATCACAAAAGACTTTGCCGGATACCGCTTGCGCATAGCTGCTGAGTGCCAGCTCTGCCAGAGATGGCTCTTCCTTTTCCTTTTCCTTTTCTTTCTTCGATTTTTTTCCGCTGCTGCGTGCAGCATCGCTGGCTTTGGCAAGCGCAAGCAGGCTGGTGAGGTCTACGGGCGCATCAGGTGTTCCCTGTCCGATCGCGATGCGGATGTGCTCTGCATCGAAGAGCCGGATCAGCATTCCTTCATCGTGCCTGCGCAGGGCCTCCCATACGTCAAGATGGAGCGCGGGATGATGTTCCCGAATCAGCTTCTGCCAGTGCGCCATGAACGTCGGAGACTCGCGCAAACGGAAATCAGGAACCGCAGCGACCAGATCATCAGGAGTCGCCTTCGCCAGCTTCTGTGGATCGAGGACCAGCCGTGCCGCGTACAATTCCTGTGCGACCGCTTGGGCTTGTGCAAAGAGTCGCGTTTTGTCGGACAGACTGGCCAGCGTTGCCGCAGAAAATCCAGCGCGCTGAAGGGCTTGCACGACCACGTCCGGCGCTGCTGCCACCATCTCTGCCACCACATGGGCACTCGTGAGCGCGGTCTCAAACACGCACTGCGCACCCGGTGGATCTTGAAACATCGCGCCTACGATCGTAAGCACCGTTCGCAGGTCGTCGCTCTGTGAAGCAGAGAGACTTCCCACCGCACCGGAGCCATGTCGATCGACGAGCGGAAGTGCCGGGACTGCGCGCGCCAGCGCTTCATCGATCTTCTCTGTGTGATCGTAAGAGGAGAGCACGATGGCCCACTCGGTTGCGATCGAAGGAAGCGGAATCATCGTCTGCACAAACTGTGCGGCAGCGGGGATCTCTGCAATCGTTGCGACCAGCGCCTGGACGGTCATGGAGAACGCTTTCCTTGTTGATTGGTCGGATCTACGAGAGAGCGACGGCTGACAGAGGCACGCAGTCGCACGCCCATTCATAACAGATTTTGGGGCGGGGGCGGGGAGACTCACGCGCATTGTGTGTGTCTGTTGCGCAGAGAATGCGCCGCACAATTGCGGAGGATCGGCTTGAAGGAACCGCCTTTCACTTCGTCTCTTTGCTACTGTAGACGTTACATAGGAGTGTCTTCATGTCTCGCACGGGTTCCCTGTCTCGTTTGATCCATGGTGCTGCGCTTGTCCTTCTGTCTGTGGCTCCGCTCTGTGCGCATGCCCAGACTGCACAGAAAGTAGACGGAGTCGATCTCATCGCGGCGCAGAAGGCCGGTGGTGCCGCTGCGGCTGCGTACAACGGCAAGCTGCTGGAAGTATCCAACCTGGGCATCAACTCCTTCTTCCCAGTCAACGACATTGCCATGCGGAAAAATCCCGGCATCGATCTGCGGACGTCCAAGTACCCAGACTACGTAGTCTGTGAAATGGCGCTGTCGGATTCGCAGGAAGTGGCCAAGCTTGCGAAGGGACAGAAGATGCTGGTGGTGGGCGTGGCGGCGATCGGGACGTATTCCATTCGGCTCAACAACTGCAAGATCAGCAAGCTGCTCGATCCTGTGATGGCTCCGCCGGTCACACTGCCCTTGAGCGGAGACTCTGTTTCGGCCAGTGATGTGGTGATGGACTATGGACGAAACGCGGTGGCTGCCACGCTAAAGTACAAGGGAAGGACGCTCACGGTCAGCGGTCGCATGACGCAGATGTCTGGAAACAATCTGAAGATTCGCGCCAACGACTTCAATGCAGTGACCTGTCCGTTGTCTGGTCCGGTGGTGTCGTATTTGGGAAATTTCCCTTCGGGAAGAGATGTGGTGGTCAAGGGAACTGTCACCGAGATGGACAGTGTGGATCTGAACCTGAAGGACTGCTCGCTGGTGGATCCGGTGATGCCCGCAGCGCCTGCACCTACGCCCGCAGCGACGCCTGCACCGGCTCCTGCACCGGCTCCTGCACCGGCTCCTGCACCGGCTCCTGCTCCGGCAGCGACGACGGCATCGGCTCCTTCGCCTGCGCCAACTCCAGCTCCCGCGAGTCCGGCGGTCATCGCCAAGTTTAAGGCTGCGGACCTGAAGACCTACTATCCGACCGCGGTTCACGCCAATGGAAGCTGGACGATGACCGGCACGGCGGGCGCGCTGATGGTTCAGGTTCGTCAGGATGAAAAGGACGGCTCACCCACACGCGGAAAGTTCTTCATTGCGATCGGCGGCGGCGCAGAGCGTCCGATGAACAAGACCGAGCTTCGTGCGTTCTACGACGGAATGCTGGCTCGTGCGAAGGCTCCGGGTGCGGCGCCGTTTGAAAAAGATGCGGCCCGCGCGCTCGGTGCGGCCCTGGGACTGAAGCCGGTCGCGCTGCCGTAATCGCATTCATTCCGCGACCTTCCGGCGTGCGTACGCAGCATCGACTCTGCCCGGATGTAGCGGGCTTACAAAAACTCCGTGACAGTGGTCGGACTTCCAAACACAATTTCCCAGCAGGGCTGCATCACACCGTGTCTGATCGGCGTGCTGCGGTCACCTGGGTCTGTGGGGGGAAGCAGGCTTGGCAGATTCTGTTCCAACAAGAAGCGCGCGCGCTGACTATCATCGGCTGATCGGGCAAGCGGTAGATGTTCCGCTGTCTGCGCTTCCGACGCTGTCTGCGCATGCGCAGGGTGTCTTGCTTGCTGCCAGTTCACAAGGCTGGCTGCGAAGTCCCAAGGACCTGCTGACTCATCTTCTCGATCGGAGCGCAGAGGCAGATCAACCGATTCCTGATCCAGCGATGACTGTGCAGCTGCGGCTGATTCACGCTGCGCCGACTGCGCTGATTGCGGGCTGCTGGCTGGCGGGTCAGCTGACCGTTGAACAGAGTCACACCGAGCTGGGACAGCTCCTTTTGTCGGAACACTTTGCGCTCTGCGGACAGGGTCACTGGTCTTCGCATCGCAGTGTTCACTATCGCAGTATTCTCGTCGCACATGGTGTTCAGCTACACGATCCACAGAGTCCTCTCTTTGCGCGCGATCCGCGCTTTTCCGATGCCGACTTTTTGCTAGGAACCGTGCTCCTTCAAGCGAGCAGACTGGGTGCTGCGCAGAAGCCGGAAGTCATCGGCGTACATGCTGCGATGATGCTCAGCGAGACGCTGCTGGATGTGGAGCACGCGCTTCCGCGCAGTGTGGTTCTGCAAGCGGACAGGCCAGCTGTGGTCCGCAAGTCGTCCGTACCGCAGCTTGATTCGATCTTGACCGTGTACGCGCAGACCGAAGGCGCCGATCTTGCGCGGGTGCTACGCGGAGCACTGTGGGTGCTGGATGCCAAGCGGCAGTGGCTACAGTCGCTGACAGTTCTGCCAACTGTTTCCGTCGCACAGCAGATGCAGGATCTGGTCGTTCGCAAGCTCGGTCATGGCTACGGATTTCATCGCCATGTCCTGCTTGGTGCGCGAACGATGGACTCGTACTGGAATCCGCAGCATCCGCAGATCGGAGAGCTTCTGACTGCGCTGGCAGAGTCCCCCTGGATCGTGAAAGGTCAGCCGGAACAGAGTCCTCTGCTGACGCAGGTTACGCAGTTTGGTGGATCGATGTTCGGTGTGTTTGATGACGCCGAGCTGGCTGTGATTGCGCGCTGGATTTCTTCGCTCACGGATGCTTACGACCACGCGGACAGGACACCACAACCCGTGCATTCTGTGGCGAGTCTGTCCGTGACTTCCGAGCCGCTCGAATCGTCGCTGATTCCGTCGCGTGAGCCCGTTCCGAAGATCTCGCTTCGTCAGCTGTATCAGCGCTGGCTCTGTCCGTCCAAGCAGCCCGGATCGGTGGCGCAGGCGCGTTCCTATGTGGTGGCCAAGCTGTCTGAAGTGGAGTACGCAGGACAGGTTTCGACCTTGCTGCGTCAAGGACTGTGGCCGTGGTCTGCGCAGCGACTGTCAGCCTGGGTGGATGCGCGTCTGAAAGAGCAAGTGAAGGAGGAATCGGAAGAGCCGGATGGTGTCTCTGTCGAGTCGCTCCTGACTCGTGAGGAAGTGATCTGGCTCCTGCTTCAGCTTGCACCGGCTGCGCTGATTGATGGCGCGTGGCTGCAAGGAACGCTGCGTCCTTCTTGTCCCTATTTGCCACCTGTGACGCTTTTGCAAAAAATCTATCGTGATGAGCTGGGCGCAGGTCTGTGTCATCAGCATCACGGAAACCTCATGCGCAAGGTCTTGGCGGCGGAAGGCATCACGCTGGCTGCGGTGGACCGTGAGGAGTTTGTGAATCATCCGCAGATCCTGTCTGCTGCGTTTTCTACGCCGGTTTTGTGGCTTGCGTATGCGCTGCACAGTCAGGATTTTTTTCCAGAGCTGCTCGGGCTAAACCTCGCGATTGAGCTGGCTGGTGTCGGATCGATGTATTCCCGCGCCAGCCGTCTTCTGCGACGTCATCAGATCGATCCGTACTTCTTTGTCTTGCACAACACGATCGACAATGGCGCATCTGGACATACTGCATGGTCTACCGAAGCGATCGCGCTGTATCTGGATGATATCGCGGTGCAGGGAGATGCTTCGCACGCAGCACTCTGTTGGCAGCGTATTTGGCGAGGCTTTGCGACCTACGGACAGTCGAGCGCGCCGCTGCTGCGAGCGATTGCGCTGCGGATCGGTCCTCGGCTTGGCTATCGCTGGCTGCGTGCGCACTTGGGTCGGATTCCTACTGCGGAGGCATCGTAAGATCTCATGTGCGGAATCGTCGGCGGCTTCGATCTGCGCGGTCACAGAACGCTGGATAAAAAGCGACTGTGGCAGATGGCGCAGGGGGTTCGTCATCGCGGCCCAGATGACTCCTTTTCATGGTCTGATGTGGGGATTGCGATGGCTGCGCAGCGACTCGCGATCCAGGATGTCGCGCAAGGAAAGCAGCCGCTGTCCGATCCAAGTGGACGGGTGTGGGCATCCCAAAACGGAGAGATCTTCAACGCACCAGCGCTCCGCAGGGAGCTGTCCGCATCAGGTACTGTCTTCCGCAGCCGCTGTGATACCGAGGTCTGGCCCTCACTGTATCTGGCCAAAGGAACCGACTGCTTTTCCAGCGTACGCGGACAGTTTGCGGTGGCGCTGTATGATCGTGCGGAACGGACGCTGCTGCTCGGACGCGATCGGGTGGGAATCTGTCCGCTCTATTACACGGTGACAGATGGACTGCTGCTGTGGTCTTCCGAGATCAAAGGACTGCTGGCATCAGGACTTGTGGAGGCTGCACCCGATCGGAAAGGAATCGATCTGGTCTTCTCTCTGTTTGCGGCAGGAACGCAGCGGACTGCTTTTGCGAACATCCATGCGCTGCGTCCCGGTCACTTTCTGCGCGTCGCGGAAGGACAGCTGGCGCTCCGTCGCTACTGGGACTTGCAGTTTCCCGATCAAGGACAAGAGCGCACCGTTTCCGTCCAAGACGAGCCGCTCTTGCAAGAAGAAGTCGCAGCCACGCTGCATCACGCGGTCGATCGTCGCTTTGCGTCCGATGGTCCGGTTGCGTTCTATCTGTCTGGAGGACTCGACTCGACCCTGATTGTGGGAATCGCTCGCAGGCTCCTTTCCGACCTTCCGATGACTGCGTTTACCGTCGGATTTGATGACGCAGGACTGGATGAACGTCCACGCGCCGCGCGCTCGGCTTCGCTTCTGTCTGCGCAGCTTCACACCCTGGTTCCTTCGGCTTCGCAGCTTTTGTCTGCGCTTCCGTTGGCGGTGACCGCGGCGGAAGGTCCCATCATGGACACTGCGAATGCGTGTCTGCTGCTGCTGGCCAAGCAGGTGTCCGCACAAGGCTTCAAAGTGGTCCTGACCGGAGAAGGTGCGGACGAAGCGATGGGCGGCTATGTCTGGCACAAGTCCGCAAAGATCCTGCGCGCCCTCTCGCGGCTTCATCCTGATGCACCAAGCTGGCTGCGCCAAGGTGTTTCCTTCTTGGCTACGCCGGGTGTGAAGTCCCCACATCTGGATCGTCACCTGCACGGTCTGCGACCGAGTCAGCTCGATCTGTATGAGCCGCTGTCGCAAGCGCGCAGCCTGCTCTATTCCGATGCGATGATGGACACGCTGCGTGATCACAATCCGTTTGCGGATCTGGATCTTCGCATCGATGCGATGAAGCGCTGGGATCCACTGCATCAGGCGCTGTATCTGGAATACAAGCTGATGCTTCCGGGACATCTTCTGCTTGGAAAGGGGGACCGTGTGGCGATGCACGCTGGCGTCGAGACGCGCTATCCCTTTTTGGATGAAGACTTCATCGATCTGGCCAGTACGCTGTCGCCTTCCTATAAGC
>WBZP01001335.1_pt1 | contig 29912 bp, 28 predicted proteins | sample 5204301 | NCBI WGS metagenome assembly WBZP01 (sample SAMN12412401, study PRJNA552823) | activated sludge metagenome | isolation source: activated sludge from nitrification reactor of wastewater treatment plant... | place: USA: Pennsylvania | collected 2017 | reverse complement strand
CGGTCAAGCTCAACGGCCCCCGGGCGTGGGTCATGGACGACATCCGCAGCGCCCGCAAACCGGGCAAACAGGCGACCTTCGGCGGCATACCGATGTTGCAGCAGGCCACGGTGCGCGTGAGTTGGTCCATGATCTTTCAGGGGGAGCCAACGCCTTACACAGAGCCACATTCGGTCAAACGCAAGACGACATTCGTCTATGAGGCCGGCAAGCCTGTGCATCAACTGCTGGCTCCCGATGGCTCGGTCTACGTGATGCAGACCTACGACCTCACCAACATCCCGGACCCAGAGTCGTTAGCCACTCTGAGCACGCGGCTCAAGCTGCCTTCGGGCTGGCAGTTCCGCACCATCGTTCCAAAGACGGATCTGCTGTTGAGCGTCGATGGAGTCGCCACCGTGATCCGCGACGACTTGCAAAACACCTATCAACTCGCCCCGAAGGCCGGGCTGTAGCCACGATGACGCCCGACACCAGCCTCGAAGGAGCCGCGCGCCAGCGTGTGCTCGCGGGGGCGGTTCGCGCCTTCCAGGAGCGCGGCATTCGCGCGGTGAGTACGACGCAGTTGGCCCACGAGATCGGCATCAGTAAGGCCACGCTCTATGCACATTTCCCCAGTAAGGAGCTCTTGGTCCGCGAGGTGCTCCTACACCTCACGCACGAAGTGTGGGCTCAGGGCAGCGCCGCGGCCGCCCAAGCGGTGACCCCACAAGCCAAACTTCACGCGTTCTTGAGCGCGGGCTCGCGACAATCCAGAGCCTTCCCGCCGGGAGCGATGCATGACCTAGCCCGCGACTACCCCGCGCTTCTGGCCGAGCTAGTCGAGGCGCGCGCGGCTCGCATGGCACCACTGGCCCGGCTACTGCGCAGCGCCCAACAGCAGGGCGACTTGCGCGACGACATCGATCCCGATGCCACAGTGCGTGTCCTGCAGACTCTCCTGGACGCCATGACGACGCCCGAGTTTCTTGACCGTGCCGACATCGCTCCCAGCGACATACCCACCTACTTGACTCTCTTCATCGACGGCCTTTTCGCCCACGCCAACTAAGTGGTGGTTCGGGCCGCGATTGGGATCGGCTTCGTTGTGGACGTCAGACGAATAGGGCGCTCCAGCTACCGTTTCGTCTGACGCTGCAGGTCACCACAGGGTGAACGAACCTTCAAAAATGCCAGCCAAGTCGTCATCGTGCACTGGACAAGGTGCCGTTGAAAGCAATCGGGTTTGCTTGGCTGACCCGGCCACCAGGTCGGGCACCTGAGCGCTATCGAAGCCCACGGTGCCTAATCCATTTGGCATGCCGATGTCGTGCATGAGCGCGGTCACCACGTTGGCCAGCGCATCACGGCCCTGATCGGGTGAGTGATGAACATGCCCAGGATCAAGCAGTGCCGCAGCCCGCACGTGGCGCTCGGGGTTGGCCGAATAGGTGAACCTGAAGGCTTCGGGGGCGGTGAGCGACACAGCCATGCCGTGAGGCACTAACGGCTCATCGCCGGGATAGCCCGCGGCATGAAATGCCGGCACCTGCCCAGCGATCGGATAAGCGTTCGCGTGCGGAATGTGCACCCCGGCATTGCCAAACCCAAGGCCAGCAAAGGTCGCCGCCAACGCCATATTCTCGCGATTGAGCACATCGCTGCCATCTCTGACAGCCCCACGCAATGCCTGAGCAACCAACTCCAAGGCCCGCTCCGACCACACATCTGCGATCGGGTTCGCGCCGCAGTACGGCACTCGCTGCCCAGGCTGCTTAGCTTCGAAGGAGCGATATCCGCGAGCCGTGTAGCTCTCCAGTGCGTGGCACAAGACATCCAGCCCCGAACACGCGGTCACCTCGGCAGGCTGCGAGAGGGTCAAGAGCGGGTCGACGACAGCCATCATTGGCCGAAGCGCCGCATGGGAGATGCCGGTCTTCACCTTCAGCGCGAGTACGTCGAGCACGCAGATCGTCGTGGACTCTGAGCCAGTGCCCGTTGTCGTCGGCACGGCAACCAGCGGCAACAGCGGGTTGGTCGGGGCCAGACCTGAGCCAATGGGCTGGTTGATGTAGTCCATCAACTCGCCGGTGTTGGTGAGCAACAAGTTGACGGCCTTGGCGGTGTCGATCGTGCTGCCACCACCCACCGCGATGATCGCGTCGGGCAACGCCTGCTCGCGAGCCCACCCAATGGCGTGCTCCATGGAGGCATCGGTTGGCTCGACACCGGTGCTGGAATAGGTGTCACACCAAATGCCGGCGGTTGCCAGCGACTTAGTGATTGCTTGTGGGTGGCCCGCAGCCACCAACCCCTCGTCGGTGATCAGCAGCACCCGCCGTACGCCTTGACGAGCAAGATCAAACCCAATCTCTTGGGCAGCACCCGGGCCAAACTTCAGGCCAGGTGCGGCATAGGTGAAGATCGTTTCACTCATCGCACTCTCCTGACTCCAAGCACGTGCGCTGCAGCCGTGAGCAGCTTCAGCCCCCGCGCCTCATCGACCGGCACCCAACGAGCCGTTTGGGTCGAAGAGTCCTGCTCGGTCACGTGCGGCTCCACTCCTTCGCTAGTGGGCAGAAGCTCGGCCTCAAAGACCAGATGAACCCCGTGATAGTCCTCGCTGACACCGTCTTCGCGGGTGCCTGCCCAGTGGGTCGAGGTGGTGTCGATGATGCGGGTAACCCGCACATCGAGCCCGGTCTCTTCGTGCACTTCGCGCACCGTGGCAACCCAGGGATCCTCACCGTGGTCGATGCCGCCACCAGGCAGGGTCCAGTAGTTGGCGATGCGCCCAGTGCTGGCGGCCATCTGGGTCAGCAAGATCTCCTGACCAGCCGCACCTTGGCGTCGTACGACGGCGTAGGCGCCGATGCGCTGACGTCGTGGCAGTTGCTCCACCCAGATCTCCCCTCTGTTCGGTCCCATGATCCACTGTGTCTGTGGACGAGGAGCAGTCGGCCGAGGAATTAGTCGAACGTATCGACCCAGAGCCTCCGGCCAAACCGCGCGACCCGTGGTTCGACAATGCGAAATATGTCTTGGTCACCACGGTGGTGGTGGGTCATGCCTGGACGCTGCTCCCCCGACCATTCCTCATCGACTGGCTCTATGACTTCGTCTACTACTGGCACATCCCAGCCTTCGTAATCATCACGGGCTACCTCTCGCGTTCCTTTGAGTGGACCCGGTCGCGGGTGTGGAACCTGGTGCGGACCGTCTTGATCCCCTACCTGGTGTTTGAGGGCTTGATGAGCGCCTTCCGCATCTATGTGGGTGGCGAAGATATCCGCAGGATTTGGATCAACCCGCACTGGCCGATGTGGTATCTCTCGGCGATGTTTTTCTGGCGGATGCTGACCCCGGCGCTCAAACGGATGCGTTGGTCGATCTTCGCTGCGGTCGTCATCTCCATCATCACCGGCGCGCGTGGGGTCGATGTCTTTGACCTATCGCGCGTGCTGGGTTTGATGCCGTTCTTCGTGATCGGCTTGCGGATGCGCCCCGAGCACTTCGAGGCCTTGCGCACCACCAAAGCCCGCACCATGGGCCTTACGGCGCTGGCAGGGTTGTTCGCCTTGGCGGCCGCTAACGACTACTTCTTCTCCACCGAGTGGCTCTATTACCGGTCGCGGTACGACATGCTCACCACCTCGGAGCCTCAAGCCATGCTCATCAGAGCCTGCCTGTTGGCCATTGGTGCCATCGGGGCGTTCGCGGTCTTCACCCTGATCCCGGCTCGCCCGACCTTCTTCACCAAACTGGGTGCCTCGTCGCTGGTGGTCTATCTGTGCCACGGTTTCGTGCTGAAGGCCTTGGAGTTCACCGGGCTGCCGCAGTTTCTCGAGCACCATCCATGGCTAGGGCTCATCCTCATCACACCGCTTGCAATGTGGTTGGCCTACCTGCTTTCTGCTCGGAAGGTAGCCAGACGGTTGAGTTATGTGGTCGATCCGGTCGGAGCGATCAAGATTGCCCGACTTCGGCTACGCACCGATTAGAGGGGACCCCACGTGGGGGCGATAGCACTCTTGGGCATGGGCTCAAACTCACGAGCCTCCTCGCGCGTGGGTGCATGCCCGCCTAAGTGAGCGGGGTACCACAGCGCCCGCTCGCCCGGCTGCGGACGATGTTCGGGCAGTGTTTGCAAGCCCTCCAGCATCTGGGTGAGGCGCTCGCCCAGGGCACAGGTGAAGGCCGTCAGGTCCTGTTGAGGGGCCATCGGCTCCCCGACCACCACGTCGATGAGCCGGTTTCGAGTTAGATCTGGCTTGGGTTCAGGGATCCCGACGGTGTAGATCCGCTGGGCACCCCACATCGCCACCGGGATCACTGGAATGTCGGTGTCGCGCGACAAAGCAGCCGCTCCCTTCATCATCGACCGCACCGTGAAGGAGTAGGAAATGCCCGCCTCGGGGAAGAGCCCCACCACCTCACCCTCACGCAGGCGAGCGCGCGCCTCAAGCAATGCGCCCGCCGGGGCGGCCCGATTGACTGGGATGTGGCCCATGCCGCTCATCGCCCACCCCGTCGAGGCAGTCCAGGTGTCATAGCGCGCCAGAAACCTCACATAGCGGCCGCGGCTAGCTGCCACCTTGCCGATGACGAGGAAGTCGACGTACGAAATGTGGTTGGCCGCCACGATCATCGGGCCAGATTTCGGCAGATTCTCCGAGCCGCTGATCCTGATCTTGGTGCCCAACGCAGCCAGAAGCCCCCGACCCAAAGTGTTGGCGAGTCGGTAGGTCCCCTCGAGCCGGGTCAAGAGAAGGGGGGCCGATCGTCCAACGCGATGGAGCGCCGACCCGCCCAACGCCACACGCGTGCGGCATTGTCACGGTCTTCATCGCTGACCAGGTTGCCCATCCATCGCAGCGCGAGCGTCATCAACCACCGCGACCGCATGCCAACCGGACCCAAGCTAGGCAACAAGCCAGGGACCGTCACCAGACCCGCCATGCGACGGGCAATTGAGAACGACTCGCCATAGTTCGACTGGAGGTACGTCGGCCAGGCAGAGGCCAAGTCCTCATCGAGTAAACCCACGACTGCGCGACCAGTTTCGAGGCCGTAATCGATGCCCTCACCGTTGAGCGGGTTAACGCATCCAGCCGCATCCCCAATGAGCGCCCAGTTTGAGCCAGCGACGTTGGAGACCGCGCCACCCATCGGCAACATCGCGCTGGTCGGCATCCGCAGCGGTCCTGAGAGCCCGAAGTCTTCACGTCGTTCGTCGGCGTAGTGCTGCATCAACGGGCGAAGAGCCACATCGGCAGGCCGCTTCGAGGTCGCTAGCGTGCCCACGCCCACGTTTACCTCACCGGTGCCAAGCGGGAAGATCCAGCCATATCCACTGAGGATTTCGCCCTCTGCGCCCCGGAGTTCAAGATGGCTGCTAATCCATGGGTCGTTGGACATCTCAGAGGTGACATAGGAGCGCGCGGCCACGCCGTACGCCGTGTCACGGTGCCACTCGCGGCCCAGTGCTTTGCCCAAACCTGAGCGCACACCATCGGCCACCACCAGTCGGTTGCAGGCGATCTCGAAGGTCTCTTTGCCCGACTTGAAGGTCACCGAGGTGACGCGCCCTGCATCCACGCTTGCGGAGATGGCTTTGGCACCCTCCACTCCGACTGCTCCAGCAGCAAGCGCGGTATCGCGCAGGTGATTGTCTAGTTCCATCCTGGCCACGGCAGAGCCGTAAGCGGGCAGGTTGCCCCCGGGCCATGGCAGCAGCAACGTTTGTCCGAATCCGTGGGCACGCAAACCGTGATTGACGGTGTGGGAGCGCACCCAGTCACCGAGCCCAAGGTGGTTGAGTTCATGGATTGCTCGAGGCGTCAGCCCGTCACCGCAGGTCTTGTCGCGAGGAAACACCGCCTGATCGGCGAGTACGACGTCGCGCCCAGCACGTGCAGCCCACGTGGCAGCAGATGATCCAGCCGGGCCAGCGCCGACCACAAGCACATCGGTCTTGGTTGGCCTCGTCGCATTCACCGGAGCATTCTCACGCACGAGCGGTGGGGAACGCACATCGAGGTGGGTCAGCCACGCTCTTCTGCAATCGAGTTCCCGCCGTCGACCACGATCACTTGACCGGTTAGGTAGGAAGCCTGCTCGCTGGCCAAGAACGCAACCACAGCAGCCACCTCATCTGCGGTGCCTGATCGCCCCATCGGCACCTTGCGGCCATGTCTGGACTCCGATTCGGATTGGGATGAGGTTTCGATCCACCCAGGAGCGACCGCATTCACACAGATCCCATGCTGCGCCTCATCGAGCGCAAGTGCTTTGGTGAGACCGACCATGCCCGCCTTTGCAGCGGCATAGGCGACTTCACCCTGCATGGCCATCACCGGGCCAGTCAGCGAGGACACCATCACGACTCGACCTGCCGGCGACTTTCTCAGCCTGGGGAGCGCAGCACGGGTGAGGAAAAAGGCTGAATCAAGATTGCGCGCCATCGAGGCCCGCCAGACCTCGGGTGTCGTGGCGTCACTGGCTCCCGAATAGGTTGCCGGATCACTGGAGGAGACCATCCCGGCGTTGTTGACCAGCGCGTCGAGTCGACCAAAGTGACTCACGGTCTGCTCAACATGACGTTGAGAAACTGCGGGATCAGTCAGGTCACCGGTGAGCCCCAAGGCTCCAGGCAACTGGGCAACGCGATCCATGATCCGCTCATTGGTGGCCGACATCGCCACGGACCAGCCGTTCTCAGACAGCACGCGTGCCGTGGCAAAGCCGATGCCTTGTGGGTTGCCGCATCCGCTAATCAGTGCCACTCGCATGGGCGGATTGTGACAGGGAAACCAACCGAAAAACGACTGCGGCCCCCGACCAAAGGGTCGAGGGCCACAGCCAAAGACGTGACTTAGTTCTGGTAGGAACCGAAGTCGAAGTCGTCGAGCGCAACTGGCTCCGCTGAACTTCCGCCGAAGTAGTCATCGCCGTAGTCGCTGTAGCCGGTGACCTGGTAGGCAGCCGCGCGGGCTTCCTCGGTCGGCTCAACTCGCACGTTGCGGTAGCGCTCCAGGCCGGTGCCGGCTGGGATCAACTTACCGATGATGACGTTCTCCTTCAGACCCAGCAGCGAGTCGGACTTGGCGTTGATGGCCGCGTCGGTGAGCACTCGGGTGGTCTCCTGGAAGGAGGCCGCCGATAGCCACGACTCGGTCGCCAACGAAGCCTTGGTGATGCCCATCAGCACCGGACGGCCAGAAGCCGGCTTGGCGCCTTCGGAAACCACGCGGCGGTTTTCGGTCTCAAAGCGAGCCCGGTCAACCAAGTCGGAAGGCAGCAAGGTGGTGTCGCCAGACTCGATCACCGTGATCCGGCGCAGCATCTGCCGCACGATGATCTCGATGTGCTTGTCGTGGATCGACACGCCCTGGCTGCGGTACACAGCCTGGACCTCGTCAACCAGGTGCTCCTGTGCCCGACGTACGCCGAGAATGCGCAGCACGTCTTGGGGGTCAGGTGTGCCCTGGGTGATCTGCTGACCGACCTCGATGTGGTCGCCGTCGCCAACCAGCAAACGCGCGCGGCGTGAGACTGGGTATTCGACTGCTTCCGAACCGTCATCGGGGGTGATGATGACCTTCTTGGCCTTGTCGCTGTCTTCGATCGCAACCCGACCAGCCGACTCTGAGATCGGCGCACGACCCTTGGGCTGACGCGCCTCGAACAACTCAACCACGCGGGGCAGACCCTGGGTGATGTCGTCGGCCGATGCCACACCACCGGTGTGGAAGGTACGCATCGTCAGCTGCGTGCCAGGCTCACCAATCGACTGAGCAGCGATGATGCCAACGGCCTCACCGATGTCGACGAGCTTGCCGGTGGCCAGCGAACGGCCGTAGCACTTGGCGCAGGTGCCGGTCTTGGCGTCGCAGGTGAGAACCGAGCGGACCTTGACCTCGGTGATACCGGCCTCAACCAGCTCAGAGATCAAGATGTCGCCGAGGTCTTCACCAGCAGAGACCAGAACTTCACCGGTGGTGGGGTGAACCACCTCTCCAGCAGAGGTGCGGGCGTAGGCGGCAGTCTCGGCGTTTTCGTCCTTGACCACGCTGCCATCAGCGAGCACAACACCGATCTTCTTCGGCATACCGCGCTCGGTGCCACAGTCGTCTTCACGAATGATGACGTCTTGCGACACGTCGACGAGACGACGAGTCAGGTAGCCGGAGTCAGCGGTGCGCAGCGCGGTGTCAGCAAGACCCTTACGCGCACCGTGGGTGGAGATGAAGTACTCCAACACCGACAAGCCTTCACGGAAGTTCGACTTGATCGGACGCGGGATGATGTCACCCTTCGGGTTTGCCACCAGACCACGCATAGCCGCGACCTGACGCATCTGCATCATGTTTCCGCTAGCGCCGGAATCGACCATCATGAAGATCGGGTTGGCCCGATCGAAGTTCTCCTCCATGGCCTTGGCGACCTCGTTGGATGCCTGAGTCCAGATCTCGATGAGCTCTTGGCGACGCTCGTCGTCGGTGATCAGACCGGTGTCGTACTGCTTTTGCACCTTGGCAGCCAACGCGTCGAACTTCGCGAGGATTTCGTTCTTGGAGTCCGGCGTCACCACGTCATCGATGGAGACCGTCACACCTGAGTACGTCGCCCAGGCGAACCCGGTGTCCTTCAACGCGTCAAGTGAAGCAGCCACTTCGACCTTGGTGTAGCGCTCAGCAAGATCGTTAACGATCACACCAAGCTGCTTCTTGCCAACCTCGAAGTCAACGTAGGGGTAGTTGGCCGGGAGGGCCTCGTTGAACAGTGCACGACCCAAGGTGGTGTCGAGGGTGACTGCGTCGCCTTCGTTCCAGCCTTCGGGAACCTCAAACTCAGCCGGCGGGACAACCCCAGTCAGGCGGACCTTGATCTTGCTCTGCAACTCAATCTCGCCACGGTCGAAGGCCATGATGGCCTCACCGGTGCTTGAGAAAGCACGACCCGAACCCTTGCCCGATGCGCGCTCTGCGGTGAGGAAGAACAGGCCGATGATCATGTCCTGGGTAGGCATGGTCACGGGGCGGCCATCAGAGGGCTTGAGGATGTTGTTCGTCGAGAGCATCAAGATGCGTGCCTCGGCCTGAGCCTCAGCAGACAGCGGCAAGTGAACCGCCATCTGGTCACCGTCGAAGTCAGCGTTGAACGCGGTGCAGACCAAGGGGTGGATCTGGATGGCCTTGCCTTCGATCAGTTGCGGCTCGAATGCCTGGATGCCCAGACGGTGCAGCGTTGGCGCACGGTTGAGCAGCACTGGGTGCTCGGCGATGACCTCTTCGAGGACGTCCCACACCTCAGGGCGCACTGCGCGCTCGACCATGCGCTTGGCGGACTTGATGTTCTGAGCGTGGCTCAGGTCAACAAGGCGCTTCATCACGAACGGCTTGAACAGCTCAATGGCCATGTACTTCGGCAGACCGCACTGGTGCAGCTTGAGCTGCGGACCAGAAACGATGACCGAACGACCTGAGTAGTCCACACGCTTACCCAGCAGGTTCTGACGGAAACGACCCTGCTTGCCCTTGAGCATGTCTGAAAGCGACTTGAGCGGACGGTTGCCCGGGCCAGTCACGGGACGACCACGACGACCGTTGTCGAAGAGTGAGTCAACGGCCTCTTGGAGCATGCGCTTCTCGTTGTTCACGATGATCTCGGGCGCACCGAGGTCAAGCAGACGCTTCAAGCGGTTGTTGCGGTTGATCACACGACGGTAGAGGTCGTTGAGGTCAGAGGTCGCGAACCGACCACCGTCAAGCTGCACCATGGGGCGCAGGTCCGGCGGGATCACGGGTACGGCGTCGAGCACCATGCCCAGCGGTGAGTTGTTGGTCTTGGCAAACGCGTCGACAACCTTCAACCGCTTGAGCGCGCGCACCTTGCGCTGGCCCTTGCCGGTCTCGATGGTCTCGCGCAGCGAGGCAACTTCACCTTCGATGTCGAAGGTCTCGAGGCGCTTTTGGATCGCGGTGGCGCCCATGTAGCCCTCGAAGTACTTGCCGAACCACAGCTTCATCTCGCGGTAGAGCTGCTCATCACCCATCAGGTCTTGGACCTTGAGGTTCTTGAAGGTGTCCCAAACCTCTTCTAGGCGGTCGAGCTCACGCTGGGAACGATCGCGAATCTGCTTCATCTCGCGCTCGCCACCGTCACGGACCTTGCGCTTGGCATCTGCCTTGGCGCCTTCTGCCTCAAGTGCAGCCAGGTCGGTCTCGAGCTTCTTGGCGCGCTCGTCGATCTGGTTGTCGCGGCGGGTCTCCAGGTTCTTACGCTGCAGACCGATCTTGCCCTCAAGGTCGGTGAGGTCGCGGTGGCGAGCCTCATCGTCAACGCGGGTGATCATGTAGGCAGCGAAGTAGATGACCTTTTCGAGGTCCTTCGGTGCCAAGTCGAGCAGGTATCCCAGACGGCTGGGCACACCCTTGAAGTACCAGATGTGGGTGACCGGTGCGGCCAACTCAATGTGGCCCATCCGCTCGCGGCGCACCTTGGAGCGGGTGACTTCAACGCCACAACGCTCACAGATGATGCCCTTGAAGCGCACGCGCTTGTATTTGCCGCAGTAGCACTCCCAGTCGCGCGTGGGGCCAAAGATCTTCTCGCAGAAGAGGCCATCGCGCTCAGGCTTGAGCGTGCGGTAGTTGATGGTTTCGGGCTTCTTAACCTCGCCATGGCTCCAGTTGCGGATGTCTTCCGCAGTGGCCAGGCCGATCTGAAGCTGGTCGAAGAAGTTAACGTCGAGCACTTGGCTGTTTCCCTCGATCTCGATTTTCGATGATGTCTAAGTAATAGGGGGACTGATTCACCGGGCCTGCCTGAGCAGGCCCGGTCAACGAATCAGACTTCTTCGACGCTTGAAGGCTCGCGGCGAGACAGGTCAATGCCGAGTTCTTCGGCCGCACGGAAGACATCTTCCTCAGCGTCCTTCAACTCGATGGAACTGCCGTCTTGGCTCAACACTTCGACGTTGAGGCACAGCGACTGCATTTCCTTGACCAGAACCTTGAACGACTCCGGGATGCCCGAGTCAGGGATGTTCTCGCCCTTAACGATGGCTTCGTACACCTTGACACGACCAGGCACGTCATCGGACTTGATGGTCAAGAGCTCTTGAAGGGCGTAGGCGGCGCCATAGGCCTCCATTGCCCACACTTCCATCTCACCGAATCGCTGGCCACCGAACTGCGCCTTACCACCAAGCGGCTGCTGGGTGATCATCGAGTACGGACCGGTCGAGCGGGCGTGGATCTTGTCATCCACCAAGTGGTGGAGCTTCAAGATGTACATGTAGCCAACCGAAACCGGCTCGGGGAAGGGCTCACCGGAGCGACCATCGAACAGGTTCGCCTTGCCGTTTTCGCCAACCAGACGCTGGCCGTCACGGTTCGGCAAAGCCGCACCGAGCAGACCGACGATCTCGTCCTCGCGGGCACCGTCAAACACGGGCGTCGCGACCTTGGAGTCAGCCGGCGCTTCGGCCAGGCCAATCTCGCTGAGTCGCTGCTCCCATGCCTTGTCAGAGGCACCCTCGATCTTCCAGCCGTTCTTGGCTAGCCAGCCAAGGTGGATCTCCAGGATCTGGCCGATGTTCATACGACGCGGCACACCCAGGGGGTTCAAGATCACGTCGACCGGGCTGCCATCCTCCATGAACGGCATGTCTTCGATCGGCAGGATCTTGGCGATAACACCCTTGTTGCCGTGACGACCAGCGAGCTTGTCACCCACGGAGATCTTGCGCTTCTGCGCAACGTACACCCGAACGAGTTCGTTGACGCCCGGGGGCAGTTCGTCGCCCTCTTCGCGGTTGAACACTCGTACGCCGATGACCGTGCCCGATTCACCGTGGGGCACCTTCATCGAGGTGTCGCGGACCTCGCGAGCCTTCTCACCGAAGATCGCGCGGAGCAAACGCTCCTCAGGGGTCAACTCGGTCTCACCCTTAGGCGTGACCTTGCCGACCAAGATGTCGCCCGTGGTCACCTCGGCGCCGATGCGGATGATGCCGCGCTCGTCGAGGTCAGCCAACATCTCATCGGAGACGTTGGGGATGTCGCGGGTGATCTCTTCAGGACCCAACTTGGTGTCGCGAGCGTCGACTTCGTGCTCCTCGATGTGAATCGAGGTCAAGATGTCTTCTTGGACCAATCGCTGGCTCAAGATGATCGCGTCTTCGTAGTTGTGACCCTGCCAAGGCATGAACGCAACCAGCAGGTTGGTGCCCAGCGCCATTTCGCCTTCGTCGGTGCATGGACCGTCAGCGATCGGCTGACCCACCTCAACCCGGTCACCGGGGCTGACCAGCGGACGCTGGTTGATGCAGGTGCCCTGGTTAGAGCGGGTGAACTTCTGCAGGTAGTAGTTCTGGTACGTGGCGTCATCGTTCATGACCTCGATGAGGTCAGCTGAAACCGAGGTCACCACACCGGCAGTCACCGCAACGACCACATCACCAGCATCGACAGCGGCACGGAACTCCATGCCGGTTCCGACCAGCGGCGAGGTGCTGCGGATCAGCGGCACAGCCTGACGCTGCATGTTGGCGCCCATGAGCGCACGGTTTGCATCGTCGTGCTCGAGGAACGGAATCAACGCGGTCGCCACCGACACCATCTGGCGCGGCGAAACGTCCATGTAGTCGACCTCGTCGCGCGGGATGTCGACTGCGTCGCCCCCACGCATACGCACCAAGACGCGCTCGTCGACGAAGTTGCCCTTGGCATCGATCACGGCGTTGGCCTGAGCGATGACCTTGGAGTCTTCTTCGTCAGCAGTCAGGTGGTGGATCTCGTCGGTGACGCGACCCTTCTTGACCACGCGGTACGGCGTCTCGACGAAGCCGAACGGGTTGATCCGACCGTAGGAGGCCAGCGAACCGATCAGACCAATGTTGGGGCCTTCAGGGGTTTCGATGGGGCACATGCGGCCGTAGTGCGAGGGGTGAACGTCACGGACGTCCATCTGCGCACGGTCACGAGAGATACCACCAGGACCAAGCGCCGAGAGGCGACGCTTGTGGGTCAGACCAGCAATCGGGTTGGTCTGGTCCATGAACTGGCTCAGCTGCGAAGTACCGAAGAACTCCTTGAGTGCAGCCACAACCGGACGGATGTTGATCAAGGTCTGCGGCGTGATCGCCTCGACGTCTTGAGTCGTCATCCGCTCGCGGACCACACGCTCCATGCGCGCCAAGCCGGTGCGCAACTGGTTCTGGATGAGTTCACCCACGGTGCGCATCCGGCGGTTGCCGAAGTGGTCGATGTCGTCGGGGCGAACCTCGATGCTCAGACCGTCAAGGTTCTTGGCCTCAACACCCTTGGCGTCGTGAAGCGTGGTCTCTCCGGCGTGCAGCGAAACGATGTAACGGATCGTCGCAACGATGTCGTCGATCGTGAGCGTCTGCTGGTCGAACGCTTCGTGCTGACCGAGCTTCTTGTTGATCTTGTAACGACCAACCTTGGCCAAGTCGTAGCGCTTGGGGTTGAAGTAGTAGTTCTGCAGCAGCGTCTGCGCAGCCTCACGCGTCGGGGGTTCGCCCGGGCGCAGCTTGCGGTAGATGTCGAGCAGGGCGTCGTCTTGGGCGACGGTGTTGTCCTTCTCGAGGGTCAACATCATCGACTCGTACTGGCCGAACTCTTCGCGGATCTGCTCGTTGGTCCAACCCAGCGCCTTGAGGAGAACGGTGACGTTCTGCTTGCGCTTGCGGTCAAGACGGACACCGACCATGTCGCGCTTGTCGATCTCGAACTCCAACCAAGCACCACGGCTCGGGATCACCTTCGCAGTGAAGATGTCTTTGTCAGAGGTCTTGTCGGCGGTGCGCTCGAAGTACACACCTGGCGAACGCACCAACTGAGAAACCACGACACGCTCGGTGCCGTTGATGATGAAGGTGCCCTTGCGGGTCATGAGCGGGAAGTCGCCCATGAAGACCGTCTGAGCCTTGAGCTCACCAGTCTCGGAGTTGAAGAACTCAGCGGAAACATAAAGCGGCGCAGAGTAGGTGAAGTCCTTCTCCTTGCACTCTTCTTCGGTGTACTTCGGGTCGTAAAAGACCGGAGAGTCGAAGGAGAGAGACATGGTCTCGGCGAAGTCTTCGATCGGCGAGATCTCTTCAAAGATCTCCTGCAGACCAGTCTTGGTCGAAACGTCTTCGCCGGCGGCCTGACGCGCAGCAACCCGCTCCTGCCAACGCTCATTGCCGATCAGCCAGTCAAAGCTGTCGGTCTGAAGCGAGAGGAGTTGAGGTACGGCGAGTGGCTCGGTGATCTTGGCGAAGGAGAGGCGGCGGGAATGTGCTGATGTGCTCGTTGAGCGCTTGGCGGCCAAGGGGAACCTTCCAAAGGAACCAGGGTGCTGATCACGCCACCCCCCACAACCCCCGCCATCCGGGCAGGCGAAGGCGCATTTGAGAATGGGCGCGAACTGCCATCATAACCCGATGTGAGGGCACAGGACAACACCGGTGTCAAGCTTTCTTGGGGCTATTTTCGACAGCCGCGCCAAGACGCTCCACCCGGAACGGTGCAATCGTGCGCGAGGAAGAACGCGTGGTCAAGCCATGACACTGCGCTGTGCGTTGCGATCAGGTCACAAACCGATCGCAACGCCCACACTCGAGCGCGTGGGCGGCACGATCGTCGGACTCTAGGGATGAGCACCTGCTGTGTCGGCGCAACCTGGAAGACGCGAAGACACAAGTCCGATCCCAACCGGTTAGCCGGCGGCCACCTCATCGGGGAAGGCACGTTGCGTTTCGGCCACCCCGGCGCCAAGTTGGCCACCGATCCCGTAGCCCCAGCAGTAGGCACGCAGAGACTTGGTCAATGCACACGAGTACTCCTGCCCCAGGCTCAACAAGGACCAATCCGTGGCGCCTCCAGCAACTTCAACTGGTGCCCACTGATCGACGTACTGGTTATTGCCCAGCTGCCCCTTAGTACCCGAACCCCAACAAAAGAGCCGACCAGACACCTTCCGAGCACACGTGTGTGCGTTTCCCGTCGAGACTGCCGACCAGTCGGTGGCCGCCCCAGCGACCTGGGTGGGAACAAAACGCTGCCCGTTCGTGGAGTCGCCGACCGCACCGTTTCCGTTATAGCCCCAGCAGTAGAGCCGACCAGTGCTGCGGCGGCCACACGCGTGGTTAGCTCCAACTGAAACGCTTGTCCAGTTAGTCCAACCCCCCGCTACCTGTGTCGGAGTCGGCCGTGGGGTAGTCGTGCCGTCACCGATGCCGCCTGCGAAGTTGTTTCCCCAGCAATAGAGCCGCCCCGTGCTTCGTCGCCCACAGGTCTGACTCATACCTGGACTCACCGAGGTCCAGTTGGTCCAGCCCCCTGCGACCTGGGTGGGCACCAGTCGATCAGTCGTGGTCGCGTCTCCCAGTTGCGAGTAATTGTTCGAACCCCAGCAGTACAGGCGCCCTGTGCTCCGGCGCCCACACACGTGAAATGCCCCAGCAACAACTGTCGTCCAGTTGGTCCAGCCTCCGGCCACCTCCACAGGCACGTGGCTTTCATTCGTGGTGCCGTTGCCCAATTGGCCTCGGTAATTGTAGCCCCAGCAATAGAGGCGGCCTGTGCTTTTACGGGCGCAGGTAAACCACGCACCGAGCGAAACCGAAGTCCAGTTGGTGGCCCCACCCGCCACTTCTGTTGGAGCTAAGCGCGCCGTCGTGTCACCGGTCCCCAGACGACCGCTGCTATTGTCGCCCCAGCAATAGAGACGACCATTCGTCCGGATCCCGCAGCTGTGGAATCCACCAGCAGCAATCACTTTCCAGTCCGAAGACCCCGCCAGCGCGGCGGCAGGAGAAACTCCCGCGATCGGCACCAAGAGGCCAGCGATAAGAACTGTGAGAGAACCCAAAATCGCCCGGATGCGCAAAATACTCATGGCGCATTGTGAGCCAGCCTTACGCATTTGGGAAGCAAAAAAGCCAAGAGGCCGACCCCACTGGGGAGTCGACCTCTTGTTGCTTGATCATCGGGCGCACGTTGTGCGCCCCAGAATCACTTGAGGGTGACGGTCGCGCCGGCGCCTTCGAGAACTTCCTTGGCCTTCTCGGCGGCTTCCTTGTTGACGCCTTCGAGGATGGCCTTGGGTGCAGCCTCAACCAGGTCCTTGGCTTCCTTGAGGCCGAGGGAGGTCAGTGCGCGCACCTCCTTGATCACGTTGATCTTCTTCTCGCCTGCGGCTTCGAGGACGACGTCGAACTCGTCCTTCTCTGCAGCAGCGTCGGCACCAGCGTCACCGGCCGCGGGGGCGGCAGCGGCGACGGCAACCGGAGCGGCTGCGGTCACGCCGAAGGTCTCTTCGAACTGCTTAACAAATTCGCTGAGCTCCAGGAGGGTCATCTCCTTGAAAGCTTCGAGCAGCTCGTCAGTGCTGAGCTTCGCCATGGTGGCGATCCTTTCGATTGGTGGTGACTGTCGGGCGACAGACACCGGATGGGTGTTGTGTCGGCCCGATCAGGCCTCGGTGGTCTCCTCTGCGGCGGCCGGAACTCCGGCGCCACCCAGGACTGAGGGGTCTGCCTCGGCCTTGCTCTGCAGCGCACCAGCCACGCGGGCCATTTGCGACAGAGGGGCGTTGAGCAGGTAGACGGCTTGGCTCAACGACGCGAGCATCGCGCCAGCAAGCTTGCCCAGCAGAACCTCGCGGCTCTCCAGGTCAGCCAACTTGGCGATCTGCGCGGCGTCCATGGGCGCACCGTCGACGTACCCACCCTTGATGATCAGGGCAGGGTTTGCCTTGGCGAAGTCACGCAGACCTTTGGCCGCTTCGACCACATCGCCATTGATGAAGGCGATTGCAGTCGGACCAGCGAGCAGGTCATCGACACCGTCGACGCCAGCCTCTTTGGCCGCGATCTTGGTGAGCGTGTTCTTGACCACGGCGTAGTTGGCGTTCTCGCCGAGTGAGCGTCGCAAGTCCTGCAACTGCTTCACGGTGAGACCGCGGTATTCGGTCAGCACAGCACCTGCAGAGTCGTTGAATTGCTCAACAATCTCTGCAACGGCTGCTGCCTTGTCTGGCCGCGCCATGGGTCTCCTTCCAACTATGCACGGGGTGTGCTGGTGATCCACCGGGTGGTGGAACACCGCGGGACCCATGACGCTGGAATGAAGAAACGCCCCGGCGCAGACGGCACAGGGCGTACGGCGAAAAAATTCGCCTCACTGTGTCACCTACGCAGGACGTCCGCATCGCGGACCTTCAGATCGTGTTGCCACAACCATCCGGCGGTCTTGGGTTCCATCGAGAAGAGTAGGTGAGATCGAGTGTGGTACCAAATCGTGGTTGCTCTCGGGCAAGATGTCTGACATGGCACACGTCATCGGCTTCATCGTCTTGGCCTTCATTGTGGTCTTGGCCTACGCAGCCATCACCGGCCGCGTGCGCCCGACCAATGGTTGTTGCGCGCCCGCCAATCCCCGCGACGATCTGCGTATGCGCACTGACTAATCCGTCAACAACAAGGGGTGCCCCCAATCTTGAGGGCACCCCTTGCGTTGGGGGATGAGAACGCCAATCAGCGACCTGCGACCAAGGCGTAGTCGTGTGGGTACAGCGGGACAGCGCTGTCAGCTGCTCTAACGAACTGGTTCAAGTCCAACTCACCAGTGCGTGCGTTCGCTGGGTCGAAGTAGGGCATCCGTTCGACCATGCCGCCCCTGGTCGCATAGCCATAAATGCTGATCCAGTGCCGGAAGCGGGAGTATCCGCCGCTCCCACCGGGCAAATCCTGAGGACGTACGACCAATAGACTGGGACGCCCTGCTCGGGTGCTGACCGCGATCCGGTTAAGCGAAGTCATCTTGTCTTCGTAGGCGCTGACGTACTTGTGTGTTGCCACGTAGAAGTTCATGGTGTGGGCCACGTCACTTGGCCATGTGCCCAGCCAGTCGGTGTCACTTTGCAAGGCCAACGTCGACTGCGTAACGCTGCCAGCGGTGTTCATGGCGTTCAAGGAAGCCTTCATTGCACCGGGGCCACACCAGTTGTCCTTCTCCTGAGGCGTCCCCCAAATGTTGCGGATAGTCACCACACCCAGGGAAGACTGGGCGACACCGTTAATCACGAAACTCGCCCCTGCCGAGTGAGTCGGGAGCGTGGGGGTGTACCAGTCCCCAACACAGGTGCGGTTCTGTCCGGCCACCATCGAAAGAGTGGTGCAACCCCAGCTATTGGCGTAGCTTCCCGCTGCCGAGCGAAGGGTCACTGAGACTTTGGCAGCGCCCACGGTCTGCACATATGCAATCGCTCGGGCGTAGCCACCAGAGCGCTGAATGCACAAGGCGTAATGGGCGTTTCCGGCTGAGTGGTAAAGCGTGCAGTTGTCGCCGTAGGCGAAATAGGTGCTCCAAGAGCGAGTTACGGCTTGAGCCGGTGCTGCAGTAGCCACAACACCCAGTAACAGGGCCGTGGCACTCAGTGCTCCGATGGCACCTCGTCCCAAGCGTTTCAATAGTGATTTCATTGCGAACCTCCTGTAGTCGGTCCGCACATGCTCTGAGCTGCTTGGGTTGCCCAACAAGGTCAATGGCGGGTTCTCGCCAACATCGCACCCCGCCTGATCGAGCGGGGCCGACCATGCGGTTTGCTAGCTGATTGCGGCCCCAATCAGGGCTTAGGGAAGTCCTTCACCTGTGACGCAGGCGGCGCTTGAACGCTGACGGGCTCACCGAAGTTGGAGAACTTCATCACCAGAGTCGTCTTCGTGCCCGAAACCTCTAATTGGTTGCTCAACTTCACCGGGTGCTTGTCGCCATCGACCCAGATGTCGTAGATCAAATCGCCCTTGAGGATGTCGGCTGCACCCTTGTCGACGACCCCCGACTTCTTGAGCTCCGCTGCAGGAATGACCACGTGGTAATGCTTTGCACTCACTCCGTCGACGTCTTCGCTGCCAACCAAGGTGACAGCGCCAGACTTCTTGAAGAGTTCGAAGTAAGCATTGGGGTTGGAGCCAGTCTGCTGCTGGTTGGCTAGATCGATAGGCATCTTGAACCAAGAGTTGCCCAAGGTTGGCATCCGCATATAGGCCTGCTTGCCAATCACGATCATCTTGGTCTTGCCCAGAGGCGTGCCCAGCGTCATCTGCATGACGGGACCAGGACCAAAGTCGCCCTCACCCTTCATCTTGAAGCCAGCGGTATTGGTCGACATCACAAAGTGGTACGACTCGTTGCCACTGGCGGTCTGAGTCATTGCCTCATTGAAGTCATCAAGGTCACTAGACGCGCCGCCAGTATCGGTCGACTCCTGACCTGCGGCTGGTGACGCGGCCTCACCATTGGACCCCGCGCTCTTACCGCATCCAGAGAACGTCAGGGCAATGACCGCAGCGGCCGCAACTGAAACAAGTCGAGTCAACATGGGTCCATCATGAAGGGGCAGGCCACCAAAACCAAGAACCCCGACCGAGAAGGTCGGGGTTCTTAGATGAGTTTTGGAACTCAGGCCTCGTCGTCTGAGGCGACGTTGCGAGTGCGGTTGGGGTCAACCTGCACACCGGGGCCCATCGTCGTCGAGACGGTGATCTTCTTGATGTATCGGCCCTTGGAGCTAGCCGGCTTCAAACGAAGCACCTCTTCGAGGGCTGCGGCGTAGTTTTCTGCGAGAGCAGCCTCGGTGAAGGAAGCCTTGCCGATGATGAAGTGCAAGTTAGCGTGACGGTCGACACGGAACTCGATCTTGCCGCCCTTGATGTCAGTGACAGCCTTGGCCGGGTCGGGGGTAACGGTGCCAGTCTTGGGGTTTGGCATCAGGCCACGAGGACCCAACACGCGACCCAGACGACCAACCTTGCCCATCATGTCGGGGGTGGCCACCACGGCGTCGAAGTCGAGCCAGCCGCCAGCGACCTTATCGATGAGTTCGTCGCCACCGACGATGTCGGCGCCCGCTTCACGAGCGGCTTCGGCCTTGTCACCGTTGGCGAACACCAACACGCGCGAGGTCTTGCCAGTGCCGTGAGGCAGGTTGACGGTGCCACGCACCATCTGGTCAGCCTTGCGAGGGTCGACACCCAAACGCATGACAACATCAACGGTCTCGTCGAACTTCTTCTTCGACGTGGCCTTGGCGATCTTGACCGCCGAAAGAGGTGAGTACACCTCGGACTTGTCGAACGACTCTTCGGCCGCCCGGTAGGTCTTACTGCGCTGCATGATTTCTTCTACTTTCTCGAAAAACGAAGTGTGGTCAGCGGGCCAGCGCGGCCCTCCCACAGGGGACTACTCGGTTACTACACCCATGGAACGCGCCGTACCCTCAATGATCTTCATTGCGGCATCGATGTCGTTCGCGTTGATGTCAGGCATCTTGGTGGTGGCGATCTCGCGGACCTGGTCCTTGGTGAGCTTGCCGACCTTGTCCTTGTGCGGAACCGACGAACCCTTCTGCAAGCCAGCAGCCTTCTTGATCAGCTCTGCAGCAGGCGGGGTCTTGGTAACGAACGTGAACGAACGGTCCTCGTAGATCGTGATCTCGACGGGGATGACGTTGCCACGCTGTGCTTCGGTGGCAGCGTTGTAGGCCTTGCAGAACTCCATGATGTTCACACCGTGGGGACCAAGTGCGGTACCCACCGGAGGTGCAGGAGTAGCTGCCCCAGCCTGAAGCTGCACCTTGACTAGCGCAGCAATCTTCTTCTTCGGAGGCATTTCTTTAACTGTCCTTCTTGTAGTGCTTCGTGGTCATGCGAGCCGGACCGGCTCTGCCACCTTGGGCGCTGAGTTAGTTCTTCGAAATCTGCTCGAAGCTCAGCTCGACCGGGGTTTCCCGGCCGAAGATTTCAACGAGGGCCTTGACCCTCTGGGATTCGGCGTTGATCTCAGTGATCGTGGCGTGCAACGTCGCGAACGGACCTTCGACGACCATGACTGAGTCGCCCACACCGAAGTCGAGAACCTCGACCGGCTTGCGGGTCGAACCCAGCGGGCCAGAACCAGGCTTGGAGTCAGCGCCCTTAGGTGCTGCCGCCTCTGCTTCAGCCACCACGGCAGGACCGAGCATCTTCTCGACCTCGTCGTGGGAGAGCGGAATCGGCTGGTGCTGGTGACCAACGAACCCAGTGACCGACGGGGTGTGGCGAACTGCTGACCACGACTCATCGGTGAGTTCCATGCGAACCAAGACGTAGCCCGGGAGAACGGTGCGCTTGACCAGCTTGCGCTGGCCGTTCTTGATCTCGGCGACCTCTTCGGTGGGGACCACAATCTCGAAGATGTAGTCCTCCATGTTCAGCGAGGTGATGCGGTTCTCGAGGTTGGCCTTCACCCGGTTTTCCATGCCGGCGTAGGTGTGCACGACATACCAGTCGCCAGGTTGGGTCAGCAGCAGATTGCGGAACTCCTCGAGGGGGTCGACTTCTGCTTCAACCTCGGCCTCAACCTCGTCTTGGGCAGGCTCGATCGCCTCGTCGACCTCGGGGGCCACGGTTGCTTCTTCGTCGTACTCCGACACGCCTGTCTCCATAAAAGTTGCTGCTGATTGTTTGGTTTTGGCCCCGGCTAGTTGCCGAAGAGCCAAAACACCGCCTTGCCAAACACGACGTCTAGGCCTGACACATAGGCAATGACTGCCAACACGAACACCAGCACCACGATCAGGTAAGTGATCAACTGCTGCTGAGTTGGCCAGACCACCTTGCGGAGTTCGGCCATCACCTGACGGTAAAAAGTAACCAGGCTTGTGCGCTCCTTGGTCGGAGTCTGAGCCACGATCTACCTCTTCCGTAGTGCTTGAAACAAACGTGTTGCCAACATTGCCTCGCAGGGCACGAGGGACTTGAACCCCCAACCTTCGGTTTTGGAGACCGATGCTCTGCCAGTTGAGCTAGTGCCCTTTGGCTTCCCGTCGGCACGCACACCCTGGTGAGGGCATGACAAAGCTTGGCGAGAAACACCAAAGCCAGAGTGTACGGCGATGGGGAGGCCAAGTCGAACTGAGCGCCTGGGACCTAGTGCTGAACACATGACTTATGCAGTGCGCAGGCCAAACCCTGGCCCCCTACGATGAAACCATGACGACAAAGTCCTCCTCCCACCGTGTGTCTGAGCGCATTGGCGCTATCGCTGAGTCGGCCACTTTGAAGGTCGACGCCAAGGCCAAGGCCCTCAAAGCCGAGGGGCGTCCGGTGATCGGCTTTGGTGCGGGCGAGCCCGACTTCCCCACCCCCGACTACATCGTCGAGGCGGCCGTTGAGGCGTGCCGGGACCCCAAGAACCACCGATACACACCAGCGGCTGGGTTGCCCGAACTCAAGCAGGCAATCGCTGAGAAAACTCTTCGCGACAGCGGATATGCAGTCCAGGCAAGCCAAGTGGTCGTCACCAACGGCGGCAAGCAAGCCATCTACATGGCGTTCGCGGCAATGCTGAACCCAGGCGATGAGGTGATCGTGCCGGCGCCGTACTGGACGACGTACCCCGAAGCGATTCAGCTTGCCGGCGGAGTGCCCGTGGAAGTCCTCGCCGACGAGACCCAGGACTACAAGGTCACCGTCGAGCAACTCGAAGCTGCCCGCACTGAGCGCACCCACGTGCTCCTTTTCGTGTCGCCCTCCAACCCGACCGGCGCGGTTTACAGCAGCGATGAGATCAGGGCCATCGGCGCTTGGGCGCACGAGCACGGCCTGTGGGTGCTGACCGATGAGATCTATGAGCACCTGGTTTATGACGGCTTCGACACTGGTTCGCTTCCCGTCTTGTGCCCCGAACTTCAAGACCGCTGCGTGGTGGTCAACGGTGTCGCCAAGACCTACGCGATGACCGGTTGGCGGGTGGGCTGGTTGATCGGGCCTGCCGACATCGTGAAGGCAACGACCAACTTGCAATCCCACGCGACCAGCAACGTTGGCAACGTCAGCCAGCGCGCGGCCTTGGCGGCCGTGGCTGGCGACCTTGCTGCAGTCGATGAGATGAAGGTCGCCTTTGATCGGCGCCGCAAGCTGATCGTGTCGATGCTCAACGAGATCGACGGTTTCGTGTGCCCGATGCCTCACGGCGCCTTCTATGCCTACCCCAGCGTCAAGGCAATGCTGGGCAAGGACTACTCCGGCACCCGCATCGACACTTCTGCGCAGTTGGCCGAATACATCTTGGAGAAGGCTGAGGTTGCTGTCGTGCCTGGTGAGGCATTCGGTTCACCTGGCTACCTGCGACTGTCCTACGCCCTCGGCGATGCCGATCTGGTCGAAGGCATCACCCGTATGCAGAAACTCTTCGCCTGAGCAGTGGCGACCACACCGACGGCGAGGCGCGATCTTCGTAGCCTGCCCAAGGCACATCTGCATCTGCACTTCACCGGTTCGATGCGGCACACCACATTGCTGGAATTGGCCGAGCGCGAAGGCCTGGTGTTGCCTGACGCACTTGTCGAAGACTGGCCGCCAGTCCTCAGTGCCGCCGACGAAAAGGGATGGTTTCGATTCCAGCGGCTCTATGACGTGGCCCGATCGGTGCTGTGCACAGAAGGCGACGTACGCCGCCTAGTGCTGGAGGCAGCCGAGGACGACGTGGCCGACGGGAGTCGCTGGCTCGAAATCCAGGTCGACCCCAGTGGGTACGCCGCAAAGTTTGGTGGCATCACTGCCTTTACTGATCTAGTGCTCGATGCGGTACGGCAGGCATCAGAGGCGACCGGCCTTGGCATCGGTGTGATCATCGCTGCGAACCGCACCCGGCATCCGCTCGATGCCCGCACGCTGGCGCGGGTGGCGGCGCAGTACTCCGATCGCGGCGTGGTTGGCTTCGGCCTATCTAACGACGAAAGGCGAGGGCGCACTGAAGACTTTGCAGCCGCGTTCGCCATTGCCCGACGAGCCGACTTGAACCTCGTGCCCCATGGCGGGGAACTGCTCGGCCCGGCCAGCGTCCGCACCTGCATCGATCAACTTGGGGCACGCCGACTCGGCCATGGTGTGCGCTCAGTTGAAGACCCTGCGCTGTTGGATGAGTTGGTAGCCGCTGGCGTGGCCCTGGAGGTGTGCCCCACCTCCAATGTCTCCCTCGGGGTTTACAGCGATCTTTCGTCGGTGCCCCTGCCACAACTGCTCGATGCCGGGGCGACGGTGGCTCTAGGTGCTGATGACCCCTTGTTATTTGGCTCACGGTTGGCAGGCCAATACGCCACCATGCGCGCCGCGCATGATCTCAGCGACCACACCCTGGCTGGCTTAGGGCGGATGTCATTGCGGGCCTCACGTGCTCCCAGCGACATTGTGGGAGCCGCATTAGCCGACATAGACACCTGGTTGGCACAATCAGGGGCATGACGTCATACCCCGGCTCCGGACCTGTCGAGCCCACCAACGAACCAATCGCCCCCATAGCGCCTCCTGCAGCTGTGCCACCGGTCGTCTCTGAACCCACGGCACCGATTAGTTCGGCTGCTACTCCGGAACCGGGCTACTGGGAAAAGCAGGCTGCTGAGTCGGGCAACGTCAACCCCTGGGGTGCCCCCGAACCTGGTGCAGTGCCACCTGCGCCCCCCACTGCACAGATTCCCGCGCCTCCGATGCCAGGTGGCCCCGCCTATCCTCCGGCCTATCCCCCGGCACAGAACCCCTACGCCTCCGCTTACGCGCTCGTGCCCGATCACCCCTCAGCGACGACGGCCTTGGTGCTGGGTCTCATTGGCCTCATCGGCGGTGTCATTTGCGGACTCCCACTCCTCTTCTCACCGTTCGCCTGGGTCACCGGCAGCAAAGTGGTGCGCGAGGTCGACGCCAGTAATGGGCAACTCGGCGGACGCGGCAACGGTCAAGCCGGGATGATCCTCGGCATCATTGGCACCGTCTTGTTGGTCATCGCCTTGATGGCGTTTATCGCGATGTTCATCTTCGTCGGAGCCGCTTCGAACTCCCAGCCCTAGGCCAGAATCAAATCCAGGCCCACAAACACCGGCTCGTTTACCAACTCAATGGCGAACCTGTCCAGGACGCCTGCTCGCACTACCCGAGCCAGTTCGAGTACGTCGGCCGCGTTCGCCCCGCCGCGGTTGGTGATCGCGAGCGGATGCTTGGTCGACAAGGTGACTGGTCCGCCTTCGGGATAGCCACGGCTAAACCCAGCGTGGTCAATGAGCCAGGCCGCACTGGTCTTGACCGTGCCGTCAGGTTGCGGCCAGGCCGGTGCGCCCTCGGGGACGGCGTCAGGCGCGATGACCGGGTTTGTGAAGAACGATCCAGCACTCCAGGTGTCGTGGTCGCTCTCATCGAGCACCATGCCCTTGCTTGCTCGTAGCTCAAGCACTGCTCGACGTACGTCGGCCAAGGGCGCGCGCTCCCCCAACTCGACCCCCAACCGCTGAGCCAACTCGGAATAGGCGATGGGGCCACTCAACGTGCCCTGCTTGAACAAGAAGGTGACCTCGAGGATGAGGTACCTGTGCGGGTCGGCCTTGAACCTGCTGGTGCGGTAACCAAAGCCGCACTCAGCCACAGCGAACGTGCGCTGGGTCTGGTTGAGGCGATCCCAGGTGCGCACTTGGGCGATGGTCGAGGCGACCTCTTGGCCATAAGCCCCGACGTTCTGAATGGGGGTGGCCCCCACCAGCCCCGGGATGCCGCTCAGAGCCTCGATGCCAACCCAGCCGTTGCGCCCGGCGGTGGCAACAAGGTCATCCCATGACTCCCCGGCCGCGACTTTGACTGTGGTTGCGCCCAGGCAACCGATGTCATCTGGGTGGTCCACGTCAGCCACAATCCCCTTCGTGGCCACCTTCACTACCCGGCCATCGAATCCCGCATCGCTCACCACAATGTTGCTGCCGCCAGACAAGATCAGCAGCGGCAGATCCGTGCGGGTGGCGGCGATGAGGTCAGCGTCGGTGGTGGCCACGAGAAACTCCCGCGCCGGACCACCGACGCGCAAAGTGGTGTGGTCTTTGAGGAACTCGCTCAACGCAGGATCGCCACCGGGTTGCCCAGCACGCGTTCACCTTGACAGGTCACCGTCAACCGGATCTTGCCGTCGACGTCTTCGCCTTCAATGGTCACGTCGGTGCCCTCAATGGGTACGACGACCGGCTTAGTGAACTTCGCGCTGAGTTCTTGGATCTGACCCGGCCGCCCGACGTACTCATCGACGAAGCGGGCCGCCAAGGCCATCGTGAACATCCCATGGGCGATCACATTGGGCAGGCCAACCGATCGGGCCACTTCTTCATCTTGGTGAATTGGGTTGGGGTCTCCTGAGGCGTTCGCATAAGCGACGAGGTCCTCACGAGTCACCCGGTAGGTCTTAGCGGGAATCATTGGGTGCCTCCAGAGTGGATCAAGGTGGCCTCGGCGGTGCACACCAAGTCGCCATTGGCATCAGTGATGGCGCTCGTCGTGGCGATGATGTCTGCGCCACCGATCTGGCGCAGGCCCGTCACGGTGAGTTGAGCGGTCAAGTGGTCACCCGCCTGCACCGGACGCGCATGCACGAACTTCTGTTGGCCATGGATCACGTTGTGCAACTTGATTCCGACCGTTGGATCGACCATGAGGTCTTGCATCGCAGCGAAAGCGACCACGATCGGGAATGTCGCTGGCGCCGGGTCACCTGGGGTCCATTGAGTGCCAACGGCTTGGGCAAACGCAGCGATGTTCGCTTCAGTGACGGCGTACGCCGACGTGGGCGGGAACGCCCGTCCAGCAAGGGTTGAGTCGACCATGAGGGTGACGTTAGCGCGAAAAAGCGCAACAGCCGCCACATCGGATGAAGCGGCGGCTGTTGAAGAAGCGTGAAGGTCAGCGAGTCTCGCGGTGCGCAGTGTGAGTGCGGCAGCGCGGGCAGAACTTCTTCAGTTCCATGCGGTCTGGGTCGTTACGACGGTTCTTCTTGGTGATGTAGTTGCGTTCCTTGCAATCCACACACGCCATGGTGATCTTGGGACGAACGTCTGAGCTCTTGCTGGCCACTGTCTTCTCTTCCTGCTGCTGGTCTTTGGTGCCCGAAGGGCGGTCGTGCTGGTAGCGGGGGCGGGACTCGAACCCGCGACACCACGATTATGAGCCGTGTGCTCTAACCACCTGAGCTACCCCGCCATGTCAGACCCACAGTAGCGAGTCTTTCCGAGCCCCTTTACGGAATCGAACCGTAGACCTTCTCCTTACCATGGAGACGCTCTGCCGACTGAGCTAAAGGGGCAATGCCAGCGAGGAGAATACACAGAGAAAGCCGATAAGTTGAAATCGGTTGATCCCTGGTCTCCCTGTTGGGTTGTGGGGGTGGTTTGGGGGCCCTCGCTACTGGTGCCGAAGGCCCACATGATCCACCAACCTCGGGAAGGGCTGGATCTCCTCAAGCTCAAAGGCGAGTTCCAGGAGGCGGGCTTCGTGGCCCTGCTCCGCCGAGAGGTGTACGCCGATGGGTAGGCCGGTTTTCGAGAGCCCGGCCGGCACGGAGATGGCGGGGTCACCGGAGGCGTTTTGCAGCGGGGTGAAGCTCACCCAATCGATCAACTTGGCGATGAGGGTTTCGTAGTCCTGGTCGGGCTTGAGGTGGCCCAAGGGCGGGGTTACGTGGCCCAAGGTGGGGGTCAGGATGGCGTCGTACTTCTTGAAGAAGCGCTTGGTCACAAACTGGCTGCCCCACAGCCGCGAGAGCGAGCGGGGCATCCGGTAGGCGTGGCGTGAGGCGTGCTTGGCGAGGCCTTTGGTGAGGTTGTCGAGCAGATCGGGGTCGAATGACTTGTCCAGCTCGACTTTGCCGGCGCGGGTGAAGAAGAGCGCGAAGGTGGACCAGTAGTCCAAGAAGTCATTGGAAAAGGACGGCAGTGCTGGGGCTTCGACGACTTCTAGGTGATGTCCGGCGGCTTCGAGTTTGTCGGCGGTCGCCAGAAGCACCTGACGGTGTTCAAAGTCGGTGGGTGTGCCAGAAATGGAATCGACGACGACACCAATCTTGAGCCGCCGATGGCCTGGTCCACGGACGTCACCCACGGGAGGGAGAGCTGGGTTGCGATAGACCCGCTCTGACTCGCGAAGGAACGCCGCGGTGTCGCGCACCGTGCGAGTGAGTACGCCGTCGGCCACGATCCGTAGCGGCATGTTGCGAGTCACTGCATCGCTGGGGGTGCGGTTGCGGGTTGGCTTCATGCCCACAAGGCCGCAGCAGGAGGCCGGGATGCGGATCGACCCGCCGCCGTCATTGGCATGCGCAATGGGTACGACGCCCGCTGCCACTAACGCAGCAGCACCTGCTGAGGAGGCACCCGAGGTGTGATCGAGGTGCCATGGGTTGCGCACGGGATCGTCTTCGACGTACTCAGCGGCACCGCTGAAGCCGAACTCTGACAACCGGGTCTTGCCGAGCATGATGAACCCTTGGGCGCGCATGCTGCGTGCGACATCACCGTCAGTGGGTTTGGGCTTGCCCACGAACGAAGCGGTGCCTTGTTGGGTGGGCAGTCCGGCTAGGTCGGTGTTGTCTTTGATGAAACTTGGCACACCGGAGAAGAAGCCGGGCGCGGGTCGGCGGGCATCAGCTCGGGCGGCGGCGAACCGGTCGACAGCAACGGCGGCAAGTTGTTGGTCGGCGGCTTCGCAGCGCGCGATGGCGGCATCGATCACCTCGCCGACACTGACCTGTCGAGAGCGCATCGCTTCGGTGAGGCCTACGGCGTCGAGATCGCCGAGTGCATCGTCGGTAAAGGTGTTGGTCATGGCTGGCCCTTTCGGAAACAGTCGTCAGTGTGCGGGTCAAACATGCCAGTGGCCTCCATAAGCGCGTGCATGGTGGTCGGACCAACGAACTTGAATCCAAGTCGACGCAACTCACGGGCCAGGGCGACAGATGCCGGTGAGGTGACCTGACCAGCCCCTGGAGAGACGGCAGGAGCATGGCTGAGCATGAGCGCCTCCAGACCACCTGTGTCGCGCAGGGCGATGACTGCCGCGGCGTTGTTGATGGTCGCGAGCACCTTGGCACGGTTGCGCACGATGCCGGGGTCGCTCATGAGTCGGTCGACATTGGCATCATCGAAGCGGGCAACCACGTCCGCATCGAATCCCGCGAAGGCACTGCGAAAGCTCTCTCGTTTGCGCAAGATGGTGATCCACGAGAGTCCAGACTGGAACGCCTCAAGGCTCAGACGCTCAAACCAGGCCGACTCTCCGTGCACCAACCGACCCCACTCTTCGTCGTGGTAGCTGCGGTGGAGTGGATCTGAGACCGCCCAGGGGCAGCGGATCAACTCATCGGTGGGGTCGCCCATGGGCATATCTTGCCTGGTCGTCGTTATTGCAAACTATGTGCAATAAGCTGCCTGGGTGCACGTGCCTGATGGATTCCTCGACGCTGTCACCTCGACGGCGACTGGAGTCCTCGCGGTTGGCGGCGTGGCAGCAGCCCTGCGCGGCACCAAACGCGAACTCAGTGAGCGCACCACCCCCCTGGTTGGACTATGCGCCACCTTCGTCTTCGCGGCACAGATGGTGAACTTCCCCGTCGGGGCAGGCACCAGTGGCCATCTCATCGGCGGCGCACTCGCTGCGGTCTTAGTCGGCCCGTGGTCGGCGATCTTGTGCATGAGCGTCGTGATCATCGTGCAGTCGTTGCTCTTCGCCGATGGCGGCATCACCGCCTTGGGCACCAACATCACCTTGATGGGGCTGGTCTCGGTTGCGGTGGGTTGGGCATGTGTCGTCGTACTTCGACGCGCACTGCTGCGCTCCATCAGATGGCTTCCAGTCGTGGCCGGCATCAGTGCCTGGGCAAGCGTCGTGGCCGCATCGGCCGCCTTCACAGGCTTGTATGCACTCGGCGGCACCGTGCCCCTGCCAATGAGCAAGGTGCTTGTCGCGATGGTTGGTTGGCACGCCCTGATCGGTCTCGGGGAGGCTGTCATCACCGGACTTGTGGTGGCCAGTGTGTTGAGCACCCGCCCCGATCTGGTGTACGCCGCGCGACCGCTGA
>WBZP01001404.1_pt1 | contig 29918 bp, 17 predicted proteins | sample 5204301 | NCBI WGS metagenome assembly WBZP01 (sample SAMN12412401, study PRJNA552823) | activated sludge metagenome | isolation source: activated sludge from nitrification reactor of wastewater treatment plant... | place: USA: Pennsylvania | collected 2017 | reverse complement strand
GCGGACGGGTTGCGCGAGCCCCCGCCATAGAGCAGTTTCCACGCTGTGCCGGCAGCCGGCTTGTAGATCAGGCCGAGACGTGGATTGTGGTCGTTGCCGAACGCGCTGGTATGGTCGGCGCGCAAACCGGCGGTGAGCGTCAGTTGGTGCGTCAGGTCGTAGTCGGTCTGCACGAACAGGCTGGTGCGCGACGCACTTCCCGAAGTCGTGTAATACGAGGTCAAGGGCGGGTCGACGTAGTCGGCCTGGTCCTGCCGCAGGTCGCGCTGGTACTCGAGGCCGCCGACCAGTCGCAGACCGCTTTCAATCAGCGTCTCGAACCGCAGCTCACCGCCGGCCCACTCACCCCGCCCCGGCGCATGTTCGACCTGCCGCCCCGCGTCGCCGTCGATCGGCCAGTGGCCGAGGTAATCGTAGGAGCCGTAGAACGCCCGGGCTGTCAGGCTGCTGCGCTCGGATACGGGCATCACATACTGCAGGCTGGCGAAGCCGGTCGAATCGCGGCCCCACGTATCGGTGGAACCGATTGCGTAGGGGCTGGCGTAAGGCAACGGATCGCCCTTCTTGCGCGTTGCGTAGCCCGCGCTGAAGGAGAGCCCTTCAAAATCGACCTTCGCAAACACCCGCCGGGCACGGGTGAAGTCGGTTCCCGGCGCGCTGCCGCCGGGAAAGCCGCTGGCCGGATCTGCGGCGAGAGCCAGCGTCTCGCCGTGCTCGCTCAGGCTCGATGCCGAGACCAGAACACTGGCACCGTTGGAAAAGCGCCGGCCGAATTGCGCCCGCGTGGCGAACCGGCGATCGCTTCCCGCCTCCAGGGTGACGCGCGGCCCGCCGATGCTGCTGCCCGATCGGGTGACCACGTTGATCACGCCGAACACCGCACTGCCGCCGTACTCGGCCGAACCGGGGCCGCGGATGTACTCGACCCGCTCGATCAGTTCGACATCGAGGGGAAACTCGCTGCCCAGCAACGCCTGGTCATACAGCGCGTCGTTGATGCGCATGTCGTCGATCTGCAGCGACACGCCGGTGTTGTAGTCACCTGGACGGGCAAAGCCGCGCAGCGCGAGGTAGTCATATGTGCGATCGTTGTGGATGTTGACGCCCCGGATGCTGCGCAGGATGTCGCCGAGCGTGCGGTAGCCGAAGCTGCGGATGTCTTCGGCGGTGACGATGCTGACCGAGGCCGGCGCATCGACCTGGCGCAGGTAGTGGCGGGATGCGCCAAAAACCGGCAGTTGCGCCAGTTCTGCGAGATCCTGCGTTCCGGCCTCCTGCGCCAGCGCGGCGCCGCACCCGGCGAGCGAGAGTGCAAGCGCCAGCATGCGCGCGCCGGTCATGAGGTCGTCTCGTGCTGCTCGATGCCTCCAAGGAACTCGTCCAGCGCCGCGCTCGCCTCGCGGAAGGCAGCGCCGAGTTCACCGGCCAGGCCGGGACCGTTGCCGATCGTTCGCTGTTCGCGCCCCGCGAGCTCGAGTCGCCCGGCCAGTTGCGCGAGCCGCATCGCACCGACCGCGGCGCTCGACGACTTGATCTTGTGCGCAATCGCCGCGATCGTGGCCGAGTCGTCGGCCTGCAGCGCAAGATCGATTTCGCCGAGCAGCTTCTCGGTCTCGCGCTTGAACAGCGCGACGATGCGCTGGCCGAGCACGCTGTCGCCCGATTCGACGCCCGGCACGTCGCGCAGGATGCCGCGATCGAAGACGCTTGCCCCGACCGGCGTATCGAACAAGGTATCGATTCCGGCCGATTCGATCGGTCGCTGCCGCTCGCCGAGCTGGCGCTCCAGCACCGTGCGCAGCTGTGCCTTGGTGAAGGGCTTGGCCAGGTAATCCGTCATGCCGGCCGCGATGCAGCGTTCGCGATCACCCTGCATCGCGTTCGCGGTCAAGGCGATGATCGGTATCCGCGCCACGGCGCCGCGCGACCGTTCGTTGTCGCGGATTCTTGCGGTTGCCGTGAATCCGTCCACCTCGGGCATCTGGCAATCCATCAACACCATGTCGAAATGCTGGGTCTGCAGGGCTTCGATCGCCTGCGCCCCGTTATGCACCCAGACATGGTCGCAGCCCAGATCGCCGAGGATTGCCCCGGCGATGCCTGCATTGACCGGGTGATCCTCAGCCAGCAGGATCGACAGCCCAAGCGGCGTGCCGTTACGAGGCGCCTGCCGCTCGCTCAGGTCGCCGCGATGCAGGCGGCCGGCCAGCGCCGAAGCGATGACTGCGCGCAGTTCGGTTGAAACGACCGGCTTGGAGAGGAACTGCAGGTCGGCCACCGCCTGCCAGTTGCTCGCTTCCACCCGCGTCACCAGCGGCACCATGACGATCAGATGGGCCGGCTCGATCAGCCCTTCGCGCCGGATGGCCTCGACCGTCGGCAAGCCGGTGCTGTTGGCCAGCCGCGCCGAGACAAAACAAAGATCGAAGCGGTGGCCATGGTCGCGCGACTGGCGCATTGCCTCGATCGCCGCGTTGCCGGACGGCGCAGACTCGACGACGAAGCCGCGCCGCTGCAGGCGCTCGACCATCGCCCGGCGCGCGCTCTGGTTGGAATCGACCACCATCGCGCGCAGGCCGCGCAGTTGCGGGATCGGCGCTTCGCGCTCTGCCACCTCGCGACCCGGATGCAGCGCGACCGTGCACCAGAATGTGGAACCGGCGCCTTCGATACTGTCGAACCCGACCTCGCCGCCCATCATCTCGGCCAGTTGCTTCGCAATCATCAGGCCGAGCCCTGTGCCGCCGTACTTGCGGGTGGTGGAGCTGTCGGCCTGCGAGAAAGCTTTGAACAGGCGATCGCGGGCCGACTCCGAGACGCCGACCCCGGTATCGCGCACCCGGAAGCGCAGGCGAGCTCCGGCGGGCGTCGACAGCGTGTCGAGCACGATCTCGATCTCGCCGGCCTGGGTAAACTTGACTGCATTGGAGAACAGGTTCGACAGAATCTGCTTGATGCGGTGGGGATCGCCGATCGCCGAACCCGGCACACCGTCCTCCACCGAGAGGATCAGCTCCAGCCCCTTGGCCTGGGCGCGCTCGGCGAACAGCACGCCGACCTCCTCGACCAGTTGCACCGGGTCGAACTCGACCTGCTCGATCTCCAGCTTGCCTGCCTCGATCTTGGAAAAATCGAGCAGGTCATTGATGATGTAAAGCAGCGACTCGGCGGAAACGCGCAGCGTCTTGGCGAAGCGGCGCTGCTTTTCCGCCAGATCGGTATCGAGCAACAGGTCGGTCATGCCGAGCACGCCGTTCATCGGCGTACGGATCTCGTGGCTCATGTTGGCGAGGAACTGCGTCTTCGCACGGTTTGCGCTCTCGGCCTGATCCTTGGCCGACTGCAACTCGGCGGTTCGCTGCGCGACCTGGTCCTCGAGGTGGTCGCGATGCTCGGCTAGTTCGCGGTCGCGCGCCTCGATCTGGGCCAGCATCTCGTTGAAGCCTGACACCAGTTCGCCGACCTCGTCCTGCGAGCGATGCGCCACGCGCATGTCGTAACGCTTCTCGCTCGCCACGGTGCGCGCGGCCGCGGCCAGATCGAGAATCGGCGCGGCCACCTCGCTGCGCAGGCGGCGCGAGAACAGATACGCCAGACAAAACGCGAACAGCGCGCCGGCAGCCGAAAGCGCCAGTTGACGCAGCAGGTTGCCCCACATTGGCGACAGATCGACTCGCAACACCAGGTAGCCGACCGTCTCGTGGTCCTCGGTGATCCGGCGGCTGACCGTGATCTCGCGCGAGAACTTGATGTCGTCCAGTTGCAGGTGTTCTGCCGCCGGCTGCGGGGTCGGCCCGCCGGCGGAATCGGCATTCGGATACGCGGCGAACAGCCGGCCATCTGGCAGCGCGATCCACGCCGCGACGATGTCGGAGCGGTTGCGCAGCGAAGAGAGCGTCCGCTCGCCCGCCGGACGGTCGTTGAAACTGATCGCCGCGGCACTGTTCGAACCGATGATCTCGGCATAGCCTTCGAGCTGCGACAGGGTCAGTTTGCGCTGGCTGTCGAGCTGGCTGATCGCGGCGATCAGGTAGCTGACCGACAGCCCGACCAGCGTCGCGGCCACCACGATGGCGGTCAGTTTCTTCTGTAGCGAGAAGTTGCGGATCGAGAACATCAGTTTCGTCCCCGCATGCTGCTGCTGTTGCGCGCCAGCTTGAGCAACTGCGAACTGGCCTTCAGGCTGGCCCGCTGCAGCGCGCCAAGATTCACTTCGAACTGGATGCGCTCATCGGCGTTCAGCAGGCCGATGCCGCCGCCCATGTCGATGAAACCGTCGATATCGCTCACCGTGAGTTGCGCTGCCTGGGCGCCGCGCACCAGCGATGCCACCCGGCGCTGCTCCGATTCGCTGACGAACAGGATATGACAACCACGGAAGTCTTCGCTGACGCTGCCGTACCGTTTCACGACAACCGGATGCCCATGCACGGTCTTGCCGTCGAAGGAATCGAGCGGTGGTCCCAGCGTATCGCGGCCGACCAGGCACATCGAAAACACCGCTTCCTTGCTCGAAAACGCGTCGGCCGGCCATTCGATATAGCGGGCGAAGTTGTACAGAAAGCCCGCCTTGATCTGCGCCTCGCTCAGCGCCTGCGCCTGCAAAGGCGGGGCAGCGCAGAGCAGCGCCAGCAGCAGGCCGCCGGCAATGCGCAGAATCAGCGGGTAGCGCAGGAGATTCATCAACCGGTCGCTCAGAATGCCAGTTTCGCCTTGATGTACCAGGCGCGCTCGATCTCAAGCTGCGGCGTCGGCACGTAATCGCCTATCCACTCGAGGTGCTGCCGATGGAGCAGGTTCTGGCCGACCAGGGAAACTTCCAGATCACGTACCGGGCGCCATGCCAGGCGCAGATCGAGTTCGTTGTAGCCGGCTACCGCGCCACCCTCAAGGCCGCCGGTACGGCGCAGCCAGCCATCGAACTGCCAGTTGCGCGCCGGATTCCAGGACGTGCGCAACGATGCGCTGTGGCGCGGCGTCTTGCCGCGGTAGCCGCCTTCGCGCATCGCCCCCAGCGGGTCGGATATGTGGGCGTACAGATAGGTGTAAGCCGCCTGTAGCCGCCAAGCTTCTAGTGGATGCCAGTCCGCCGCCAGCTCGACGCCGCGGGTCCTCGCCTCAAGGCCAGGGCCGGTGACGGTCGTGGTCTGCAGATACGGAACCGGCCCGCGCGGCGTCATCAAGAACGCCATACCGACTTCCGGCAGGCTGCCCGTGCGCAGATCCGAATAACGCGCCGCAAATGCGGCAATATCGAGCGAAAGGGTACTGGTCAGTTGTTCGCGATAGCCGAGATCGAAGGACGTGACTTTCTCCGCCCGTTCGATCTTGCCTGGCGCCTTCGCCCGGATCAGGTTGCTCAGCGGCACCGTCGCCGACGGCGGAATGATCTGCAGATCGAGCGATGCGTCCTCCTCGGCCTGTGCCGGCGTGCGCACCGCCCGCGACAGCGCACCCCAGACCGTGCGCGTTTCGCTCGGCGTCCAGGCCAGGCGCACGTTCGGCTGCCACTCCCAGCCGGTGGAGGCATTGTGTTCGATCTTGGTGCCCGCGATCAGGCGCAAGCGGTCGGGGACCAGCGTCCATTCGTCATGGGCGAAAGCGCTGAACAGCCGCATCAGGCGGCGGTCGCGCAGCAGGCTGAAATTCACAGTGTTGGCGTGAATCTGGTTGCGCGATACGCGGTAGCCCATTCCCCACATGAAGTCGTGCGACCCGCGATGCAGCCGGTGCTGCAGGTCGACGTCGGCAGTGTCACGCGAATCGCTCACGGCCCACGGCACGTCGAGCCGCGAATGCTCGAAGTAGGCCTGCAAGCCGAGTTCCGAACCGTCGCCGAGCACCGTGTCGTAGCGGCCGACCACGTTCGATCCACTGTGCGCGGCGGTTACCACCATCGGCGTGACGAATCCCGTCGACAGCGTGGCGGCGGAGATGTCCGGCCGCTCCCACGCATCGCCGGCGCGAACGCGATAGGTCTCGCCGATCAGCGAGGCGCGCGAGCCACCATCCAGCGACTTGTCGAGACGGAAACCGGCCCGCGCCGAGTGGCTGGGATCAATATTCAACCGGTCGTCGGAGGCATCGCGGCGCAGCCCTTTCGCCCAGACGCGATAATGCGTCGACTCGTCGAGGGCGCCGCCCCAGCGCACCGCTGCGGCTGCGCGGTCCTCGTTGCCGGCGCTGGCCGAAACCATGCCGCCCTGGGTTGCGCGCGCGCGCTTGGTGATGATGTTGATGACGCCATTGACCGCGTTGGCACCCCACATCGCCGCGCCGGGGCCACGAATGACCTCGATGCGATCGATGTCCTCGAGCAGCGTGTCTTCTTGCTCCCAGATCACGCCTGAGAACAACGGCGAGTAGATCGAGCGGCCGTCCATCAGTACCAGCAGTTTGTTGGCGAAGCGGCCATTGAATCCGCGAGCGGACACCGACCACCTGGCGTTGCCCATGCGCGCAACCTGTACGCCCGGCACCATGCGCAGTGCCTCGGGAATGCTCGTCGCACCGGAACGCTGAATCTCGTCGCCGGTCACCACTAATACCGCCGCGGCAGTTTCGGACAGTCTCTGCGACTTGCGCGAGACGGTCGACACCTCGGTGTTGAGCAGATCTTCCAGGCTCAGGACGGCGACATCCTGTGCCATGGCAGATGTGCCGAATACGATCAGGCAGGCGCACACGACGAGTCGCAGCCGGGGAGTCGCGCCGCCGCGGGTCGAATCATGATTTCGCAGATTCTCGTTTTTCATCGTCACATGCCATTGGATAGAATTTGGAATCAATGGTGATCAGAACTGCAGCCGCGCCTTGAGGTACACCCCGCGCTGCGCTTGAAGCGGTTCAGAAGTCAGGTACTCTGCAACGTACTCCGGGTGTCGCGAATCGAGCAGGTTCTGCCCGGTCAACGACAATTCGATGTTTTCGCTGGCCCGCCAGGCGTAGCGAAGGTCGAGCGTGGTGTAGCCGGAAATGCCCATCGGCGGCAGCGCGCCGGAACGGCGCAGCCAGAGATCGGCACGCTGTCCGCGCGCTACATCCCACGCGGCGCGCAATGACCACTGCCGGCGCGGGGCGCTGCCCTCGTACAACGCTGCCAGCGAATCGCCAGCCGGGTTTCCCGGTGGGGTAACCCGCAGGCTCAACAACGAGTAGCTTCCCTGCAAGCGCAATGAAGGCATCGCGCGCCAGTCGGCGCTGAATTCCAGGCCCTTCGTTCGTGCCGGCATGCGCAGGTCACGAATGACCGGACTACTGATTGCAACCGGTACCAGCCCGAACGGAGACTGCGCGAAGATCAGCGACGGATCTCCGGAGCGCGAGGCTACGGTGTCACGGAAACGGCCGTAGAAGGCGTTCAAGTCGACTGCCAGTTGCTGAGAGAATTGCTTGCGCCAGCCAAGGTCGAGTTGCGTCAGCCGTTCCGGGCGCAAGTCGCTTTCCGGCACTACCAAGGGCAGGAGCGCAGGAAGCGGCATCGGGTTCATCTCCGTACCCGGCGCTGCGCTGTAATTGCCGATCTGCGCGTCGCGTTCGCCGCGCGAGGGCGTCCGCACCGCGCGCGAAATCGCCGCCCAAAGCGTATCCGCTGGGTCGGGCGAGAAGCGCAAGCGCAGATCGGGCTGGGCATCGAAACCGGTGTAGCTGTCGTGCTCGAAACGTGTGCCCAGCGTCAGGTGCCAACGCTGCGGTACCAGGGTGATCTCATCGCGCACGAAGACCGCGGCAAGACGCGCGCTTCTGCCGGGCACCGCAAACTGGACGTTTCCCGACGCATCGATCTGGTCGCGGCTGTGGCGATAGCCGAGCCCCCAGACGACGTCGTGCGCCTTTCCAAACTGGATGCGCTGCTGAAAGTCCAGATCGATGGTTTCGCGATCCTCGGCAATCGTCTGGCCGACGCCGAAGTTGCTATGGGCGAAGCTGGTTTGCAAGGCGTTCTCGGCGCCAAAGACACCGCTCCACTCATAGCGCAGGGAAGCACTTGCGCCGTGTGAGGCCTGGTCCTGCGGCACCAACTGGGAGTACGGTGGCGTCATGAAGGGCGTGATGCGGGGCACCACCCATTGATCGCCCGCCGTGTAGTGGAACGTGTCCGCCAGCAGGGTCAGACGGTCTGCACCGATGCGCCGGTCGTATCGCATGCCCGCGCGCTGGCTTCGCCATTCGTCACGCCCTTCGCGGCCATCTGCAGTGACCGACGGACCAACCGCAAAGCCCTTGGCATAGAGGCGCAGATGCACGTCGTCGCCCAGCGCGAGTCCGTGCCGCACCGATCCAAAAGCGCGTTCCGTGGTGCCGCCGCCGACAACCACCTGCGTACCCTCGGTGGCACGCACCCGCTTGGTGATGATGTTGATGACGCCATTGACCGCGTTGGCGCCCCACATTGCTGCACCCGGACCGCGAATGACCTCGATGCGGTCGATGTCCTCGAGCAGCGTATCCTGCGCTTCCCACAGCGTGCCGGAAAACAGCGGCGAATAGACCGAGCGGCCGTCGATCATCACCAGCAGTTTGTTGGCGAAGCGGCCGTTGAAGCCGCGTATCGTGACCGCCCACATGGCGTTGGAAATGCGCGCGACGTTAACGCCGGGCGCCAGCCGCAGCGCTTCGGGAATGCTGGTCGCGCCGGAACGGGCGATGTCGTCGGCAGTGATGACGTAGACCGCTGCCGGCGTGTCGGCCAGCGCCTGGGGCTTGCGCGCGACGCTGGTCACCTCGGCCTTGAGCAGATCCTCGAGCGCCGGGACATCGTCGTCGCCGGCCACGACTGCGCCGGCCGCGGCGCAAGCGAGGCAGGCAGCGGCAAGCCGCGCCAGGGTGAGAATTTTTTCACGCCGGGTGCTCACGAGTTTTCCCGCCGGCGCCGGCCGCACGGCCTGCCCACGTCGTAACCCATTGGTTTTTTTGCTTGATTCGGTGCGCATCTGTCGGTGGCCACAGCACTCCTGGGCAATCTACGGCCGCCGACTGAAAACCTTGAATCGCGGAATACGCGGCCGTTCCGCCCGCTCCAGTGCGCTGAGGCGCCGGCTTGCCACGGTAGAATGGGTTCAATCCATTCAGCCCCCGCGCGCCGCGCGACCGCAACCAGGAATACCCCGTGAGTGACCGCAACGCCCCCGACTCCGCCCACATCACCAACTTCATCCGCAACATCGTCGATGCCGATCTGGCGGCGGACCGCTTCGCCACCCGCCGCTGGGGCGGCGCGCCGGGCGATGCCGCGCTGCACGCAGCGGGCGTGCCCGACCCGGCGAAGATCCGCACGCGCTTTCCGCCCGAGCCCAATGGCTACCTGCACTTCGGCCATGCCAAGTCGGTCTGCCTCAATTTCGGCCTGGCGCGCGATTACGGCGGCGTCTGCCACATGCGCTTCGACGACACCAATCCCGAGAAAGAAGAGCAGGAATACGTCGATTCGATCATCAATGCGGTGAAGTGGCTGGGTTTCGGCTGGGAGGCCTTCGGCCAGCCGCACCTGTTCTACGCCAGCGACTACTTCGGCTTCATGTACCGCGCCGCCGAGTACCTGATCACGTCCGGCAATGCGTACATCGACCAGCAGAGCGCCGAGTCGATGCGCGCCAGCCGCGGCACGCTGACCGAGCGCGGCACCGATTCACCCTGGCGCAACCGCCCGGCCGACGAATCGCTGCGCCTGTTCCATGAAATGCGCGACGGCAAGCACGCCGACGGCAGCATGGTGCTGCGGGCGAAGATCGACATGGGCAGCCCGAACATCAACATGCGCGACCCGGCGATCTATCGCATCAAGCACGCCGAACATCACCGCACCGGCGACGCCTGGTGCGTCTACCCGATGTACACCTACGCGCACCCGATCGAGGATGCGCTGGAGCAGATCACCCACTCGATCTGCACGCTCGAATTCGAGGACCAGCGGCCGTTCTACGACTGGCTGCTCGAACGCCTGGCCGAAGGCGGCCTGCTGGCGCAGCCATTGCCCAGGCAGTACGAGTTCGCGCGCCTCAACCTGACCTACGTCGTGTTGTCCAAGCGCAAGCTGATCCAGCTGGTGGAAGAGAAATACGTCGACGGCTGGGACGACCCGCGCATGCCGACCATCGTCGGCGCGCGCCGGCGCGGCTTCACGCCCGAGGGCTTCCGCCTGTTCGCCGAGCGCATCGGCGTATCCAAGGCCGATTCATGGATCGACATGAGCGTGCTCGAAGAATGCATGCGCGACGATCTGAACGGCCGCGCGCAGCGGCGCATCGCGGTGCTCAATCCGCTGAAACTGGTGATCGACAATTTCCCGCAGGGGCACCAGGAAACCTGCCGCGCCCCGAACCATCCGCAGAAGCCGGAACTGGGCCAGCGCGACATCCCGTTCACCCGCGAACTGTGGATTGAGGCCGAGGATTTCGTCGAGACCCCGCCGAAGGGCTATTTCCGGCTCTATCCGGGCAATACCGTGCGCCTGCGCTACGGCTTCGTGGTCAAGTGCGTCGGCGCCGACAAGGATGCCGCCGGCAACATCACCGCCGTGCATTGCGAATACATGCCGGACTCGAAGTCGGGCACGCCGGGTTCGGACACCTACAAGGTCAAGGGCAACATCCACTGGGTCAGCGCGCAGCACGCCTACCGGTGCGAGGTGCGCCTCTACGACCGGCTGTTCCGCGTGCCCAATCCGGGCAAGCGCCAGCAGGAACATGCGGCGGCGGGCCATGCGCCGGACCATCACAGCACCGACCTCGATGAAAGCGGCAAGCTGCACCAGCATGAAGAGAAGATCGAACACGACTGGCTCGACGACCTCAACCCGCAAGCCAAGCAGACCATTGTCGCCCAGCTGGAACCGGCACTGAAGCATGCGCAGCCGGAAGAGCGCTTCCAGTTCGAGCGCCACGGCTACTTCGTCGCCGACCATGTCGACTCGCGTGCCGGCGCCCCGGTATTCAACCGCGCGGTGACGCTCAAGGATTCCTGGGGCAAAGCGGGCGGTTGATCGCCGCTGCGGCGAGCGGCGCCGCCCGAGCCGCACAAAGTCCTACCGGCATCACCCTCGCGAGCCGCATGGAATGGCGCTCTGCGGGCATGCCATGCCAAGAGCCGCATGCCTAGGGGCCTGCAGCATGGGGTGGCTGGAGAGCGCCATTCCATGCGGCTTCCAGGCCGGTCATGATGCGCGCGTTTCTGTGTGCGTTTCGCCTCAGGCGAAGCCGACCGTCAGCGGATCGAGTCCGTCGATGCGCGCTTCCAGCCGGTCGCCGCGCACCACCGGCCCGACCCCGGCCGGCGTGCCGGTGAAAATCAGGTCGCCCGGCGCCAGCGCCACAAAGGCAGACAACTCCTGCACGATCTCCGGGATGTGCCAGATCATGTCGGCGATGTCGCCGCTCTGGCGCACCTGGCCATTGACCCATAGTTCGATCCTGCCGCGCGTCATGACGCCGGTGCGTGAGAGCGGCGATATCGGGCCGACCGGCGCCGAGTTGTCGAAGCCCTTGGCCATGTCCCACGGCTGACCCTTGGCCTTGGCGGCGGCCTGCAGGTCGCGCCGCGTCAGGTCGATGCCGACCGCGTAACCGAAGATGTGGCCGCCATCGACCTGGGCGGCTGGAATGTCAGCACCGCCGCGGCCGATCGCCACCACCAGTTCGACTTCGTGATGCAGGTTTGCGGTGCGCGGCGGAAACGCCAGCAGCGCGCCGCTGGCCACCACCGCATCGGCCGGCTTGGTGAAGAAGAACGGCGGCTCGCGCACCGGATCGGACCCCATCTCGCGCGCGTGTTCGGCGTAATTGCGGGCGACGCAAAAGATCCGGCGCACCGGAAACGCCCCGTCGGCGCTCACCGCCACGGTCGGCACCGGCGGCGGCTGCAATGCAAATTCCATGGCGACAATCCTCGCTGACTCGTAAGGACAGCCAGTATGCCGGGCGTGGCGACGCTGCGATAGAGCCGGCCAGTGCGATCGGCGCGCGGCGCAGGTCGGCGGTATGATGCGGTCCTGCCTGCTGCGCCCCGGTCGGAAGACAATGTCGCATCACTTGCCGCGCCCGACGATCGCCACCGCGATCCAGGAATTCCTCGCTCTCGAAGCCGCGGGCGGCATTCTGCTGGTCGCCGCTGCCGCGCTCGCCATGCTGGCGGCCAACAGTCCGCTGGCCGGCGCCTACAACGGATTGCTGCATCTGCCGGTAGCCGTCTCGGCCGGCGAGTGGGGTATCGACAAGTCGGTGCACCACTGGATCAACGACGGGCTGATGGCGATCTTCTTCTTCCTGGTCGGGCTGGAGATCAAGCGCGAGGCGCTCGAAGGCGAACTATCCGATCCGCGCCAGGTGGCGTTGCCGCTGGCGGCGGCGGGCGGCGGCATGGCGGTGCCGGCGCTGGTCTATTGGGGGCTCAACCACGGCGATCCACTGGCGCTGCGCGGCTGGGCGATTCCGACCGCCACCGACATTGCATTCGCGCTGGGCGTGCTCTCGCTCCTGGGCGAGCGGGTGCCGCGCGCATTGAAGCTGTTCCTGCTGACCCTGGCGATCATCGACGATCTGGGCGCAATCGTCGTCATCGCGCTGTTCTACGCCGGCGCACCGTCGATTTCGGCGCTCGCACTGGCCGGCGCGGCGCTGCTGCTGTTGGTTGCGATGAATCTGCGCGGCATCGTGCGCATCTCGCCCTACCTGCTGGTCGGCCTGGTGATGTGGGCGGCGGTGCTCGAGTCGGGCGTTCATGCCACCATCGCCGGCGTGCTGCTGGCGTTCACGATTCCGCTGCGCACGCGCGAACCGGACAACGCGCCGCTGCGCCGGCTCGAACACGATCTGCACGCACCGGTGGCCTATGCGATATTGCCGCTGTTCGCGTTCGCCAACTCGGGCATCGACTTCGGCGGGATGAACCTGCAGATGATCGCGCACCCGGTGCCGCTGGGGATCGCCGCCGGCCTGTTCGTCGGCAAGCAGATCGGCGTGTTCGTGACCAGCGCGCTGCTGATCGGCAGCGGTCTTGCGCGAATGCCCGAAGGCGTCGGCTGGGGCGCGCTCTACGGCGTGTCGATACTCTGCGGCATCGGCTTCACCATGAGTCTGTTCGTCGCCTCGCTGGCCTTTCCCGATGGTGCCCTGCCGGTCGATGAACGCATCGGCATAATGCTCGGTTCGCTGCTTTCGGCAGTGGCCGGCTATCTCGTCTTGCGCCTGTCTGCCCCGCCTGCGGGCAGCCGGCGATAGGCGAACGGCGGCAGCCGTCGTCGCCGCTGCCCGACGGCGCCGGCACCTCGAAGTCGGCGCGATTTCCGCAGCGGCATAGCGCGAGTGACAACTTGTTTGCCGGCGACGGCATAATGTCGGCCTGAGCAAGCGTCAGGACTCCACATTCAAACGATGGCCCGCAAAGCATGACCGACGCCGCTCCCGCCCCGGGAGGGCGCTGGCGCACCTACTGGCGCCGGATCAAGATCAGCCTGTGGTTCGTGACGATGCTGGCCGTCGTCGTCGGCGCCGCAATCGCCTGGTACGAAATCAACGCCTCGCCGATCCAGTCGCGCCTGCTCACCGATCTGGCGCAGGACATGCAGTACCGGCTCGGCGAGGGCATCAGCGACTCGATCCGCTTTCCGCAGCACGGTCCGTTCGACGAACGGCTGGGCTATGCCGCGATCGACTCGCTGCAGCAGCGGCTGGCCAGCCGCGGCTTCGGTATCGCCGCGCAGGCGCGGATCGCACCGCGGATGGCCGAAGTCGCCGATTTCGGCCTCTTCCTGCCCTATCGCGAGAAGACCCAGGCCGGCCTGACGGTACTCGACTGCACCGGCAGCGACCTGTTTCGCGTGCGCTATCCCGAACGGGTGTATGCGAATTTCGAGCAGGTGCCGCGCCTGCTGGTGGACAGCCTGCTGTTCATCGAGAATCGCGAACTGCTGTCCAACGAACATCCGGCCAAGAACCCGGCGATCGAGTGGGATCGCTTCGCCAAGGCGGCGATCGACCAGGTGGTGCACAAACTCAATCCGGATCACGAGGCGCCCGGCGGCAGCACGCTGGCCACGCAGATCGAGAAGTACCGCCACTCGCCCGACGGACGCACCGTCTCGGGCGAGGAAAAGCTGCGGCAAATGGCCTCCGCCTCGCTGCGCGCCTACCTCGGCGGCGAGGACACCGGCCCGGTGCGCCGCCAGCTGGTGCTCGATTACCTCAACACCGTGCCGCTGGCGGCGCGCCCCGGCTATGGCGAAGTGATCGGCATGGGCGACGGCATGTGGGCCTGGTACGGCCGCGACTTCGACGAGACCAACCGCCTGCTGCGCGACGAGACGGCACCGCTGGCCGAGCGCGGCGCCGCCTACAAGCAGGCGCTCTCGCTGATGATTTCGCAACGCCGGCCCTCGGGCTACCTGACCGGCGATCTGGGCGATCTGGAACAGATCACCAGCACCTACCTGCGCCTGATGGGCAATGCCGGCATCATCGCGCCGGCATTGCGCGACGCCGCGCTCGCCGCGCCGCTGGCCCAGCGCCAGGGCAGCCTGGGGGCGCCGCGCGCGTCCTTCGTCAGCCGCAAGGCGGCGAATGCGGCGCGCACCCACCTCGCCGGCCTGCTCGGCATGCGCCAGCTGTACGAGCTGGACCGGCTCGATCTGTCGGCCGCAAGCACGCTCGACGCCCGCCTGCAGCAAAGCGTGGCGGCTCGGCTGCGGGAGATTTCGCAGCCGGAGGTGGCCGCCAGCGCCGGCCTGACCGAAAAGCGCCTGCTCGCCGGTTCCGACCCGTCGAAGGTGATCTACAGCTTTACCCTGTTCGAGAGCCTGCCCGATGCCAACGTGGTACGCGTGCAGACCGACAATTTCGACCAGCCGTTCGACATCAACGAAGGCGCCAAGCTCGATCTGGGTTCGACCGCCAAACTGCGCACCCTGGTCACCTACCTGGAAATCGTCGCCCGGCTGCATGCGAAACTCGCACCCCTGACCGCCGACGAACTCAAGGCAGTGCCGGTGGCCAGCCGCGACCACATCACGCGCTGGGCGGTCGATTACCTGAAGGGTGCGAAGAACGAGGCGCATCGCCTGGATGCGATGCTCGAGGCGGCACTCGACCGCAAGTACTCGGGCAGTCCGGGCGAGGGGTTTTTCACCGGCGGCGGCCTGCTGCACTTCCAGAACTTCGACGCCGGCGACAACGGCCGCATCGTCAGCGTGCGCGAGGGGTTGCAGCGCTCGGTCAACCTGCTGTTCATCCGGCTGATGCGCGACATCGTATACCACACGATGTTCAACATGCCCAACTCCAGCGCCACCCTGCTCGACGACGACGACGACCCGAAGCGTCAGGAATATCTGGCACGCTTCGCCGACCGCGAGGGCAGCGCCTTCCTGCAGCGCTTTTACCGCAAGTACCAGGGCAAAACCGGTGCCGAGGCGGAAGCCCTGTTCCTGCAGGGCATCCGGCCGACGCCGCGGCGCCTGGCGACGATTTTCCGCACCTTCGAACCGACGGCGAGCATGGGCCAGTTCGCCGAGTTCCTGCAGCAGAACCTGCCCGAAGGCGAGATCGACGATAGCGCGGTCGCCCGCCTCTACGATGAATACGCGATCGATCGCTACGACCTGGCCGACCGCGGCTACATCGCCACCGTGCATCCGCTCGAACTGTGGCTGGTCAGCTACTTGCGCGAGCACCAGGGCGTCACCCTGCAACAGGTGCTCGAAGCGAGCAAGAGCGAGCGCCAGAACGTCTACGGCTGGCTGTTCAAGACCCGGCGCAAGGGCGCCCAGGACAGCCGCATACGCACGCTGGTCGAGCTGGAGGCCTTCCTCGAAATCCACAAGATGTGGAAGCGTGTCGGCTACCCGTTCGATTCGCTCTCGCCCTCCTACGCCACGGCGCTCGGCAGTTCGGCCGACCGGCCGGCGGCGCTGGCCGAGCTGATGGGCATCCTCATCAACGACGGCGTGCGCCTGCCCACGCTGCGGCTCGACGCGTTGAAGTTTGCCGCCGGCACGCCCTACGAGACGCATTTCGCCGCCCGCCCGCTGACCGGCGAGCGGGTGATGCCGGCCGAGGTGGCGCGGGCGGCGCGGCAGGCGCTGGCGCTGGTGGTCGAAGCGGGCACCGCCAAGCGCCTGAAAGGGTCGTTCACCGCGCCCGACGGCACGCCGCTGGTGATGGGCGGCAAGACCGGCACCGGCGACCATCGCTTCGAAACCTACGGCAAGGGCGGCGTGCTGCTGTCCTCGCGCGTGGTCAGCCGGTCGGGCACCTTCGTCTTCTACATCGGCGATCGCCACTTCGGCACGCTGACCGCCTACGTCAAGGGGCCGGAGGCCGCCAAGTACCAGTTCACCAGCGCCTTGCCGACCCAGATTCTCAAGACGCTGGTCCCGCAACTGCGCGACGAGATCAATCGCCAGCCGCGGCTCGGAACTAGTTGCGCCGTGGATGCTCCGCTGCGGCCCCGGCCCGCCGCGCCGGCCCCGGCGGTTGCGCCGGGCGAGGCAGAGACCGATCAGGACAAGGCCGGGGAGTCGGCCAAACCCGCGGCCGCCGACACGCCGCGCCAAGTGCGCAAGAAGAAGAAAGCGAGCGCGGCGGAAAAACCCGTACAGCATGGCGAGCCGCTCGACACCGTGCCCGCCGCCACGCCGGCCGAACCGCCGCCGCCGGAGGGCGCCAAGCCGGCCGAAGCCGGCGCCAAGGAACCGACGGACAAACCCTGAGTCGCTGCCAGCGACTTGTTTGCCGCACCCAAGACCGCATCGTCGAAGACGGTCCCACCCACCCAGCAGCACGATTCGACAGGAGACCACCATGACGCGATTCACCGGCCTTGCCATCGCCTCCACCCTGCTCGCCCTCGCCGGCGGCTGCAGCCAGATGGGCGGCATGTCCGCCACAAAGATGAAGGACGGCCAGCTCGCCGTGCCGGCCGATTATCGAAGCTGGCCGAAGTTCCTGGTCGATATCGACCGCCCCGACGCCAAGCAGGTACGCGACATCTACCTCAACCCGCTCGGTCACGCCACCAGGGCCGGCGACCCGTTCCCCAACGGCACGATATCGGTGATGGACATTTTCGCCGCCCGCGAGAATCCCGACGGCACGCTGATGAAGGGCGCCGACGGCAAGCTGGTCAAGGGTGCGCTGGCCAAGATATTCGTCATGGGCAAGGGCGCCGGCTGGGGCGAGGCCGTGACGCCGGCCGAACTGAAGAACGGCGACTGGATCTACAGCGGCTTCGCGGCCGACGCCAAAACGCCGGCGAGCGACGACATCGCCACCTGCCGCGCCTGCCACCTGCCGGTTGCCGGCAAGGATTTCGTGCACCGCTACGACGAGTATTTCGAGAAACGCGCAGCGTCGGCTTACGGCAAACGCTGAGCGCGGCGCCCGGCTTCGGCGCAATTCCGATGAACCAGCCGCGCCAGCCGGGCGGGGCCGTGCAGCGCTACCCGATCGCCGTCATCGTCGTTGCGCAGTTGTTCGGCACCTCGCTGTGGTTTTCCGCCAACGCCGCCGCCGACGATCTGGCCCGCGCCTGGGGCGCCACCGCAACCGATATCGGCTGGCTGACCAACGCGGTGCAGTCGGGTTTCATTCTCGGCACGCTGATCTTTGCAGTCAGCGGAGTCGCCGACCGTTACCCGGCCAGCCGCATCTTCGCCGGCTGCGCGGTGGCCGGTGCGGCCTGCAATGCCGGCTTCGCGCTGCTCGCCCACGGCATGCCCGGCGCGCTGGTGCTGCGCTTCGCGGTCGGCCTCGCGCTTGCCGGCGTCTATCCGTTGGGCATGAAGCTGGTGGTGAGCTGGGCGCCGCAGCGCGCCGGCAATGCGCTGGCGCAACTGGTCGGCATGCTCACGCTGGGCACCGCGCTGCCGCACCTGACGCGGCTGATCGGCGTCGGCTGGCCGTGGCAGGCGGTGATTCTGGCCTCCTCGCTGCTGGCGCTGCTGGCCGCGGCGGCGGTCTTCGCGCTCGGCGACGGGCCGCACCTGCAGCGACGCACCGGCGTGCCGCACCTCAAGCTGGGGCGCGTGTTCCTGGCGTTCGCCAATCGCGAATTCCGCGCCTCGGCGCTCGGCTACTTCGGTCACCAGTGGGAGCTGTACGCGTTCTGGACCATCGTGCCGGTCCTCGCTACCCAAGCGGGATTGCCGGCGGGCACCGGCTGGCCGGTTTCCGCCCTGGCCTTCGCCATCATCGGCATCGGCGCGCTCGGCTGCGTGGCCGGCGGGCTGATCTCGCAGCGCGCCGGCAGCGCGCGGGTGGCCGCCGTCGCGCTCGCCGTCTCGGGCGCCTGCTGCCTGCTCTTTCCGCTACTGGCCCCGTGGCTCGCGCCCTGGGCACTGCTGGCCATGCTGCTGCTGTGGGGTGCCGCGGTGGTGGCCGATTCGCCGCAGTACTCGGCGATGTCGGCGCGGGCCTGCCCGCCGGAAATCGTCGGCTCGGCGCTGGCGATCCAGAATTCGCTCGGCTTCGCCATCACCGTCGGCTCGATCGCACTGGCCTCGCACCTGGTCGGCGAAATCGGTGCCCGCGTGGCCTGGTGGCTGGCACCCGGTCCGCTGCTCGGGTTGATCGCACTGGCGCCGTTGCTCCGCACGCCGCCGCGGCGGTGACGTAAGCCGGGCGAGGCCGTATCATGCGTGCCGCGCGCGCAGGATCGTGCCGCCCATCGACAACCCGGGACCATCGATGAACTTCACCGCCGCCCTCGCTGCCGCCTGGCAATCCCGCAACAGCCTGCTGTGTGTCGGACTCGATCCCGAGCCGGCGAAGTTTCCCGCCCACCTGCGCGGCGAACCGGATGCGATCTTCCGCTTCTGCCGCGAAATCGCCGATGCCACCGCCGACCTGGTGTGCTGCTTCAAGCCGCAGATCGCCTACTTTGCCGCCCATCGGGCCGAGGATGCGCTGGAGCGCCTGATCGCCCACATCCACGCCGCGCATCCGGGCACGCCGGTGATCCTCGATGCCAAGCGCGGCGACATCGGCAGCACCGCCGAGCAGTACGCCAAGGAAGCCTTCGAGCGCTACCGTGCCGACGCGGTGACCGTGAATCCCTACCTCGGCCGCGATTCGGTCGAGCCCTATCTCGCCCATGCCGACAAGGGCGTGATCCTGCTTTGCAGGACATCGAACCCGGGCGGCAGCGACCTGCAGTTCTGCGAAGTCGCGCGCGAAGCGGGCGGCACCGAGAAGCTCTATGAACGGGTCGCCCGGCTGGTCGCCACATCCTGGAACCGCAACGGCAACTGCGCGCTGGTGGTCGGCGCGACCTTCCCGCAGGAATTGGCGCGGGTGCGCGAACTCACCGGCGACCTGCCGCTGCTGGTGCCCGGCATCGGCGCCCAGGGCGGCGACATCGAAGCCACCGTGCGCGCCGGGCGCAGCAACGCCGGCAGCGGGCTGATGATCAGTTCCTCGCGGGCGATTCTCTACGCCGGCGCGGGCGAGGATTTCGCCGCGCAGGCGCGCCGGGTAGCGCTCGAAACGCGCGACGCGATCAACTGCTTCCGCTGATAGTCCGCCTCCAGGGCGCATGAACAGGGCTTCTACGAAGCGACATCCCCGGCAGCCAATAGCTACGCGGCTCCTGGGCAAGCCATGCCGCAAAGGCCCATTCCATGCGGCCTCCAGGCCGAGCGTTCGCGCCGCCTCGCGCGTGAGGTTCGGCCTAAAGTCTGCCGCCGACCGGTCGTAAATTGTTCACGAAGTTTGACAGAACGCCGCCTCGTGGCCGCTCCGGCGTCACGACAGCACCAAGTAAACCCCGACGCGAGAAGAGGATCCCGCAATGAATCGACTCAAGGTAAGAACCAAGCTGCTGATGCAGAGTGCCCTGCTGCTGGGATTGCTCATTCTGGCCAGCGTAGCCGGATTGATGGGCATGAAATCCACCGTTGGCGGACTCGAGACCGTCTATCTCGACCGTGTGGTGCCGTTGCGCGATCTCAAGGCAGTCGCCGACATGTATGCAGTCGACGTGGTCGATACGACCCACAAGGCACGCAACGGCAACATTACTTTCCCGGAAGCGCTGACTCACATCGAGAAGGCGCAGACCACCATCGACCAACGCTGGAAGGCCTATGTGCAGACCAAGCTGGTCGCCGAGGAAGAACGCCAGGTGCAGACGATCAAGGGACTGATGGAAAAGGCTGCGCCGAGCATCGAAAAGCTCAAGTCCATACTCAAGGCCGGCGACCGCGAGGGTCTGGCCGCCTTTGCCGCCAACGACTTGTATCCGCTGATCGATCCGTTGTCCGACGGATACTCGCACCTGATCGAGATCCAGCTCGATGTCGCCAAGGCGGAATACGACGCGGGCGAAAGCCGCTACAAGAGCACCTCCATGATGCTGGCGGCCGGCGGTGCGATCGGGCTGATCATCGGTATCGGCCTTGCGCTGCTCATCACGCGCCAGATCACCTCGCAACTCGGCGCAGAGCCGGCCGAACTTGCCGACATTGCCGAACAGATCGCAAACGGCAACCTCGCCAAGCCGCGCAACCTGCCGGACAAGCTCGTCGGCGTGATGGCCTCGGTCGAAAAGATGCGCGCCGGGCTGCATTCGATTATCGAGCAGATCGTGCGCAGTTCGGCGGTGCTCGGCGAGCGCGCCGCACAGGTGTCGGTCGCCACGGAACAGGTGGCGGCGAGTTCGGAAGTGCAAAGCGAGTCCGCCTCGTCGATGGCGGCGGCGATGGAGCAGCTCACCGTCAGCATTGCGCACATCTCCGACAACGCGACCGAAACGCACGACGTCGCCCAACGCGCCAGTACCGCCGGCCAGCGCGGCCAGCGCGCAATCGAATCGTCGGTGGCGGAAATGGACCGGATCGACACGATGGTCGCCGAGAGCACGCAGCGCGTCGCGCAACTGGCCGAGGCATCGAACAACATCGGGACCATCGGCAAAGTCATTCGCGAAATCGCCGACCAGACCAACCTGCTGGCGCTCAATGCGGCAATCGAGGCCGCCCGTGCAGGCGAGCAGGGCCGCGGCTTCGCGGTTGTGGCCGACGAAGTGCGCAAGCTCGCCGAACGCACATCGCTATCGACCTCCGAGATCGTCGAACTGGTCAGAAAGATCCAGGACAATACCGGCAATACCCGGGAGCAGATCGGCACCGTCAGCGCCACCGTGCGCAAGGGCAAGGATCTGGTGCGTGAAGCCGGCGGCATGATGGAAGAGATCGGCCAGGCGATATCGCGCAGCCTCGAAGGTGTGGAAAACATCTCGCTGTCGCTCGGCGAACAGCGCGCCGCGAGCGCCCAGGTCGCTGCCAGCGTCGAGCGCGTCGCGCAAGTGGTCGAGGAAAACAACGCCGCACAGAACAGCGTCAACGCGGCGACCCACGACCTGCAAAACCTCGCCAGCGAACTGGGCTCGATGGTCAGGCATTTCAGACTGTCCTGAACCCGCCCTCGGCCAGTGGTCGCCGCACACCCGGCGCTTCTGTCGCATCAAGGCGGTGGTGTCAATCTGAAGTTATGCCGACGACGAGAAGATGATTGAAGCGCCGCGCAGGGCATTGAAACGGATGCACTTCGGACTGGGGGATACTGGCGTGCGTGCGTCGGTATCCTGCGCAATCGCTGGGTTTGCGTCTCATCGAGGACAGGATGGCCGAGCGCGGCGTATCCGTCTATCACGCGATCGTACATCGCTGCGCGATCCATATGCTTCCGGTGATCGATGCGGTGTTCCGTCGGCGCAAACGAGCTGTTGCAAAAAGGTGGCACATGGACGGAGACGTATATCCAGGTGGCTGGCCGGTGGAAGTACTTTTACCGGTCGTCGACCGTGACAGCGAAACGATCGGCTTTCTGCTTCTTGCCAAGAGAGGCTGCGCTGCTGCTCAGGTTTTCTGGAACGTACCATCCACCTGCACGGTGTGCCTACGAAGATCACCATCGACTTGAGCGCCGCCAACACCGCCGCCATACTGAGCATTCGGGCCGACTCCTGCCCAGACATCGAAATGCGCCAGACCAAGAACCTCAACAGCATTGTCGAGCAGCAAGACCGGGCCATCAAGCGCATCGTATGGCCGCTGCTGGGGTTCAAGTCCTGTCACTGCGCGGCTGTCGAAGTTCGGAATAACTGGCAATAGGGCCTAAATATCTGACAATCGAAATTCGCGCGATTTGCAGTATTCATGCGCCTTTCGAGGGAATTGATGCCCGTTCTGACTTGTTGCATGGAAGCCACACTTCGTCATTTCGGGTCGAATATTCTGGCAATGCGTTGCATCTTGATACGCAATATCTGGCAATGCGTTGCACGTCTCGCCTCGTCCTTCGATGCCCAAGGAACCGTTTGTCATCTCCATTTCCATGAGTTGTCAAGCACCTGGACAACTTAAGGCCGTAGGGGATGACAACTGGGAGGCCTTTTGGTCTTTTGATTGTCAGATATTTAGGCCCTATTGCCAGTTATTCCGATCTTCGACAGCCAGCCCCTTTTTCCGTTTCTGTCCGCGGTGCTTGCTGCGCGGCTATCACGGCGTCCTGCATCAACTGGACACCGTGCATCACTGCCCGATGCATGGCGATTGGTTGCAGACCGATTGTCGGTGGTGCGGCGAGCCGACGCCCTTCCGACTCAATGCGCGTTTGCTCGATGCGCCGTTTCGCTGCGGGATGTGCCGTTCTCTCTATGCGTCGAGCTGCCCGTCGTTCGTGAATCGAAAGCCGTTCTCAGTGCCTGCCATGGTCTCGCTGACGCGGACTCGGCTGCGTTTCAGGGTGTGAGTTTCGGGATTGTGCGCAGTTCACTTCGTTCGTGTTGACAACTTTGCTTTCTTTCCTATCGAAGTTCATGAAATTGCAGAGCAAACCGAATGGCATGTCACTTGAACCGCGCGTGTTGACAACATTGCTTTCCTCTCGTTGACAACTTTGCTTTCCACTACGGCAACAGAATCAGTAAAACTGACATGCCTTCCGGTCTGCAGAATAAGCGCGCAATCGCCGCACATTTCCGTCGATTGCGCCCCTAAACGAGCGCGCACCATGCGGTCCATAGAGAGCAGCACGCGCGCCCTCAGCCCTCAAGTTCGCTGATCCCGCTATTGGAGGCCACCGCATGAGCTGGCAAGTATCGTTCGGCCAGGGAACAAAGATGCCAAGAGTTGGCGAACCGGCGCGGCCCGATGCTGACGAGATTCTCTGAGTCGGTGATCGCAGCCAGCGAAGTCGATGAACTACCGGCCCTCACGATCCAATTCCCACGACGCTTCGGGACAGCGTTGCGGCGTGTTCAAGACCAACTCCAGAAGGAAGGCGGGTCCAAGGGAGTGTTGTCTGAATGCATCGCGCAAGTTCTTTCCGGACGGGCACCAATGGCTCACACGCAAGAACGTCGAATTCACTCAGAAGGCGGACCAAGCTTGAACAAGGGCAACGGCTGCTACGCGGAGAAAGCCCACAATGAATGGCCTTGAACACGGCATCGCTGAGGTGCCGCACAATCCATCGACCGAGATCGCGGCACTAAAGGGTGAAAACCAGTTACTGCGGTGCATAAACAATGCCCTGGTGCAAGAACTGGAAGCAAGGCAGAACCAGATCGGTCCGGCGGATCAATCATTTGGCGCCGCCAGGCAGGCGGCCAGTGATCGCCTGTCGGCCATTCATCACCTGATCATGGCGGCCGAGTTCAAGGACCACGATACCGGTGCCCATCTCGTACGAACCGGGTACTTCGCCGCCCGGCTCGCACCAATGTGCGGCTGCGACGCAGAGTACGCCGGCCAGATCTTTGTCGCGAGCACGATGCACGACGTGGGCAAGATTTGGATTCCCGCCTGCATCCTCAAGAAGCGTAGCGCCCTCGACTGGGAGGAGCGCCAAATTATGCACAGACATGCCGAGTATGGCGCAGTGCTCTTGTCAGGCCTGGACATACCCGTCCTCGACCTCGCGGCGCAGATTGCCCACTGCCATCACGAGCACTTCGACGGCACAGGCTATCCGCGTGGTCTGAAGGGCGATCAGATCCCGCTTTCGGGGCGTATCGTCGCGGTGATCGATGTGTTCGACGCGTTGGTGATGGATCGTGCCTATCGGCGGGCCATGCCAGTGGAAAACGCGCTGCAGATGATCAGAACGGGACGCGGAAGAAAGTTCGACCCGGATGTGGTGGACGCTTTTCTCAGCGTAGTGGACGAAATCCTGGTCCTATGCGACCAGATCAACGACGACAAATCGCTTACCGGGCTGCAATGGCCCGGCTGTGAGACGACGTTGGAGCCGTTCGCATTCTATGACCGACCATTGCGCTCACTGCCGTACACAGATACCGCGCTGGAAAGTTGGACCGACGGTGCACCTCCAACCCAGCATGAAGTGAACTGATCTGGGCTCGTTGGGACGACCGCCGCAGGGTGCTCGCCCCAGCGTGTTCTGTGTTCGTCGCGATGATGCACCATGATTGACCTGCTGCGCCGGAGAACTCGAACCGATGACAAGACGCCCTTTTGCGCTTGCTGCAAGCCGAGGATGGCGCTTGTGTCAGGACCGGCGGCGGAGCAAATTCGGCCACGCGTCGCGCGCCTTTGGCCGTCGAGAGCAGGCGGCGCCGTGGAAAACTCGGAGCCCAACAGCCGCGCACGTGCAGTTCCTGGGCCGGATTCACCGGTGTGGTCACCCTTACCCGCGTTCAGACTCATACCGTGTTGGAAGCAGTCCGGCTTTGCACGTTCTCCCTCGGCTCGTGGACCAGGGTCAACAAAAGAACCACCAACCAATGACATGGTCTGCGGCCAGTTCGGATAACGGATGCAAGAAAAGGCAAACGGGCGACGCAGAATGCGCCGTCCGTTTCATTCTTCTCGCTGCACCTATCATGCAAATGTCGTTCCAATGCTACGTTCCCGGACAGCCACTAAGCCGCACCGACACAAGGAGACTCAAGTCTTGTATAACTGGCGCCGACATCACTTGCACGGTCGCAGCCACCATACCTCATGACCCACTCAACCACTAGCGAGCAGCCGGCATTCCTGGAGCGCAACCTGCGAACGCTCTGGCTGGTTGTTGCCTCGGCCTTGCTGGTTGTTGCTGGCGTCATCGCTCATGGCCTGTACCGCGAGTATCATGCGATCGACGCTCGGGAGCGGGAACGGCTGGCGAACCAAGCCAGGATCGTCGACGAAAACCTGAGCCTGCAACTGACCACGACCGATTCCGCGCTCGACTCGATCCGCAACGAGTTGCCTTGGCTTCTGGCGCAACAGAACGGCGAGCTGTTGGCCAACAAGCGCCTGCAGTCATTGGCCAGCGCGATGATCGGTGTACGGGCCTTCGTCTTGATAAATGCCGACGGAGACGCAATCGCCAGCAACCGACAGGAGTTGATCGGCCGCAGCTTCCACGACAGCGAACGATTTCTTGCCGTTCGCCGGGACGGCAACCCGAGTTTGCTCCATGTCTCGGCGCCGTTTGCAACCCCGATCGGCGTCTATGCCATGAGTCTTGGCAAGGCGGTGCCCGATCGGTACGGCAAGTTCGGCGGCGTTATCCTGGCGATTCTCGATCCGGAGTTCTTCAGAACTCTGCTGTACTCGGTGCGATACACGCAGGATGTGGCGGCCTCGGTGGCGCACGGCGATGGCAAACTGGTATTCAGCAGCGAGGCTGCCGAGGACCTCGCCAGTGTCGATCTGAGCGCGCAGGCCGGCTCGCTCTTCAATCAGCACCTGAAGAGTGGCGCGGTGACCGATGTGTTTGCCGGTGTGACCGCCTCCGCTGGCGATCAGCGGCTGACGGCACTGCGCACGATCCGGCCAGCAGCGATCTCGATAGACAAGCCGCTGATAGTAATCATCAACCGGGCGATACCGGACATCTATGCCCAGTGGCGTCCGCAGGCGCTGGCAATGGCCGGCTTGTTCGGTCTGCTGGGTCTGATTGCTGCGCTCGCAATGACCTTCTATAAACGTCGGCAGCATGCCTTTGTTCGACTGCTCGCAAACCAGGTTGCCGAGCGCCACGCGGCGGAGCAGGCGTTTCGAGCAAGCGAGGCGCAGTTCAGAACCCTGTTTGACATGATGAGCGAGGGGTTCTGTCTGCTGGAGATCGTATGCGACGCAGCTGGCATACCCGATGATGTGCGCTATCTGTTGGTCAACGCGGCGTATGCGCGACACACCGGCGTAAAGAGCCAGGACTTGATCGGCCGGACCGCGCGCGAGATATACGCGATTATCGAGCCGTCGTGGATCGAGCAGTTCGCTGCGGTCGCGTTCACCGGCGAGCCGGCGCACTTTCGGAAGCGCTTCGGTCCGCTCGATCGCTGGCTGCGTGTCAGCGCATACCAGATGCAGCCAGGACGCTTGGCGGTGGTATTCGCCGACGTCACTGAGAACCATCGTATGCTCGAGCGCCTGCGGCAGCAGGCGATGGTCTTCAACAATACTGAGGAAGGTATCGTCATCACCGATTCCAAAGGCGATGTGGTCGATGCGAATCCCGCGTTCGAGCGGATCACGGAGTACTCGCTGGATGAGCTGCGCGGGAAGAACATGCGCATCCTCCAGTCGGGCCGGCATGACCGCGGGTTCTACCTGAATGTCTGGAAGGCATTGTCGGAGAGTGGCAACTGGCAGGGCGAGATCTGGAATCGGCGCAAGAGTGGCGACATCTACCTTGAGTGGATCAGCATCAGTGCAGTCCGTGACGACGATGGCGACATCGTCAACTACGTTGGCTCGTCGATCGATATCAGCCGGATGAAACACGCGCAGAGCGAGCTGGAGCGGCTTGCACACCACGATGGGCTGACTGACTTGCCCAACCGGCTGCTGCTGGTATCAAGGCTGGAACATGCGATCGCCGGCGCCAAACGTCGCGGCGGGATGGGCGCCGTACTGTTCATCGACCTCGATGGGTTCAAACGAGTCAACGATACGCTCGGTCACAAAGCCGGCGACGAGTTGCTGATTGCGGTTGGCACGCGCATGAAGCGGCGCCTGCGGGATTTCGATACGCTGGGACGTCTTGGCGGCGACGAATTCGTTATCGTGCTCGACGAAATTGCCGACCCTCATGCCGCGGCGAAAGTGGCCGACGATGTCATTCGGCAGCTCCGCCAGCCTTTTCCGCTATCGGACGGGGCGCTGGCGAGCATCGGTGCCAGCATCGGCATTGCCCTCTTTCCGCAGGACGGGAGCCGCAGCGCCGAGCTGATCGAGAGGGCAGATCGGGCACTCTACGAGGCGAAGAGCGGTGGGCGGGGCGGCTATCGATTCGTCGCCAGATCCGAGGCTGCGTAGCGGGTGAATGGCTTCTGCCGGTGGCGGCCGGCGAAAGCGAGAAGTAGAAGAAAACCGGCAGGGGGCTGATCTACCGCACCCTGATGGCACTCGATGCGCAGCGGCTCGCCCATGATGGCATCCCGCTCTCGCTCACACCGGGCTTGCAGGTGACGGCGGAGATCAACCTCGGCACCCACAGTGTGCTCGAATACCTGCTCTCGCCGGTGCAGAAGGCGTTTCACGAGACGGGGTGGGAGCGCTGAGCGGTTTGTGGTGTTTCCTTGGGCAGGCGTTATGGATGTGATCTGGAAATAGGGTCCGACTCAAGGCGGTCGGGTTGTGGCGAACGTTGGCAACGGACGAGGCGCCAACGAACGATGCGTTTCCCCGGTTGGCCGCTTCGAATTCAGTAAGCGGACAGAAGACTCTTATATGTCATCAGGCTGGAATCGGTCGAGACTTGCCGACCAACCTCGGGAAACCGGCCGCTCGTTGTGAGTTCCTTACCTATGGCCGGTGACGAGCCCTGACCTGCCATTGGCATGGAGCGTCGCGAACGGCAGCATTGGCCGATCACCGGGCCGACGGCAGATTCCACTGAGCGGCGGCTTGATCATAAGCAAGCTGCCGTTGCCCTTGCAAACGTCATTAGGCAAGTGCGGGGCCACAGCTGCCCTGCCCTTCTCTAAGTGAATGTCTGCCAAGGCTACGACTTTTGGACCGGCCCCGCGAAGAGTCGCGAGTCAAAGGGATACTGTCGCACGCGGACAATGTGGATATTGCCCTGCCCTGGTGGCAGCAACTCGGGATGTGCGGGGTTGAGCAGGACATTGCTTGTGTCGGGCGCCAGCGCGCTCGGAACGACCAAAACGGCCGTCGCCTGCCGTCTCAGCCAATCGTCCCCAATCGTTCGCGTGTGCGCGAGGTTCTGCCCCCAATCGGCGGGTAACTGGTCGAGGGAAACGACCTCTCGACTCACGTCGTCGGGCAACTCGATTTCGAGCAACTGAAACGTTGATGGCAGAAACGCGGGATCCCCACGCGCGATGTACGCGATCGCCTCGAGCATGGCTGCCGCGGCGCTGCTCGCGCAATACACGACGGGGCGCCCCTTGTGATGCCAGCGCCCGCCCGCACGGCGACCCCCTTCGCCGCGCAGATCAGCGAAGTGGCTGATGCGGTAAATCCGCATCAGCCAAAGTAGCCTTCTTCGATGCGGATCAACTCCTCTTCGACTTCCCGCGCACCCAGGGCGGTGCGAAGCAGGTCGAGCGGCTTCGCTGCACCGAAGTTTTCGTTCGGCTTGTCGAGCCAGCGTGCGGCCTTGTCACGCCCGCCGAAGATGCGTTCGGCCAAGGCGACCGTATTGGCAAAAATGACCGCGCGATCCGATTCTTCCCGCGTCAAGTATTGGTGTCTTTGGCGGCGATGGTCAATCGTACGGCGGGGCGCGATCAACGTGTAGAGCATCGCGTTCGTCGCGCCACACGCCCGCACTGCTTCGAGCGCTTGGTCGATTTTCATCCGTGCCACGCGCGCCGAGACCTCGCTGAGCGACTGCAGTTCACCCGGCAGCCCGAATACCGCGCATACCCGCGCGAGATCGCTCGTGGGTTCTTGCAGTGCGGTGGCGTGTGAGGACATCGTGGTCTCCGATGGCAATGTGCCTGCGAGTGTAGGCGCATCTTGCCGAAATTGCAAACAGAGGCGGGGGATCTCCTCGCTACGAATGTGCCATCGGTTCCGCGACGGATGCCTCCGCTCTTCCAGGTATCGGGTGTCTTGCCGTTTTCCTTCCTTCGACACACGGTCCTCCTTGTGTAGAAAGAAATCAAAGAACAATCAAAAACAAATCAGAAGAGGCCAGCGAGTCCGAGAAACCCGTTATTTATCAACAATGATGGTGTGGGTCTACGCGTAAAACACTTACGTGTAGACCCACAGTCGCTTACGTGTAGACCCACAGTCGCTTACGCGTAGACCCACACTCATTTACGCCAAACCCCACACTTGGACGGGCTCGCTGAGACTAGCCGCGGGACTGCTTCCACTCCTCGAACGTGGGGAGTGGAATCGCTGCCTGGATGAGTTGGCGCTGGGCAATCGTGACGGAGAGGCCGTGGGCAGGTGTTCCTTTCGGATGATCGACCTCGGCAAGGGCAATCGCTCGGGAACTGAGATCGGCGCGTGCTTCAGCGGATAGCGATTCGAGGTAGCGGTGGGCTTCGGCCTTGGTGATTTCGGCGTAGGCATCGCGCGCGCGCTGTTCGGCCTGTTGCTCTTCTTCCGCTTGCCGGCGCCGAAGCGCTGCGGCGCGCTTGCCTATTTCTGCCTGCCAGGCCGGGATGTACGTTTTGAGGGCATGCACGGTCTGCATTACGAAATTTGATTTGGGCGCCTCGCCGATAGCGTAGTCGATAAGATCGCGCACGGCCTCGTCACCGAATTTCGTTTCGAGGTCGCGCAGGAAGTTGGTGTCGCTGGCCGAGAAGATGTGGCTATCAAGGGGCTCACCGCCTTTGAGGCGTTGGTAGAAGTACGCGGCGAGTTCCAACGGCTTTTCGATAGCCAACGATTCGGTGCGCGACTGGAACGGCAGGAGCGTGGCCGTGGTGTGGCGATAGAACGTCTCGTAGTCGACGAAGAACTCCTTGCCGGGCCGGAACGTGAGTTT
>WBZP01001403.1_pt1 | contig 29925 bp, 19 predicted proteins | sample 5204301 | NCBI WGS metagenome assembly WBZP01 (sample SAMN12412401, study PRJNA552823) | activated sludge metagenome | isolation source: activated sludge from nitrification reactor of wastewater treatment plant... | place: USA: Pennsylvania | collected 2017 | reverse complement strand
GTCGCGACGAGCAGCCCGACGAAGAGCGCCGCGATGAGCACGCCGAGGCGGCGGATCGGTGCGTTCACGGCAGCCGCACCACCTGGGTCTCGGCGCTGGCCGCAGCGGCCCGGGCGGCGGGGTCCTCGACCGGTTCGGGCCGTCGGGCCTGGTCCGAGACCCGGAGCAGGATCGCCATGAGCATCCAGTTGGCGAGCAGGGCGGAGCCGCCTCGAGACATGAACGGGGTGGTCAGGCCGGTCAGCGGGATGACCCGGGTCACCCCGCCGATGACGACGAAGACCTGCAGAGCGACCGAGAAGGCGAGCCCGATGGCGAGCAGCTTGCCGAAGCCGTCGCGCACGCCGAGGGCGGTCCGCACCCCCCGCTCGACGAAGAGGACGAAGAGCATGAGCAGGGCGAAGACCCCGAAGAGCCCGATCTCCTCACCGAAGGAGGCGAAGATGAAGTCGCTGTCGGGGAAGGCGGTCAGGTATGGGCGGCCCTGGCCGAGCCCGGTGCCGAAGAGCCCTCCGGTGCCCATCCCCATGAGCCCCTTGGCGAGCTGGTCCGAGGCGTGCATCGAGGCCTCGCTGAACGGGTCGAGCCAGAGGGCGACCCGCTGCTGGACGTGCCCGAAGAGCAGCCACGCGACATACGCACCGGCGGCGAAGAGGACCAGACCGACGGCGATCCAGCCGACCCGCTCGGTGGCGACATAGAGCATCGCGACGAACAGGCCGAAGAAGAGCAGCGACGACCCGAGGTCGCGCTCGAAGACGAGGACGGCGATCGAGAGCATCCACGCGATGAGGATCGGACCGAGGTCGCGGGCCCGGGGGAAGGTGAAGCCGAGGACCTTCCGCCCGGCAATGGACAGGACGTCGCGGGTCTGGACGAGGTAGCCGGCGAAGAAGACGGTGAGGACGATCTTGGCCAGCTCGCCGGGCTGGAAGGACATCGAGCCGACCCTGATCCAGATCCGGGAGCCCAGCTCCTCGTTGCCGATGCCGGGCAGCAAGGGCATGAGGAGCAGCCCGAGGCCGACCGCCATTGCGGTGTAGGAGTACCGCCGCAGCAGCCGATGGTCGCGCAGCCAGATGACCAGGGCGGCCGCGAGGACGACGGCGACGCCCGTGTAGACGAGCTGGCTCACCGCGAAGCCGGAAGTATTCGGTCGGCCAGCCGACAAGTCGATCCGGTGGATCATCACCAGCCCGAGGCCGTTGAGCAAGGTGGCGATCGGCAGCAGGAGCGGGTCGGCATACGACGCCTTCCACCGCAGCACGAGATGGAAGCCGACAGCGAGCGCGAGCAGTCCCCCACCGACGGTGAACAGCTCGGCCGGCACGGCGCCGCGCACCCCGGCGTCGACGCTGACCCAGGCCATCAGGGTGAGCCCCACCGCGACGACGACGAGCAGCAGCTCGGTCGTGCGCCGGGTCTTCGGCGTCAGCGCCTGGACCGTGGTGATCACTGCAGTTCCGTCGGGACCGAGGTCGGCCTCGTCGCCGGGGTGGTCGTGCCGGCTCCCGAGGTGGGCAGGCTCCCTGGGGAGGCCGACGGCAGCGTCGTGCTCGCCGACGACGTGGGTATGTCGGTCCAGGTCTGGGTGGGCAGGAGCACCGCGTCGGTGGGGATCTGGACGGTGCACGGCGTCGTCTGGTCCAGGCGCAGCCGGCAGGCGTCGGCGATCGCGCCGAGCTCGGCGATCCGCTGGTCCGCCTCGGCGGTGTCGCGGACCGTGAAGGTCTTGGTGACCGTCTCCCGGTAGTACTCCGGCAGGTCCGAGACCGCCACCGTCGAGGTCGAGGCGAGCGAGGAGAGCGGGACCGGACCGAGGTCGGTCGCCACGCCCTGGAAGAGCGCCACCTTGCCGTCGGCAACACCGACATACAGCTGCTTCTGCGTCCAGGAGTAGGCGCCGAAGCCGCCGCCGACGAGCAGGACGACCAGGAGCAGCCCGAGCAGGCCGCGGCGGATGACCCGGGTGGTCTTCGTTGGGGTCTCCTCGGCGAGGGCGACATCGTGCTCCTCGTCGTCCTCCGGGCTGCCGGTCGCGCTGCGGGCGAGCATCGCGGCCTTCTCGGCCGGGCTGACCGGGATGGCGCGGGTGCGGCTGCGGCGCTGACGCACCCCGGCCGCACCGACGACCTGAGGGGTGGTCGGCGGGGGGTTGTCGGTCGCGTCAAGGTCGACGACATCGGCGACGACGACAGTGACATTGTCGCGGGTGCTCGCCTTGAGGGCCACCTCGACGCAGCGCTCGGCGGCGCGCTCGGGGGTGTCGGCCTCGGCGAGGACCTCCTCGATGACGCCGCCGCTGACGTAGTCGGACAGGCCGTCGGAGCACAGCAGGTAGCGGTCCCCGACGACGAGCTCGCGGATCGACAGGTCCGGCTCGTCGTCCGGGCTGCCAGTCATCACCTTGGTGACCAAGGAACGCTGCGGGTGGTGCTCGGCCTCGGCGGTGGTGATCCGGCCGGAGTCGACGAGCTGCTGGACGAAGGAGTGGTCCTTGGTGATCTGGGTCATCTGCCCCTCGCGGAGCAGGTAGGCGCGGGAGTCGCCGATGTGGGCCATGGCGAGCTTGGTGCCGGCCTTGAGCATGGCGATCGTCGTCGTGCCCATCCCGTCGAGGGCGGGGTTCTCGTCCATGGCGTCGCCGAGGCCGAGGTTGGCTTCGGCGAGGGTCTCCTGCAGGGTGCTCAGCGCCTGGTCGGCGTTGACGGCGTCCTCGTCGAGCGGGGCGAGGAAACCGACGACCATCGAGCTGGCAACATCCCCCGCGGCATGACCGCCCATCCCGTCGGCGAGGACGAGCAGGTGCGGGCCGGCATACCCGGAGTCCTCGTTGCGGGACTTCGGGCCGAGGCCGACATTGCTGCGGGCGGCATAGCGCAGGGCGATCTGCATCGGCGGCCGCTATCCGCGCAGCTCGAGCGTGGTCCGCCCGACGGTGAGGACGGCACCGGTGCGCATCGGCTGGGGGCTGCCGGGGCGCAGCGTCGCGTCGTCGAGGAGGGTGCCATTGGTCGACCCGAGGTCCTCGGCGTACCAGCCCTGCGTCGTCGCGTAGATCTTCACGTGCCGCCCGGAGGCGAAGTCGTCGGGCAGGACGAGCGCGCACTCGGGGTTGCGGCCGATGACCACGCCGCCGGCGCGCAGCGGGATCGTCGTCCCGGCGAGCGGGCCGGTGGTCACGGTGAGGACCGGTGGGCGCGAGCCGGCGTGCTGGGCCGGGCGGGGCGGGGCTGCTTGGTCGGCCGGTTGCTGGCCGCGCGGCGGGGTCGGGTAGCGCGGCGGGGGGACGCTGCCGGTGGCCGCGGCGGCGGGGGCCGCTGCGCCGGCGCCTGCCGCCGCGGCTCCGGCACCTGCTCCCGCCGTCCCGGCTGTGGCGCCGGCGTTCGCGGCGCGGCGCTGGCTGCGCCGGGAGACCCGGGTGCCGTAGATATCGCTGCGGAGCACCCCGACGATGGCAAAGACGAAGATCCAGAGCAGGGCGAGGAACCCGAACCGGATGAGGGTGATGGTGAAGGGACTCAACCGCTCACCGCCGCCCGGCGCGGTAGGTGAAGCTTGTCCGCCCCACGGTCACCCGGTCTCCGGGCTCGAGGCGCTGGCTGGTGATCCGCTCGGAGTTGACGAAGGTGCCATTGGTCGAGCCGAGGTCGCGCAACGAGCAGACGATGTGCGGTCCGTCGGTGGTCACCCGGAACTCGCAGTGCCGCCGTGAGACGCCGGGGTCCTCGATGAGGACGTCGCAGCTCTCGTCGCGGCCGAGGACGGTCATCGCCGAGATGAGCGGGTAGCGCTCGCCGTCGATCTCCAGCCACGGCCGGGCCATTGCCCCGGCGGTGCTCGGGGCGGGGGTGCGGTGGGGCGCCGGTCGGCTTGCTGACGACGTCGGTATGACGACCGCGGGCGCCTCGGGCTGAGGGTCGACGTGGTGCGGCTGCTCCGGGCGCTGCGGCGGGCCGGGCTGGCGGCTGGTCGGGGCGAAGGGGTCGTCGGTCAGCGGGTCGAAGCCGGGGTCCGCGGCGGCCGTCGGCACCGGCTCCGGAAGCGGTACGGGCACCGGGGTCGGCACCACGGGCGGGGCCGGGACGGGGGCCGGGGCCACCGGCGCAGGCGCGGCGGGGGCTGCCTGAGCGGGGGCGGATGCAGCGGGACGGGCGGGCGACTCCGGTTCGGCATACGGGTCGGCAGGTGTCGAGCGACGCGACGGCATACTGCGCGCACTGGGCTGGTAGGAGCGCCGGGAGTTCGCGGAGGTGACCCGGAAGGTGCCCGTCTTGAGGGTCTCGGACTCGGCGAACTGGACCGCGAGCGGGCCGCTGGGCTGGTAGCGCTGGGTCTCGGCGTGCTCCTGGGCGGCGGCGACGAGCTCCTCGGTCAGGGAGGTCTCGAAGTCGGCGAGGCGGTCGTAGTCGCCGGGGCTCAGCTCGACGGTGTAGATATTCGGCACCATCGTGCGGCCGCGGTCGAGCAGGGCGGCCCGGTCGTCCATGCGGCGCCGGATCGCGGCGGCGATCTCGACCGGCTGCAGCTCGGCCCGGAAGGCCTTGGCGAAGGCGCCGTTCACCGCGCGTTCGAGCCCTTTCTCGACGCGGTCGAACAGTCCCACGGCAGTTCCTCCCATCGGGCTCGACGGCGACTCCGCGCGGCGGGGGTGCGGGCGGCCTGACTCGTCATGCTATCGGGGATGGCTTGGCGCGGGGGGTGACGCGGGCTCAGGTTCGCTGTGCGTTGCCCCCGAAAAATTCTTCTTTGAGCGGCCGTCATGACGGGGATGGAAGACCGTCATACAGGTGCCGCAGACAGCAGGACACAGCGGTTCACGGCACTGAGTTCGTCGGGGCGGGCTGGGACTGGAGGGGACCAGCCCGCCCCGGCTACTCCGCAGGGCTCGTCCGAGGGTGGATCAGGCGGGGCGGAGTAGCGCGGCTTCACACGATCGGCTGGGGGGTCGAGGGGGAGGTCTTGCTCGGGGGGTAAGGCTGGTCGCACTTGGGGAACGCGGCCTGGGCGTGGACTGATGTCCGCGCCCAGGCTGCGAAAGATCGTCCGACGTGGTGGTCCCACGACAGCGGTCCCACGACACGGGGAGGGCGCGAGCTCGGGGCGCGCCCTCCTCGTCGTTCGTGGGGTTCGTGTTGGGTCGCGTGGTCTCGGGTGTGGTCGCGTGTGGGCTGGGTCGTTGGCGGGCGCGCCGGGGTGGCGGCTGGCACTGGCGAGGCGATAGGTCGGTTTGGTGGTGGCACCGCTGATGCCTCACACTAGGACGGCACGTATGACGCTGTGCTTCGGTGTGTTCGTCGTGGTCGGCCCGGGTGGCCGGTCTTCGGGCGGGCGGCGCGGTATGGCGGCCTAGGTGTGACGCGCAAGTGGCGGAATGGCAGACGCGCACGGTTCAGGTCCGTGTGCCCGGAAGGGCGTGGGGGTTCAACTCCCCCCTTGCGCACGTTGGGGTAGTTCCCTGAACTACCCATTTCGGTTTCCCGAAACTCCCGGCCGTGGGGGTCCCCCCTCTGGGGGAGGCGATCTGGCCGGGAGTCTCGTCGTTGTGGGAGTCTCGCCGGCCGCCTGCCCCATCCGCAGGCACCGATCTCGTGTGCCGTGAGGCCCGTCTCGCTGTCCTGTGTGCGTCCGCTCATGCTCGCGCCTCCCGAGGGGGGATGGCGCAACCCGATCCAGCAGGAACGAATGAGCGGTTGACCACCCGGGAGCCCACGGCTCTATCACCCGAGTGGTATGAACCGTCCCGGCGCCCCGGACACTTCGGGAGGCTCGACCCTCGCCGAAGGGCCGGCGAACCTCCATCGACTCGGGGCCCGCTTCGTGGCTAGATTGACCACGGCGGTCGAAGACATTTCGGAATCCGGGCGGCTGCCTGAATGTCAGGGGAGGAGGCGCGAGTGCAGGTCTTTGACGTCCGTGACGCTGTCGTCGACGACTATCGTGACTTCACCAACGCCAGCATTCAGCCCCTGGCCGAGGACGTGCGCGCCTTTCTGGACGAGTTGTCGGCCGATGGCGTTCAGTGGCCCGACCCGTGGATCAGTCTTAACCCCTCGTTCGCGACCGGAGGGACGATCTCGGACCTCATCGCCGACGGACTACTGCACCCCGCAACGGCCCCGATCTTCCGCGTCAAGAGGCATTCCACAGACGTGGGCCTGACCGAGCTCACCCTTCACAAACACCAAACCGATGCCATCCGAGCCGCCCGAGCCGGCGGGTCCTACGTCTTGACGACTGGGACCGGTTCGGGCAAGTCGTTGGGCTACATCATCCCGATCGTGGACGCCATCCTCAGAGGTCACGAGGCGCCTGCGGACCAGCGTGCCGGCGTCAAGGCGATCATCGTCTACCCGATGAATGCGCTCGCGAATTCGCAGTTGGGTGAACTGGAGAAATTCCTTGACTACGGAATGGGGACCTACGACCGCAAGGTGACCTTCCGGCGCTACACCGGCCAAGAGACGGAAGACGAGCGACGAGAGATCCTCGACAACGCGCCGGACATCCTCTTGACCAACTACGTCATGTTGGAGCTCGTGCTCACCCGTCCACACGAGCGGGACGCGCTCATCCGGGCGGCGCCGAACCTGCGCTACCTCGTCCTAGACGAGCTGCACAGCTACCGAGGTCGACAAGGCGCAGACGTTGCAATGCTTGTCCGCCGGGTTCGGGACGCCTGTCGATCTGACCAACTCGACGTCATTGGGACGTCGGCGACGATGGCGAGTGGATCGCGCAAGGAACAAGCTCAGCGCATCGCCGAGACGGCAACGCTCTTCTTCGGCACACCGGTCACGTCGGACCGGGTGATCGGGGAGACGCTGATTCGTTCGACGTCAGGGGACCTGCACGACCTCCCTGGCATCGCGGCCGTCGTGGCGGACCCATCCGTGCTACCCAGGATGACCTACGCCGACCTCGCGGCTCATCCCTTGAGCGCGTGGGTCGAGGACCGTTTCGGGCTCGACGGCGAGTCCGATCCCTCCGGCCTTGTGCGCCGCACACCCCGCAAGTTGGAGGACGCGGCCGTCGAGCTCGCCACCCTCACGGGCGCAACTGAGACGGAATGCGCGATCGCCCTTCGGCAGACTCTGCTGACTGGTGCGGCGCTTGTTCACCCCCAGACGGGTCGACCGCTATTCGCCTTCCGCCTTCACCAGTTCCTCTCAAAGGGCGAGAACGTCTACGCCTCCATCGAGGTCGTCGGCGAACGAGTTCTTGCTGGCACCTTCCAGTTGCGCGTCCCCGGAGACCCTGACCGCGCGCTACTCCCCCTTGCCTTCTGCCGCGAGTGCGGCCAGGACTACCTCATCGCTCCTCGTCGACTCACTGCGGAGGGAATGACGTATGCTGCGCGGCCAGGCGAGCAAGTCGAGCCTTCGGCCTGGGAGCAGGGCTACCTCTACCTCTCGGCGGACTTCCCTTGGCCGAAGGACCCGGTGACCACTTCCCGTTTGCCCGGGCATTGGGTCGAACCTGCCGGTGCCACCTTCACGGTGAAGAAATCCCGCGAGAAGTACGTGCCGATCGAGGTGTGGCTGGACCCTGCAGGCGTGGCGACGACACCCGGTCGCGGGCAGCAGGCATGGTGGGTACCCAACCCATTCGCCTTCTGTCTGCGCTGTACGACCTCCTACGAGAACCTTCGCGGCAACGACTACTCCCGCTTGGCGACCCTTGACCGCGAGGGTCGGGCGTCAGCGATGACCGTTATTGCCTCGAGCCTTCTACGGACGCTCAAGTCCATCCCCGCGCCCGATCTGCCCGCCACGGCTCGAAAGCTCCTCACCTTCGTCGACAACCGCCAGGACGCCTCGCTGCAGAGTGGGCACTTCAACGACTTCGTCCAGACTGCCCAACTACGGGGCGCCTTGGTCGAAGCGATGCGACGCAGCCCCACCCCTCTCACGCATGAACACATCGCGCAACAGGTTGCTTCAACCCTCGAGCTGGACTTCACCGACTTCGCAGCGGCACCCGAAGCCAAGTACTCCGCCAAGGACTACACGTATGCCGCGCTGCGTGCCGTGCTCGAATACCGGCTCTTCTGCGACTTGGAAATCGGCTACCGGCTGACCTTGCCGAACCTCGAACAGACCGGCCTGCTCTCCATCGGCTATCGGGACTTGGACGATCTTGCCGGCGATGACGAGGCGTGGCGCGGCTGCGATCTCATGCTGACCAACGCGGCCGCAGGTGAGCGAGTGGAGTGGTGCCGAGCGCTGCTCAACGAGTTCCGGCGGGTCCGCGCGGTCGACGTCGAGTGCTTGACTGACACGGGTTTCGAGCGCCTTCAGAAGACTTCCGACCAGCACTTGGTCGGTCCATGGGCCCTCGCCGAAGGCGAGCGGATGGCGCGAGTGGTCCGGATCGTCCCTGGCTCGACACCGAAGCGGCCCGACCGCGGCGATGCCTACCTGTCCGGGCGCAGTGCCTTCGGTCTTTACCTCAGCCGAAACTCGCCAAGGGAGCGGGGCTACCTCACAGTGGACGATCGGCTGCTCATCATCCAAGACCTCTGCACGGTCTTGGCCAGAGCCGGTGTGCTCTCGTCCGATGGCGAGCGCTCCTCTACCGTCGGCTATCGAGTCAAGGCGTCGGCTATCACCTGGTCGTTGGGTGACGGCAGGACGGCGTACGCCGATCCCGTGCGGCTCACGCTGACCAGCGACCGTCAGAAGCGAACGAATCCGTTCTTCGTCAAGCTCTACTCCGATGTCGCCGGCTTGCTGCGGGGTTTGCAGGCCAAGGAACATACGGCACAGGTTCCGGCGCCCGAACGCGAGAGGCGTGAACAAGCCTTCGCGCGCGGTGAGCTCGATGCGCTCTTCTGCTCGCCCACCATGGAGTTGGGCGTGGACATCAAAGACCTCAACGCGGTTGGCCTGCGCAACGTCCCACCGACGCCGGCTAACTACGCACAGCGCTCGGGCCGGGCGGGGAGGTCCGGACAACCTGCACTCGTCGTGACCTACTGCTCGACCTTCAGCGCGCACGACCGGTACTACTTCCGTCGGTCGGCCGACATGGTGTCCGGGGTCGTCCAACCGCCTCGATTGGATCTCGCCAACGAGGACCTTCTTCGCAGTCACGTCAACGCCATCTGGCTCGCTGAGACGGGTGTCGCCTTGCCGACTCAGATCACCAAGGTGTTGGACGCTCGCATCGAGTCGGCATACCGGGTGGACCCCGACCTGTGGACGAAAGTGTCCAACCCCATGGCCACCGAACGGGCGCGACAGCGTGGCGAACGAGTCATCGCCGACGCGAGGAAGACCTGGGCCCCGGGCGATGGCCTGTGGTGGCATCCGGGCTGGGTGTCCGACGTTGTCATCAACGCCCCCCGCGCGTTCGATGCTGCCTTCGAACGCTGGCGCGGACTGCACCGGGCCGCGACGGCCCAATACCAAGAGCAGTCAGCGTTGGCTATCGATCCGAGGGCCCCCGCACACGCCCGTGAGGAGGCCCGCCGGCGCCAGGGCGAGGCTTTCGGACAGATCAGCCTGCTCAACAACGAGGACGCCGAGCGCGGCCAGAGCGACTTCTATACCTATCGCTACTTGGCATCGGAAGGTTTCCTGCCGGGCTACTCGTTCCCGCGGCTTCCGCTCGCGGCATACATCCCGGGGGCGATGCGTCGCTCGGGTGACTATGTGCAGCGGCCCCGTTTCGTCGCGATCAACGAGTTCGGTCCCGGCGCGTTGATCTATCACGAGGGGGCGCGATATGAGGTCTACCGGGTCCAGGTCCCACGCGATGCGGATGCAGGGGTTCTGACCGAGGAGGCGGTCACCTGTGCCCTGTGTGGCTACCACTATCCGGTTCTCGCAGGGACGGATGTCTGCGACCAGTGTGGAGCGGAGTTGCCACCGAGCACGCGGGGGCTACTCGAGCTCCGGACCGTGTTCACCCGCCGCAAGGAGCGCATCAACAGCGACGAGGAAGAGCGTCGGCGTCAGGGCTATGAGCTGCGCCTGTCCTATCGCTTCACCGAGAGCGGGTCCCGGACCGGTCACGTCGACGCGGTGGCTCACGTCGAGGGTATGCCGCTCGCGGAGTTGCGGTATGGCGATTCGGCCACGGTGCGCGTCGCCAATGTCGGATTGCGGCGGCGGCGTCAGGGCGCTGGAGAGGGCTTCAAACTCGATGCACTGACGGGCCGTTGGCTACGCGAGAGCGACGTGGAGGATCCGCAGGACGACGGTGGGGACAACCTCAGTGATCCGACCAAAGCGAAGAAGCCCACCCTGGTCATTCCGTTCGTCCAAGATCGACGCAACCTCATTGCGATGCGTTGGTCCGAACAGTTGAGCCTTCAGCAGGCCGTTTCTGTTCGGTACGCCCTGGAGCGCGGGGCGGAGGTGCACTTCCAGTTGGAGGACTCCGAGTTGGCCTCGGACTCTTTGCCGGATCCGGAGGGCCGGGGCCGGTTCTTGCTCATGGAGTCGGCTGAGGGGGGCGCTGGGGCGTTGCGTCGCTTGGTGGCCGAGCCTGATCGGCTTGCTGACATCGCCCGAACCTCGCTGCGGCTTCTCCACTTCGACCCCGACTCGGGAGAGGATCTGGGTCGCGCTCCGGGAGCTCGAGAGCGGTGCGAGTTGGCTTGCTACGACTGCCTGTTGGCCTACTACAACCAACCCGTCCACTCTCTGCTCGATCGCCACACCGTCCGCGATCTGCTCCTTCGCCTAGCGCGGAGCACGGTCATCGAATCGGGCGCCCCCCCACAGCGGACCGGTCTGGCTGACGCGGCGCACACTCCGCCTGTGGATCTCAGGTGGGCTGATGACGACAGGATCATCGTGGAGTGGCTGGCCGAGCACGGATATCGCTCGCCGGATTCCACGGTGAACGCGGGCGCAGTCGAGTCCATCCCTGCCTATCGGAACCACGGCCCGGCGGCCGTGGTTCGCGCCAAGGCTCCAGGCGCCGCTGAGGCCGCCGACATCCTGGAGGACCGCGGGTGGACCGTCATCCGATGGTCGACAGACTCCATAGAGGCGACAGTGAAGCAGTTCCCATCAGTCTTCGGGACGCTGCAATGAGCATCGCCGTGGGAGGCTCCCCACTGTGTCGATGACCTATGCCGCCGGATCGTTGGTCCGCGCCCGGGGCCGTGAGTGGGTGGTGCAGCCCGGGTCGGAGTCCGACTTCCTGCTGCTGCAGCCGCTGGGTGGGCGGAAGGAAGACCTCACCGGCCTGCACCTGGCACTGGAACGGGTCGAACCTGCGACCTTCCCATATCCGACCGTCGACGATCTCGGCAACGCCCGCAGTGCCGGGCTGCTGCGGACCGCCTTGCGCATCGGATTCCGTTCCACGGCTGGGCCGTTTCGTTCAGTGGCGTCCCTGGCGGTGGAGCCACGGGCCTATCAGTTGGTGCCGCTGATGCTGGCATTGCGCCAGGGGACGGTGCGACTGCTGATCGCCGATGATGTCGGCGTCGGCAAGACGGTCGAGGCTGGCTTGATCGCCGCGGAGTTGATGGCTCAGGGTGAAGTCGACCGGTTGGCTGTGCTGTGCAGCCCAGCGCTCGCCGAGCAGTGGCAGCGCGAGTTGGCCGAGAAGTTCAACCTCGACGCCACGTTGGTGCTTGCCTCGACGGCTGCTCGGCTCGAGCGCGGTCTGGCCATGGACGAGTCCCTCTTCGACCGCCACCCGGTCACGGTCGTGTCGACCGATTTCATCAAGTCCGAGCGGCGTCGGCACGACTTCCTCAAGGCCGCCCCTGAGCTGGTCATCGTCGACGAGGCGCACACGGCGGTGACCGACTCCGATGTGACCGGGCGCGGACGTCATCAGCGTTACGAACTGATGAAGGACCTCGCCAGCGACCCGGTGCGTCACCTCGTCCTGGTCACGGCCACCCCCCACTCGGGCAAGGACGAGGGCTTTCGAAACCTCATCGGGCTGCTCGATCCTGAGTTGGCCACCGTCGACCTCGACTCCCGCAAGGGTCGTGAGCACCTGGCTCAACACATGATCCAGCGCCGCCGCAAGGACATCCGCGACTACGTACAGGACGATCTACACGAGACCACGGTCTTCCCGGACGACCGTCTGACGAGTGACGTGGGCTATCGACTCACTCCGGCGTATCGGGAGCTCTTCGCTGCCACCGTCGACTACGCACGTGAGCAAGTCACCGACACCAGTGGCGGGGTGCTCCATCAGCGGGTGCGATGGTGGAGCGCGTTGGGGCTGCTGCGGGCGCTAGCCTCCTCCCCGGCGGCGGCCGCTCAGACCATGCGATCGCGCGCCGAAGTCGCCGGTGCCGAGAATGCCGCAGCCGTTGAGGCGATCGGTCGGGCCAGCGTCCTCGACACGGCCGACGACGAAGGCGTCGAAGGCAGTGACATCACCCCGGGGGCGGACGTGGCCGTCGATGACGATCCGGCCGGCAGTTCCCTCACCAGAGCGAGATCTCGGCTGCGTGCCCTCGCTCGCCAGGCCGAGCAGCTGGCCGGACCTCAACACGACGCTAAGCTCACGCTGCTGACGGCCCAGGTCAAAGACCTGTTGGCCCAAGGCCTGGACCCGATCATCTTCTGCAAGTTCATCCACACCGCGGACTACGTCGCCGAGCATCTGCGCGACGCCCTCGGGAAGAACACCGCCGTTGCATCAGTGACCGGCACTCTCCCGCCCAGTGAACGAGTGCAACGCATCGACGAACTCACGGCCGAGCCGAGGCGACACGTCCTTGTCGCGACCGACTGTCTGTCTGAAGGTGTCAACCTCCAAGAGCACTTCCAAGCGGTGGTCCACTATGACCTCGCCTGGAATCCGACCCGACATGAGCAGCGCGAGGGCCGTGTCGACCGGTTCGGACAGACCGCACCGACCGTGCGGGCGCTGACGATCTACGGCTTGGACAACCAGATCGACGGCATCGTTCTAGACATCCTCATCAAGCGCCACCGTGCGATCAGTGCGGCAACCGGGGTCAGCGTGCCGGTCCCCGACAACAACGACTCGGTCCTGGAAGCCCTACTTGAAGGGTTGCTCCTGCGCGGCAAGGACGGCGAACAGCTGACGCTAGACCTTCCACTGCACCACGCCACCGAGGCCCTCCACCAGGATTGGGAGTCTGCGGCGGCCAAGGAGAAGGACATTCGCACCAAGTACCAGCACGAAGGCCTGCGGCCCGACGTCGTGGCCAGTGAAGTACACCGTATGCGCATGGCTCTTGGCCCAGCGGTCGAAATTGAGCCGTTCCTCGTCGAAAGCCTCAAGGCACTGGGTGGCGCCGTGCTTCCGAGCCGCAACGGCAACACCCTTGAGGTGTCGACGGGCACCCTGGCTCCAGCCGTGCGAGACGCGCTTCCCGTCCGTCGACTCGAGACCTTGGCCTTCGTCCGGAACCCTCCGGCTACCAAGGGCGTCGGCCTGCTCTCGCGCACCGACCCTAGTGTCGCCGCAATCGCCCGTCATGTCCTGGAGGCGGCGCTCGACCCTGCGATGCCGGGGATAGAACGCCCGGCCCGCCGCGCCGGTGTCATCCGCACCGACGCCATCGCTCAGCGGACCACGGTTCTGCTCGTCCGATACCGGTTCCATCTCGACCTGCCCAGCCGGTCCCGCGGGATGACCAGCCTGGTCGCCGAGGACTGCGACATCATCGGCTTTCGCGGGTCGCCGGCTCGGGCAGCCTGGGTGTCCCAAGACGAGGCGATGTCGCTCCTGGCTGCCAGAGCAGTCGCGAACCTCCCCGCCGACCAGGCCGGCGCGCAAGTTCACTCGGTGCTCGCCGGCCTGCCAGAGCTCACCGCGCATCTCGACGCTGCGGCCGACGCCAAGGCGGCCGAACTGGCCGAGAGCCACCTGCGGGTGCGTCAAGGTTCCGGCGACCTGATTCGCAACCTCAAGGTCCGGGCTGAACACCCGGTCGACGTGCTCGGCCTGTATGTCTATCTCCCCGTCGCGGCGGAGTCGATCGCATGAAGGGTGACTTCTCCACCATCCGCACGGTCGGGTCGACGGTGCCTCCTGACTTGTTGGAGCGCCTTGTCGCCGGTGACTCGGCGTTGGGCTCGCTGGACTCGTCGGCCTACCACTTGCTGCCCGGCGAATCACCGCGCAACGGAGCGCACCGCGCGTGGGCCTACCTCAAACAGGCGTGGGCCGCCTTCGGCCCCGACGTTCAGGCGCGCCCGGCGAGCGACCCGGCCGTCGGATTCACCCGTGACCGCTGGTTGCACATTCTGCTCAGTCAGCTCGGCTTCGGGCGGGTGCCGCAGGCGCCGGCGGGCGGATTGTCGGTGGCTGGCCGCACGTATGCCGTGTCCCACTTGTGGGGCCACCTCCCCATCCATCTACTCGGCTGGAATGTCGACCTCGATCGCCGCACCAAGGGTGTTCCGGGGGCCGCCGACCGGGCTCCGCACCCGATGGTCCAGGAGTTGCTCAACCGCAGTGATGACCACCTATGGGCGATCCTCACCAACGGGCGCAAGCTGCGGCTGCTGCGCGACTCGACCAACCTCACCGGGTTGTCCTATGTCGAGTTCGACCTGGAGACGATGTTCGCCGGCGACGTGTTCTCTGACTTCGTCGTGCTCTATCTGTTGCTGCACGAGTCGCGCTTCGAGGTCGCCGAGGGCCAGCCGCCCGGCACTTGCGTCATCGAGCGTTGGCGAACCTCGGTGCGGGACCTGGGAGTTCGGGCGCTCGACGATCTCAAGGAAGGCGTCAGCCAGGCAGTCGAGCTGCTCGGCACCGGTTTCCTTCAACATCGCGCCAACGTCACACTCCGCCAGCAGCTCGAGACCGGCGACCTGCGCTACGACGAGTTCCACCGCGAACTACTCCGACTGGTCTATCGACTGCTCTTCCTCTTCGTCGCCGAGGAACGACCCGAGCGTGACCTGCTACTCGATCCTGAGGTGACCCCCGCCCAACGTCAGCGCTGGCTCTCCTACTACTCATCGATCCCGCTGCGTCGCCGAGCCCGGGTGCTGCGCCGCACCAGCCACGGCGACGAGTGGCATCGGGTCTGGGCCGTCATCCATCGGCTGGGTCTGGACGGCATCCCCGAGCTCGGTGTGCCGCCGCTGCGCGGGCTCTTCGCCCCGACTCATAAAGAGATCCTTACGCAAGCGCGGCACGTCGACATCCCGGATATGACTCCGCCTGCCCCTGCGCACCAACTGAGCAACGACGCGCTGCTGGCCGCGGTGCGCGCCATGTCGGTGATCCGGCCCAAGGGACAGCCGGAGCGCGTCGTCGACTTCGGCCGGCTCGGGGCCGAGGAACTCGGCGGCATCTACGAATCGCTGCTGGAGCGAGTACCCCGGCTGGACCTGGAGACCCGTCAGTTCACCCTCGACGCAGCCAAGGGCAACGACCGCAAGACGACCGGGTCCTATTACACCCCGACCGCACTGATCGATCTCGTCCTCGACGAGGCCCTCGACCCCGTCCTTGACGCGGCCGAGCGGGCATCCGACCCTGAGGCGGCGCTGTTGGCGTTGGCCATCTGTGACCCGGCGTGCGGGTCGGGTCACTTCCTCGTCGCGGCCGCCCATCGTGTCGCCGAGCGGCTCGCGGCGGTGCGTTCAGGATCCACCGATCTCTCTCCGACCGAGTTGGATCGGGCCATGCGCGACGTCGTCGTCTCGGTCATCCACGGGGTCGACATCCAACCACTTGCTGCCGAGCTGGCCAAGGTCAGCCTGTGGCTGGAGTCGATGGAGCGCGGCCGGCCCCTGGCCTTCCTCGACCACCACATCAAGGTCGGCAACTCGCTGCTCGGCGCGACACCCGCGCTGCTCGCGCGGGGGGTGCCTGACGCGGCGTATGCCGTGCTTACTGGCGACGACAAGGCCGTCACGACCACGCTGAAGAAGCGCAACGCACAGGAGCGGCTCGGTTCGACGGGGACTCTCTTCGACATCGGAGGGGTGGTCGAGAGCGATCGGCAGTTCGCCGCCCGAGTGGCGAGCTTGCATGCGGTGCAGCGTCAGCGCACATTGGCCGAGGTAGAGGCCGCCGAGGCGCGCTATCGGGAGCTGGCCCACGACCCGGAGCTGCTTCGCAGACACGCCGAAGCCGACACCTGGTGCGCCGCCTTCGTCGCCGAGAAGATCGACCTCGCCACTGGCATCACGACGGGCACCGTCGCCGACGCTGCCGCGGGCGACCTCGCTGACGTCCTGACCGGCGTCGTGACCCAGGCGGCCGAGGACTACCGGTTCTTCCACTGGCACCTGGAGTTTCCGGAAGTCTTCCGTCCAAAGAATGCGGGTGACCTCGCCGCCGACGATCCGACCGGGTGGTCCGGGGGGTTCTCGGTCATGCTCGGCAACCCCCCGTGGGAAACAGTCCAAATGACGGAGAAGGAATTCTTCGCCGTCACCGAACCTGACATCGCCAATGCCAAGAGCGCGGCCATTAGGAAAAGGGCGATCGCAGATCTGGCCGTCCGCAACCCGAATCTCTTTCGAGAGTTTCGTCGTGCCGCGCGAGAGGCCGAGGCGACAAATTCGTTCGTTCGCTCCGGGCGGTATCCGCTCACTGCCCGAGGTAAGATTGACACCTACGCAATCTTCGCCGAGCTATTCCGATCATCGATCACCTCCGACGGCCGGATGGGGATCATCACCCCGACGGGGCTGGCAACAGGCGCTACGACCGCCGCGTTCTTCGCAGATACCCTCACAGCCAAGCGACTGGCTGCGTTCTACGACTTCGAGAACGAGGCAAAGATCTTCCCCGGAGTGCACAACCAGTTCAGGTTCGCCGCCACCTCAGTGTCGGGCGGGGAGGCGCTGAGCAATGTCAGGATGGCCTTCTATACGCGCTTCATCGGCGACGTGGCGGCGCGACGATTCGAGCTGTCCGCGGCCGAGATCCTCGCGATCAACCCCAACACCGGCACCCTGCCGCTGTTCCGTGGCCGTCGAGACGCGGATATCACGTTGGCGGCTTACCGGCGCTTCCCGGTTCTCCGGCGCGACCGCCCTGCGGCCAACCCCTGGTCTCTGGAGTTCCGGCAGGGGCTATTCAACATGGCATCGGATTCCGGCCTGTTTCGGCAGCCGGACGAGCTGCGCGAAACGGGCGCGGTCTTCGATGGCTGGTCCTGGTCTGCCGGGACGAAACGCTGGCTCCCGCTATACGAGGCGAAGATGCTGGGCCACTTCGATCACCGCTATTCGACCTATACAGGCGCTAGCCAGGCGCAACTCAACAAGGGGACCCTGCCACGGCTCACAGACGCGCAGCACGACGACCCCGAGGTGGAGCCGCTGGCCCGCTACTGGGTCGACGAGAGCGACGTCAACAGTGCCCTGGAGGGCCTCTGGGACCGTGGCTGGGTCCTCGGTTGTAGAAGACTGACCCAGTCGAGTAACCTCCGCACCCTGATCCCATTCGTTGCACCACGGACTTCGTTCGGGGACAACGCCTGGCTGCTCTTGCCGGGCCAACCGCGCAGTAGCGATTTGCTGGCAGCACTTTCGTCCTTTGCCTCCGATTACATCGTGAGAACGAAACTGAGTGGCACGACGCTGAGCTCCTACATCATCGAGCAGGTCGCCTTTCCGCCGCCGGATGCGTTTCAGGTGACGCTCGCGGGGGTGAGCGACGCGGCATACGGGGACTGGGTGCGGCCCCGGGTGCTGGAGCTGACCTACACGTCGTGGCGGATCGCGGCATACGCGAACGACTGTCTCGGGCTGCCCCCCGACGCCGACCCGGGACCGCCGTTCCGTTGGGACCCGGCCCGCCGCGATACCTTGCGAGCCGAGCTCGACGCGGCGATGTTCCACCTCTACGGGCTGCCGCGCGCGGACGTCGAGCACGTCATGGACTCGTTCGCCGTGGTGCGTAAGTACGACGAGCGCGACCACGGCGAGTTTCGCACTAAGCGTCGCATCCTGGAGATCTACGACGCCATGGCCGCCGCCGCCGAACGCGGGCAGACATATCGGACCACGCTCACCCCGCCCCCCGGCTACGGCCCTCGACACCCGCGCCGATGATGTCGACGCCATACCCCCTGACCACTCAGCCCGGAGCCCGGGTTGATCTCACCCCCGGCCGCGCACGGCCTTGGCTCGATCCCTCGCAGCGGGACCTCATGTGCCTCGACGGTCCGCTGGTCGCGTGGTTCGCTTGGAAAGGCGACGCCTTGATCCTGTGGGTGCAGGATCGGCGATACATCGCTCGAGAAGAGCGGGAGCTGGGCTTGACGATCGGCGGCGACGGGACTCGCGCCGGGGCCACCTGGGCCGCCCTGCCATCGCTCGCACCTTCTCGTTGGAGCCGGAAACGCTGCCCTTTGACCGTGCGCCTGAGCAATTCCTCGGTAGCGCCCAGATGTATGCCACTGAACGGGTCTTCTTGGACTGAGAGCTCGTCATGCCGCCGTGAACTGACGGCCGGGAAAATGTCAGGCGCATCGATGTCAGACCGGAGTAGCAGGATGCGTTCATGACACCGCCAGGGGTCCGGCGCCAGTGGCGTTGGTTCCGCGCGCCCGGGGCGGAGACATCAGTCGCGAAAGAGGAGTTCGATGCGTTGCCGATGCACGGGCGTGCCGCACTCATCGACGTTATGCGACGTTGGGCGACTGGTGATGCGTTGCCCCGGGAGGTCAAGAAGCTCAAGGGCACGGACCTGTGGGAGCTGCGGGTTAACGTGGGCAACGATCCGTTCCGTCTGGTGTTCTTCCCCGACTCGCCCGTCCACGACATCGCCGTGCTGGCCGTCTACAAGAACCAGAACAGGTTGCCCAAGCGCGACCTGGACACCGCCCTCCGTCGGATGGCCACGTGGCGCGCGGGCGGATCGTGAGCTACGATATCGGTTTAGACCGATACGGGATTGGGGCAGAGCCATGAGCGGGGCACTCACGGACGTCGTCGACTTCAAGGAGTTCGTGCGCGATCCGGCCCTGGCTGACGCGATCGCCGACGCTCAGGCGCGCTCCTCGCTGCGCGCCGCGTTGGTCGCCCAGCGGAAGGCGTCCGGTTTCACGCAGAGGGACATTGCGACGGCGATGGAGACGACCCAGTCCGCGGTCTCCGACTTCGAGCGTGGCAGCACCGACCCCCACCTGTCGACGCTGCAGCGCTACGCGCGCGCTGTCGGTGCTCGGGTCGTGGTCCGGGCGAGCCTGCCGAGTAACGCCACTGCAGAGAGTGCCTGGCTCAGCTCGGTTCGTGCCTCCGGCTACCGACGCCGGGGCGTGACGGTCCGCCACTCGGCCGTCGACCATTCTCGCGCCTCATGAACCAGATCGACCCGCTGCGCGCTGCGGCTGCCCGCATCTCGGGCTGCGCCGAGTTGTTGGACGTGCGCTTGGTATCGATGTCAGCGGTGTCGCTGAACTTCTCCGCCCCCGACGCGACCCTGGGTTTCCAGGTAGAGATTTTCCCGGAGGTCAGTGATGCCGAAGGAACCGCGGCGCTCGGCGTAACGGCCGGGTTTGTCGTGGAGGTCTTCGAGGCCGGCCAAGAGGGCGAGCGCGGCACCGAGGTTGCTCGGATCGAGTGTCGGTATGCCGCGTTGTTCGTGTGCGACCTCACTCCGCCTCCGCGTGCGGAGGAGATCGACGCTTTCGCGCGGACCGTGGGAGTCCTGGCTCTTTACCCCTACGCCCGAGCCGTCATCCAGGACACGACGGCTCGGATGGGGTTGCCGCCGTTGACGATGGGCATCTACCGGATCCCCATCGACGATCCTGAGCGCGCGGATGGCTGACATCGACCCGGACAGGGCCATCCGACGCGACCTCCTGCTGTCGACGATGTTCGAGGTACTCCGCGAAGCTGACATCCCTCTAGGACCCCAAGAGGTGTTCACTCGAGTGAAGGCTCGGTTGGCCTTCACCGAGGTCGAGTCGAGCGTCAACGACAGGGGCCGAGAGCGAGCCACCAACTTCATGCAGTTCGCGTCGACATGGGCCGCAACGACCGGCTGGCTTGTGAAAGACGGAGGCCGCTGGGTGCTCACCGCCGAAGGTCGCAACGTCACGTCGCAATTGCCTTCCGAGGGGCTCTACCGACACCTGAGCCGGCTCTATCGCGAGCGGCACAGATCTGCGTCCGCCAAGCCAGGAACGGACCCCAAGTTCGACACCCTTGCGCGAGTGCTTGACGGTCTCGCCGCTGGATCGTGGACGACGTATGGCGATCTGGCCTCCGTTACGGGTCTGGCGAACCAGCAGGTGGGTGGCTGGTTGAAGGAGAATGAGCACTCCTCGGCCCACCGGGTGCTCGGAGCCGACGGCAAGATCTCACCGTCCTTTGCGTGGCCGGATCCGGATCGCACCGATGACCCGCGGCAGGTGCTCGAGCAGGAGGGGATCTCGTTTGACGAATGGACTCGAGCATCCCTGACGCAACGAGTCTCAGCGGAAGACCTGCGGGACATCGTCGCCGCCGACATGGCTGAAATGCCGGCGCGCGCCTGGCTCGTCCGAGGGTCCAACGTCAACGGCGTCGATATGGTGCCGATCTGGCTGGCGCAGTCGTTCTGCTCGCTGTCAGCGAAGCGCCTGGGCGCCTTGCCGCTGCCGGCAACTCGGGCGGAGATCGCGTCCGCCGTCGAAGACGGATACGCCGACCGTTCCTACAACGTCCGAGCCGACCGAACATCCGAGTTCGATCTGTTCCTCAATCGGATGGCAATCGGCGACCTCGTGCTCACCCCGCAGACTGGTGGCACCCTGGTGATCGGGCGGGTGACGAGCGATGCGTCGCTCAGCCCGTCACCTGATGGTCGGTCCAACCTGCGCCGACATGTCGAGTGGATCAACGTAGACCACCCGGTTGACTTCGGGCGTTTGCCTGCGCCGATCGCGGCGCGACTCAAGGTCCAACGGGACGTCCTGGACTTATCGAGCGACTACGACGCCCTCACCGCGTTGGTCCACATGGGGCAGGACGCGGACAGCGTTCGGGCGCCCGAAGCTCTCGCCGCTGCGCATCTTGGGGAACCGGACCAGGCGCTGGCCGATGCCCTGCTCGTCGACCTGCCCTGGTTGCAGGACGTGGCTCACCACCTCAGGCACCGGAAGCAGGTCATCTTCTACGGCCCCCCGGGCACCGGTAAGACCTTCCTCGCCATGAAGATCGCCGATCACCTGGCGAGCCCCGAGTCGGTCACGCTGATCCAATTCCACCCTGCCTATAGCTACGAGGACTTCTTCGAGGGCTACCGACCACAGACCACCGTCGACGGATCGGTGTCGTTCGCGCTCAAGCCAGGGCCGTTCAAGCGGCTGGTGGGGAAGGCTCAGGAGAACCCGCACACGGCATACGTCCTGATCATCGACGAGATCAACCGAGCCAACCTCGCCAAGGTCTTCGGCGAGCTCTACTTCCTCCTGGAGTACCGCGACCAGAACGTCGACCTGCTCTACTCGCGACCGGAAGACCCACCTTTCACCCTGCCCGCGAACGTCTATCTGATCGGCACGATGAACACCAGCGATCGTTCGATCGCGCTGGTTGACGCTGCGATGCGACGCCGATTTGCCTTCGTCTCGCTGCACCCCGACCAACCGCCGACGTCGGGAGTCCTGCGCCGATGGCTGCAACGCCAGGGTCATGCCGACACGCTGGCGGACATCCACGATGCCCTCAACGCCCGTATCGAGGACAGCGACTTCAAGATTGGTCCGAGCTACTTCATGCGACCCGAAGTGCACCTCGAAGGTGGCCTGGACCGGCTCTGGCAATCCGCCGTCCTCCCACTTCTTGAGGAGCACCACTTCGGCGATGGGACGGACGTCGCCAGGCGCTACGGGCTCGACCGGATCCGGGCGGCGGTGCCCAAGGCCCCTTCGCTTGCGGAGGAAGGGGCGCCGGAGGGCCACGAGTGAGACTCGATCTTACCGAGGGTGGGCCGGCGATGGATGTCGCCTTGTCCGCGTCACAGGCGCACGCCCTTGCTGCGACGGGTTGGGTGGACGTAGAGGGGTTCGGGGGCGGTCTCTGGTCGATATCGGCTCTGACCAAAGTGGGCGCCGCGGTGGTTGGAGATGTCGAGCTCGCGATCGCCCCTAAGGTCCCGATCGGACGACTCATATTCCTGCTCGGGTATGCCGCGAGCGACAAGGGGTGGCTCGCCGCGGCGGGGCACTTCGGAACTGACGACGGCATCGTGCCCGCCATGGCCGACGCGTTCCTCCGACAACTGGAACGAGCCTTGGGACCCGGCGTCCTGCAGGGCTATCGGACAGTCGATGAAGCCTTGCCCCTGGTGCGCGGCAAGATCCGAACTGCCGACCAGCTGTCCCGCAGATATGGCCTCGCGTTGCCTGTTGAAGTCACCTACGACGAGTTCGACATGGACATCGCCGAGAACCAGATCCTCCGGCTCGCCGTTTACCTGCTTCGGCAGGTGCCGGGTGTGCGACGGCAGACCCGATCCACACTCGGGCACGCGCTGAGTCTCCTGATCGACGTCTCGCCGCTAGGTCGCGGCGCCCCCATGCCACGATGGGAACCAACCCGGCTCAATGCCAGGTATCACGTGGCATTGCGGCTGGCGGAGCTGATCGTTGCCTCGACGTCGATCGAGCACCGGGTCGGCCAGGTCGAGGCGACCGGGATCATGCTCGACATGGCCAAAGTATTCGAGGACTTCGTTGTCGGATCGCTGAGAGACGCCCTGCGGGCCAGGGGAGGGCGGACCGCCGCTCAACAGACCTGGCCGCTGGATGTGGGCCAGGTCATCACGATCCGTCCGGACCTGCTGTGGTACGCCCCCGATTCACCGACGCCCTCTGTGGTGGTCGACGCCAAATACAAGGCCGAGAAGCCGTCCGGCTTTCCCAACGCGGACGTCTATCAAATGCTGGCCTACTGCACGCGGCTCAACCTTGGGGAGGGGCATCTGGTGTATGCGGCCGGCAGGGATGTCGCGAAGGAGCACACTCTTGTGGGCAGCGGGGTGCGGATCGTGCAACATGTCCTCGATCTCGGACTCGACCCGCGAGCCCTTCTGGCGCAAATAGACTCACTCGCTGCGCGATTGGTCGAGTCCTCAGTGGTGAGACCGGTCGGGTCCGACTGATTCACCGCCTGCCTTCGGCCGGCCCGGTCACCGGTCGGATCGCTTCGAGGAAGCACTGGCCAGCGAGGCGCTGAGGGCACGCGCGGTTCGCTGGTCAGAGCGGTGCCGCATGCTGCCGCGGCTGAGACTGCACCACATCGACTTGGAGAACACGTCGAGGCACTCGACCCGCACCGGGCCTGGCCGGATGAATGGTGCTACCGGTGCGGGGAGCAGGGGCTGCCCGTGGCACGGTGCAGCTACGGCTGGCTCATGTGCCGTTCGCGTGGGTGACCGACCACTCTGCTGGCCCAGGTCCGCCGAGGGGCTCGGGTAGGGGCGGGCTTGGCGCCCCTCGCGGTGCTACGGTCCTGGCGCATGGACGGCATCGGTCCGTGGCGGTTGCCGCCTGACTCGTGCCACTTGACCGCGAATCGTAGTTGGGACTGACGTTTGTGCTGGTCAGGGGCGTGCGGTTGGGCTGGTTGACGTACCCCGCGCGTCGGTAGGGTCGGTCCGTGGTGTTCATCCGGAAGTCGGCTGGCCGCTCGGGCGCCACGAAAGTCCAGCTCGCGATGCGTCGCGACGGGCGCAATGTCATCCTCGAGCACGTCGGAACAGCCCGAACCGTGTCGACGGCACGTGAAGACTGACCCCCTGACGGCAGCCGAAAGCTGACCCCCTGCCGGATCCTGAATCTCTGTTCGAGGTCAGGAGGAAGCGGGTGTTGGACGTGGAGGACTGGGCGGAGATCCGTCGGTTGCACCGGTCGGAGAAGATGCCGATCAAGGTGATCGCGCGGGTTGTGGGGTGCTCGAAGAACACGGTGAAGGCGGCGTTGTTGTCTTCGGGGCCGCCGGAGTATCACCGGAAGGCACCGGGCTCAATCGTTGATGAGGTCGAGCGGAGGATTCGTGAGCTGCTCGCGGCGTGCCTGAACCGCCCGAGGTTTGTTGCCGCCGTTATGCGGGTTGCGGCTCTCGGGTGAGGGTCGCGTAGCGGACGGTCTTGTACTCGAGGGTGGCGGACCTACCCGAGCACCCCTGCTTCACACCCGCTCGGGTTCAGCGGAGCGGGTCCTCCCAGGGCACGCCAGCGAATCGGCCGAAGTCGGCGTCATTGGAGTGGATCGTCCCGCCGAACTCCACGGCATACGCCGCGAGCTGTGCATTCGTGGTGAGGTTGGCTCCCGTGCCCACCCGCTCGAGCAGCCGCAGGGCCACCCCGACATGCTCGGGTCCGGGGGTGAGGAACTGCACCTGAGGTCGCGCCAGCCATTCGCGCACGTACTCCTGGACAGCCGCGACCGACAGCGGGGCCCCGTGGATTCGGGCGCTCGTGGCGAGCCGGACGAAGCCGAAGATCGCCGGTGCGGTGAGCCCTACCGTTTCGGCGCCATTGAGCGCGCCGGTCAGCCACTGCACCGCCCGCTCATGCTGTGGGTAGCCGTCGAACACGGCATACACGAGCAGGTTGACGTCGGGGATGATCACGCGTCGCGCCCAGCGACGAGCGCGTCATCCTCGAGTTCATCGGCCAGTCGGTTGAGCGCGGTCACGTCGATGCCCGGACGCACGCCGGAGTGGTGAACCCGCACGCTGTATGGCGTGCCGGCCGGCTCGGGCGCGGACAGGCCGCGCCGCACGGCCTCGTTGACGACCTGCTTGAACGTCTTGCGGTCGCGGTGCTGTGCGTCGCTGATGAGCCGAGCCACGTCGTCATCGAGGGTGATCGTCGTCCTCACCAAGGCATCATAGCATCACAGTCACAGGCATCATGATGCCCGAGAAGGGACAGGCGTACTCGAGTCAGCCCCTTGTCACCCCCCGTGCCACAGTGAGAGGGTGACCGCGCGCGGCATACCGGAGCACCCGTCCTTCACCACCCAGTCCGAGCGAGAGGTGTGGGAGCGGCTGGTCGACCAGGCACCGGACGACTGGACCATCTTGGCCAATCTGCGCGTCACGACTCCCAGGCAGGACTACGAGCTCGACCTTGTCATCCTCATGCCCGACATCGGCGTCGTCGTGGCCGAGGTCAAGGGCGGCAGCGTTCATGTCGACACCGAAGGCCAATGGAAGCAGAGCAGTGGTGGCAGCACACGCGCGATCCACCCCGTCGATCAGGCGCGCGACGGCAAGTACGCCCTGCGCGACTACGTGGAGGCCGATCCGCGCTGGCGGGCCCAACGCTCCAGCCGAGTTCGTTTCGGCCACACTGTCGTCCTCCCCTACACGAGTCTCGACAGCAACTTCTCCACCCCCGACTGCCCTCGCTGGCTTGTGCACGGCAGAGACGACCAGGGGGATCTCGTGGGGCGGCTCTATGACATCGCGGTCCACCAGGAGAGCGCCTACCGCGCCCCGACTGTTACCGACTGCGCGCTGATCGTCGACATCCTGCACGGCCGTAATCTTCCGCAGCGTGATGTCCTCGCGGCCGCTGAGGAACGCGAACACTATGCCGAGCGACTCACCCTGGAACAGGCCACCCTGCTCGGCGTCACCCGGCTGCTGCACCGCATCGAGGTCCGCGGCGGTGCCGGCTCAGGCAAGACCACCTTGGCCCTCGCCCAGGCTCGGGAACTCACCCGGGGACGTGGCGGTGACCGTATGCCGCAGCGCGTCGCCTTGGTCTGCTACTCCATCGGATTGGCGAGCTACCTGACCAGGGTCACGCAGGCGTGGGGGAAGAAGCAGCGGCCGGCCTTCGTGGGAACCTTCGAGGCGTTGGCGGCATACCTCGGGGTGACTGACTTCGCCGACCGCGACGACTCCGGCTTCTGGGAGGACGAGCTGCCGAGGCAAATGTCAGACCTTGCCAGCCAGCTGCCGCCGGAGCGACGTTTCGATGCCTTTGTGGTCGACGAGGCTCAGGACTTCGCCGACCTCTGGTGGCAGCCGATCCTGGGCAGCATGCGGGACGAAAGGACGAGCGGCCTGTATCTCTACAGCGACCAGAACCAGCGTGTGTTCGCGCGGTTCGGCTCTGCGCCGGTGCCGCTCGTGCCCCTCGTCCTCGACCACAACCTGCGCAACACCCGCCAGATTGCGGAGGCATTCGGCCCGCTAGCACCAATGCGGATGCGGGCGCGCGGTGGTGACGGACCCGAGGTTCGCTGTGTCCCTTGTCGCCCCGAGGACGCCCTCGACACAGCCGATGACCTGATCGACCCATTGCTTGACGAGGGGTGGCGACCCGAGGACATCGCACTCATCACCACCGGCCGGCGCCATCCCGCGCACGTCGGGCTGCAGGAGAGTGTGGGTCAACACGGCTACTGGGACACGTTCTGGGACAAGGAACTGGTGTTCTACGGGCATGTCCTCGGCTGCAAAGGGCTTGAGCGTCGCGTGGTCGTGCTCTGTGTCAACCAGTCGACGGTCAGCGAGCGCGCGCGAGAACGGCTCTACGTCGGGCTCTCCCGTGCCACCGACCTGCTGGTTGTCGTCGGCGACCCCCAGGTGATCAGGGAGATGGGCGGACCTGAGGTGGCCGCGCGACTCGGGATCGGTCCGTAGGACTCGTGGAGGTCCCGGCCAACAGCCGCGCTCGGGGCGCAAACAGCGTTCGTGTCCGTCACACTGGGCCGGTGACTCGCAGGCGCTTCCTCGCTCCTCGGGCCGGGTGGACCCAACGGGGGACACTCGTCGCGCCACCTGGGCATCCGAGTCTGGCAGGAGTGGGCGTTGGCCCCGACGGACTTCCGATCGCCTTGTGGACCCGACCGAGCGATGCGGGCGCTCTTCATGAGCGTGAGGATCGTGGGCCGGAGCTTGCGTCATTCCCGCGAACCCGCCCGACGCAGCCCCCTCAGGCGGCGGTGACGCGGCATACGGCGACCGGAGCGATCGAGACGGTTGTGGTCTTGCCAGACATCCACGCATCCTTTCCCTTCGTGCAGCCGATGCCGGAGGGCGGCTTCGCTCTCGTCGGCGGAAGGGCGGCGTGGCACCCTCAGGGCCCCAAGCACAACGCCTACCTCTACTCGACCTCGGGCGACCTGCTGGCGACTGGGTGTCTCGGCGATGGAATCAGCCATCTCCAGACCGACGACCACGGCCTCCTGTGGGCCGGCTACTTCGACGAAGGAGTCTTTGGGAACTTTGGCTGGGGCAGTCCGGGTCCCACTCCGCTCGGTGCCCCAGGCATCGTTGCCTGGTCAAAGTCCTTCGATGTCGTGTGGGCGCTCGACCCGGCCGAATCCGTCGTGTCGGACTGCTACGCCTTCAACGTCTCCCGGGAAGCCGTGGTTGCTTGCACCTTTGCAGGCTTCCCGATCCTGCGGATTGCCGGCGGTTCCTGCACGCTGACCCCGACGCAGGGGATCCGAGGGCCGTGGGGCATCCTCGCGGACGAGGCCCGCGTGGCGATCCTCGGGTCGTACGATCGGCCCGGATCGGCAACCCTCGCGCATGTCTCCGACGGGGTGTATGTCGAGGACGTCACCTTCGACCTGGCCGGGCTGGACTGGGCGGTCCCCGGACCCCGCTGGGTTTCCTGCCGTGGCACGGTCGCCCACGCGTTCCTGGGGACGAGTTGGCTCGCCGTCGACCTGGCTGACCTGGTCGCATAGCTGGGGTGGGGACCCAATGAGTAGCGTCCCGAGCCGGGCGCTGGTGCCCCGGCTGCGCGCGGGTGGTCCGGATGCTGGAGTCCGCCGGGGCCGTTTCCGGGCAGGCCGACTGCCATGGACGGTCAGGCTCGGCGAGCACAAGACGGCGCCAGAGGTGACGCTCCGCCCCGAACCTGACCCGAGAGTCCACGGCCCTCACCGCCGCTGCCCGATCGCCCGCATCCGCTGGGGCGTACGGGCTAGCCTTACGCGGGAACGAAGGAGGACGTGAATGGCGAAGTACTCGGTAACCCAGTTGGCCGTGTCGCAGCTATTGACCGACGTCAAGAGCGACCGGATCGCAATCCCCGAGCTTCAGCGTCCCTTTGTCTGGGACAGCATCAAGGTCCGGGACCTGATGGACTCCCTCTACAAGGGTTACCCGGTCGGCTATCTGATTACCTGGCAGTCGGTGGGCGCGAAGCTCAAGGGCGGTCAGGTGGCGGCCCACCAGCAGATTCTCATCGATGGGCAGCAGCGCATCACGGCCCTCCGTGCGGCAGTGGCGGGCCTTCCGGTGATCGACAGGAGGTATCGGTCCATCCGGATCGTCATCGCGTTCAACCCGATCACGGAGGAGTTCGCGACGCTCACACCGTTCATCCGCAGGAACCCCCAGTGGATCCCGGACATCAGCGAGTACTTCAACACTGAATCCTCGCTGACCTTCGCCCGTGACTACCTGGAGCGGAACCCGGACGTCGACGCGAGGACCTTTGAGACCAACCTGACCCGCCTGGAGAGGATTCAGAACGCCCAGATCGGCATCATCGGTCTCGCCGATGACCTCGACGTTGAGACCGTGTCGGAGATCTTTATCAGGATCAACTCCAAAGGCGTGCCGCTCAGCAGCGCGGACTTCGCGATGAGCAAGATCGCGACATACGGTGATCGCGGCCGCAACCTGCGCAAGCTGATCGACTACTTCTGCCATCTGGCCGTGGCCCCGCACGCCTACGCCGACATCAGGGAGAACGACACCGAGTTCGCCGCGTCGCCCTACCTCAAAGCGATCGAGTGGCTGAAGGACGAGTCTGAGGATCTCTACGATCCGGAGTACAGCGACGTCATCCGCGTCGCGGGGCTGGTGGGGTTCAGCCGTGGCAAGGCGTCGAGCATCGTCAGCGAGCTCTCGGGCCGTGACCCCGAGACGCGAAAGGTCGACCAGGAGCTGATCCCCCTCGCCTACGACAAGCTCGAGCGGGCACTCCTTCAGATCGTGAGGAAGTACCACTTCGACAACTTCCTCATGGTCATCAAGTCCGCCGGCTTCATCTCCCCCGGCATGGTGAACTCGCGCAACGCACTGAACTTCGCCTACGCCCTCTACCTCCGGCTTCGCGAGGACCAGGCGATGAGCGAGGGCGAGCGCAAGCGGACGGTGAAGCGCTGGTTCGTGATGTCCATGCTCACCGGTCGCCACTCTGTGAGTTTCGAGTCGACCTGGGAGCAGGACATCCGCCGGATCACCGATCAGGGAGCCGCGAACTACCTCAAGCAGATTGAGGAGTCCGACCTCTCGGACGCCTTCTGGGCGGTGACTCTGCCGGCATCCCTCGAGACGACGAGCACCGTGAGCCCGTTCTTCCAGACCTTCCTTGCTGCCCAGGTGGCCAACAACTTCCGGGGCTTCCTGTCACGGAGCATCACGGTGACGGCGATGACCCAGCAGTCCGGCGACATCCACCACATCGTCCCCAAGGACTACCTGCAGAAGCACGGATACCCCGACCGCGGAGACTACAACCAGGTCGCCAACTTCGCGCTGACCGAGACTTCGGTCAACATCAGCATCAGTAACAAGCCTCCGGCGGAGTACATGGCGGAGGTGGCCAGGCAGCTCGAGACCGGAATTCTCACCCTTGGCGAGATCACGGACCCGACAGACCTGGCGAGGAACCTGAGCGAGAACGCCATCCCAGCGCACCTCGCCGAGGTCACGGCAGGGAGCTACCGGGAATTCCTGAGCCAGCGGCGCAAGCTGATGGCCTCTGTCATTCGCGACTACTACCAGTCGCTCTGAGGTCGACCTTGTTGGGCCCTCGCCAGGGCGGCAGCGCCCATCCCGGAAGCTGGACCCTCTCAGCTGGCGCGGAAGCGGTCGTATCGCAGGGTCAGCAGCTCGACGTCAGGCCGTTCGTTGCGCCGCTGGGGGACCACCCGCAGCGGCATCCCGTGGAGCCCCTTGAGCCCGTGCTCGAGCAGCGGGCCGTCGGTCTCCTCGAGGATGTCGGCGCGGATCTCGACCACCAGGTCCGGTCGCACGCCGAGGATGCGCGAGTCGTATGCCGCGTGGTGGA